>Ga0181987_10655_pt1 | contig 24729 bp, 23 predicted proteins | sample TergutCo191P1_FD_120224 | JGI IMG/M metagenome (GOLD analysis project Ga0181987, IMG submission 120224)
AAATTCCAAACCACCCTCCCCGACTTCGCATACAAAAACGACACGCTCCGAGTCCCAACCGAAGTGTTCCAAGACACCGCCGCTCTCCAGCAAATCCTTGACTCAATAGTAGCATATGAAGGCTTCGCCACAGACACCGTAAAAAAAGAAACCGACGACGCAAAAGTCCTGAAAGGCAAGGCGAAAGTCAAAATAGACTACGACGACCAAGACGGCAACTCCCAAGGCAGCAAGTCCTTCCTCGCCAAACGTGTCGAAACAACGCAAAAAGCCACCGCAACAATAATCACCGACGCTGTTTCCGCAGACAACTACAAACCTCTCGACCGTTCCATAACAATAATGGAAATGGGGGACGACGACGAAGGCGGTCCAGCAACATTCTGCAAAAGAGAAGAAAAGTGCATAGCACTAAACGCAGAAATATGCGACTTCCTAGACGGCAAAGTAGTAAGCAAATGCGACGAAACGCCGATTCTCCATCATGTCCCATATCCCATGTCCCATGTCCCAAAGTATTACACTTTAAAGGGTACCCTACTGGGCACCGCAAAACCAACCACACCCGGAATTTACATAGAAGTCACCAGTGTAAGGGCTGAAAAATTTCAGCCCCAACAACGAGCGAAGAAAATAATAATAAAGTGATTGCAAACTGTAGAGACGCAATGCTTGCGTCTCTTTGCGTTGCGCCTCTACGAAATCGTGGTATCGGGGTATCAGGGTTCAGACGTTTTAAGGCTTGCGTTTCAAAATATCCTTGATTTGCTCAAGGCTAAAGCCCTGCGCCATAAGGTCAAGAACCTCATCTCGACCTTCAACCCTGCCTTCAGCCTTACCTTCAACTCTGCCTTCAGCCATAGCTGTTTCCTTGGCAAAGTTTATTTGCGCCCAACGATCCCAGTCTCCTCGAACTCCAATCATATAATCAAAATACTCCTCAGGAGTAAAATTAGAAATTTCAGCTATGCGAAATATCCGGTCAAGCAAATCTCCTCTAAGCTGGTGAGGCTGCTCATCAAATTCATGAGCATGGCGAAGGGAAAAAAGAAGCTTGTCCCGAAAGCTGTCGCACTCGTCAAGGCTCTTGGCGAACCTAGACAAGCGAACGAAAATAAGGTTGCAGAAATCAAACCTGATTTCGGGCTGGATCTTGTCGGTGAATGCCAGCGGGTGGATTATACCTCACATTTTTCTACATTCCCTCTATGCCTTTTGGAACAATAAAAGAACCTCTGCCACGCATTGGCAAAAGAAACTCGCTTTCTATTTGCATGATTGTTAAAAACGAAGAAGCCAATATTGGGCGCGCAATCCAAAGCTTTTTGCCGTTTGCGGACGAAATTGTCGTAAATGACACCGGCTCCACAGATAAAACTATCGAAATTGTCAAATCTTTTCCAAAAACGGTTTTGATGGAGTCCCAGTGGATAGGAGACTTTGCCTATTCCCGGAACCTAAGCCTTGAAAAAGCAACCTGCTCTTGGATTCTGTGGATGGACGCAGATGACTATGTACCGCCGGACCAGGTGGACGCCTTTAACAAACTCAAACTCACCGCGCTGGACAGAATGGTTTCATTTACCGTTTGTAACACGGAAGAAGGCAAGCCAACCGGTCTTAGGTTCATGCAAGCCAGAATGTTTCCAAACAATCCTAAGCTTCGCTTTGAAGGACGCATACACGAAAATGTTATGAGATCAGCCCTCGACTTAGGCTTAAACATTGTGAACACCAATGTTATAATCTGGCATATGGGCTATGAAACTTTGGAAATCAGGAAAAAAAAGGCTCAAAGAAACTTAGATATCCAGCTTGCAGACCCGGAACAGGAAAAACGGATAGAAGGCCTAATTGAACTTGGCGATTCCTATTCCATACTCGACGAACCGGAAAAAGCCGAAGAATATTACAGAAGGGCGGCAGAATTCAAATGCCCCTCAGACCAGCTCGATTTAAAAATGAACTCCATGAACAAATTAACCAGGACTTTAATAGGGTTAAAAAGAACGGACGAAGCAAAAGAAATATGCGATAAATGTTTAGAGTACTTTCCTAAAAGCGAAGAAGCGCACTACGAATTTGCCATAATTTTAATATCGCAAGGCAAAAAAGCAGAAAGCATGCCTATCTTCAGAAAACTGCTCTCATTCAAAGCCGATGTCAACGCCGGCGGCTCAAACTTTTTCAACATAAAACTGGATGCCCTGAAGAATTTGAGCATATGGGAACATGAACAGGGAAATTTCAAACAATCAATGAACTACGCCGAGCAAATGCTCAGCATGGATCCGGACAATAAAGACGCAAAATGGATGCTTGAACACGGACAGCCATTGCTTTCAATTTGCATGATTGTTAAAAACGAAGAAAGCAATATAGGGGAATGCTTAATATCTGCACGGGGCTTGGCAGATGAAATTATAGTTACAGATACAGGCTCTACCGATAAAACCGTTGAAATAGCGCAAAGCTGTGGAGCGAAAATAGAGCATTTCGCATGGAACAAGGATTTTTCCGCAGCGAGAAACTACAGCATTTCAAAAGCTACCAGCCGCTGGATTATTTGGCTGGACGCAGACGACAGGCTGCCAAAAGCAACCGTTGAAGGGCTTCGAGAAAGACTGAACGGAGAAGCTTTGAACAAGGTGTTTTATCTTGTGGTTTGCAATAGCACGAGAGAAGGCAAAACAGGAACGAGATTTTCGCAAATCAGGGTATTTCCGAATAATCCCAAAATACGCTTTGAAGGCAAAATCCACGAATCGCCTTTATCTAGCATAAGAAAGCTCAAACTTGCGGAAGAAAAAATACCGCTTGAAGTTTTACATACCGGCTACGAAGACCCTGCCTTGGTAAAAGAAAAACAGATTCGAAATATGGAGCTGTTCAAAGAGGAATATCCGGACCCAATGAAAATGGATCCTAATGTCATGTTTCATTACGCATCATGTTTTGAAATCATGGAAGATTATGAAAATGCCGTTATATGGTTCAAAAAAGCTTTGGAAAAAGCGAAAAAAGAACATTATGACGAATATAAAATTTTAATTCCGCAAGTAATGGCAAGAATTTTTGAACGCTTGGGCAAAATAGACGAGGCTATGAATTACCTGAACGAGTCTCTGAAAGAGGATCCTTGTTTTGAACCTTCCCTAAGCCAAAAGGCTAGGCTTTTTGCCAGCTTGGGGCAAACAGAGGATGCAATCAAATGGTTTGGCTATTTGGCTTCTTTCGCTTCAAAGCTCGGAGTTTTGCCTTCCAATGAGGCAATGGCGCACAAAAACGCTTTGCAATTTTTGGGGGAGCACTGGAACAAAACAGGGCAAACCGCGCTAGCCATAGATATTTTGAAAACGCTTAAGAATATGCTGCTCGGAACTTCGCACAACCCCTTTGCTCTTGCGGAAATATATGTTGCCCACGACAAGGCAGCAGAAGCTCTGGACAATTTGGAATTTTTGAAAAAAGAACTTGGCAATAAGCCGGAATTCGCATTCCTTTACGGGCAATCGCTTGCGCTCGGCGGCAAAATTCAAGAAGCCATAGACACAGTTTCAAAAGCAAAGGAAAAATTTCCGCAGAACTCAGATATTGCGGAACTGGCGAAAGCAATGGGGATTTAAATGCAAACAGGAAACATAAGAAATTTCAGCATAATAGCACATATAGACCACGGCAAAAGCACTCTTGCGGATCGCCTGATTGAATTGACCGGCACGGTTTCAAAAAATGAAATGATGGACCAGCTCCTTGACAACATGGATTTGGAGCGAGAGCGTGGCATAACAATAAAAGCCCATGCGATAAGAATGGTTTACGAGCGAGGCGGCAAAGAGTATCTGCTCAATATGATAGACACTCCGGGCCATGTGGATTTTACCTACGAAGTCAGCCGCTCCCTTGCTGCTTGCGAGGGCGCCATTTTGGTAGTTGACGCTTCGCAGGGCATAGAGGCGCAAACTCTTTCAAATTTATATTTGGCCATAGACAATAATCTAACAATAATCCCTGTTATAAATAAAATAGATTTGCCGGGCGCGAATCCCGATGGCGTTGCGCATTCCATAGGAGATTTGCTTGGCTACGACTCTGATAAAATTCCAAGAATCAGCGCGAAAGCCGGCATAAACGTTAACGAAGTCTTGGAGAGAATTGTCGATGAAATTCCGCCACCCAAAGGCAATAGCTCTGCGCCTCTCAAAGCCCTTATTTTTGATTCCGTTTATGATTCATACAGAGGCGTTATAAGCTACATTCGCATTGTGGAAGGAAGCATGAAAGCCGGCACAAAAATAAAAATGATGAAAACTGGCGGCGAATACATGGTAACCGAGGTTGGCACTTTTTCTATGAAACGGGACCCTCGCCCTGAGCTTAACGCCGGAATGGTTGGCTATGTTTTGGCGAACATAAAAACCCTTAGCGATGTTAAAATAGGCGATACTTTAACAGAAGAGGCAAACCCGGCAACAGAGCCGCTTGCTGGCTACAAAGAAGTGAAGCCCATGATTTTCAGCGGCATTTATCCAATAAACCCGGAAGATTACAAGAATTTGCGTGAAGCTTTGGAAAAGCTCAAGCTCAACGATTCCGCTCTTATTTGGGAACCAGAAAGCTCAGGCGCGCTTGGCTTTGGATTCCGCACCGGATTTTTAGGGCTTTTGCATATGGAAATTGTGCAAGAGAGGCTGGACAGGGAATTTAATGTTGATATAATTACCACTGTTCCCAACGTGGAATACCGTGTTTTTATGACAAGCGGCGAAATGGTTTCCATAGAAAGCCCAAGCAAGCTCCCAGATCCAAGCCGCTATGATCACATAGAAGAGCCGTATATTAAGGCGCAGATTTTCACGCCAAAGGATTACATAGGTTCTCTTATGCAGCTTGCGGAAGAGAAGCGAGGCACATTTGAAACCATGGAATATTTAGATGAAAGCAAAGTGATTCTGCGTTATGAGCTGCCTTTGGCAGAGGTTATGTTTGATTTTTACGACCGTTTGAAGTCCGTGAGCCGGGGCTATGCCGGCTTGGATTATGAGCAGGCTGGTTATCGCGAGAATCCTCTTGTGAAGCTGGACATTCTTTTGAACGGCGATCCGGTTGACGCATTTTCCGTTATTATTCACAGGGAAAAGGCGCAGCATTACGCGCAGGCTATTTGCGCCCGTTTAAAGGATTTAATTCCACGCCAGCAGTTTGATGTTGCGATTCAGGGCGCGATTGGCGGAAAAATAATAAGCCGCACCACAGTCAAAGCTGTTCGCAAAGATGTTTTGGCAAAATGCTATGGCGGCGATATTACACGCAAGCGCAAGCTTTTGGAAAAGCAGAAAGAAGGCAAAAAACGCATGAAGAACATAGGCTCGGTTGAAGTGCCGCAAAAAGCGTTCCTTGCGGTGCTTTCGCTGTCTAGTCCAAGCGGCCAGAGCGGGGACGAGGATTAAATGATTCACCCCTCAGCACTGGTTTCTACAAAAGCAGAAGTCCACGAAAACGCAAGCATTGGACCTTGGTGCATTGTTGAAGACAGAGCCAAAATCGCAGAAAACGTGGTTTTAGACGCAAGAGTCCATGTTTTTGGGAACACAAGCGTTGGAATGGGGACACGCATTTTTGACGGAGCGGTTGTTGGAGGAGACCCGCAAGCTCTCAAATACAATGGCGAACAGACCTTTTTGGAAATTGGCGAAAACTGCGTTGTAAGAGAATACACCACCCTGAATAGAGGCTGCGGCGAAGGCGGAATCACCAAAATCGCAAATAACGTTTTGATTATGGCCTATGCCCATATTGGCCACGACTGCCTTTTGGAGCAAGGAACTGTTATATCCAACGGTGTGCAGCTCGGAGGGCACGTTAAAATTGGGGAATTTGCCACCATAGGCGGCGGAACTTTGGTTCAGCAGTTCGCAAAAATCGGAGCGTATTCCTTTGCCGGAGGAACATTGAAAATAGACAGGGACGTACCGCCGGCAAGTCGCGCGCTTGGAGACCCGGCTCGCTTTGCTGGGTTAAATTTGCACGCTCTCCGAAAATACAGCTTTTCCGAAGACAGAATTGCGCTCTTGGAAAAAAATTACAGAGAGCTTTACAGAAGCGGCAAGCCTGTAACGGAGGCTATAAATGGCTTTTTAAGCGGAAAAATCCAGTGCGACACGCTCTTAAAAGATTTTTTTAAAGAATTTAGCGGAAATTTGTTGGCAGTAACCCCTTGACGAAACGATAATTTTTTACTATATTTTCCATACAATCCTTATTTATTGGAGTTTTATCAGTGGCTGCAAAAAAAATGGTACCGCCAAACAAGTCTTGTTTAAAGAGATTGCGTCAAGCTAAAAAAGCAAACGCAGCAAATCGTTCCGCACGTTCCGCCATCCGCACAAGCCTTGGGGTGGTGCGTGGCGCAAAAACAAAAGAAGAAGCCTTAAAAGAAGTCCCCAGGCTCTACAGCATGCTAGACAAAGCCGCTGCCAAAAGCCGTGCCGGCTTTAGCAAAAACCGTGCTTCAAACTACAAGTCCAAGGTCGGAAAACTGCTGAATAAGCTCTCTGTAGCACCACAAGCTTAGGTAAATAATGCCCGCATCGCCGTTATACAGGCTCTGGAAGGGCATTGTATTCTTTGTCTTTTTGATTTTCATCCTGCTGGGGCTGATGTTTTTTGAGAAAAGCCCGGAAGAGGAAAGCATTGAAAAAGAAGGCACGGAAGTATACACAGAAATGTGCCTTTTAATAGCATCCGGCAAGCCCGTAAACGCAGATACAGTTTTTAGCCTGAATATAAACAAGATTTTCGCATATTCTTTTTTGGGAGCAAATTTCAACCGCAATGACACGGTGTGGCATGTTTGGTATCAAGACTCCGAAAAAATAAAAGAAACTCTATGCAAAATCGATGGCCTGTCCTGTTCAAGCTCGCTATCCTCAGATAGCCTAAGAGAAGGAAACTGGAGCGTTGACACCAGGCAAAGCGGAATTTTGCTCGGCATCAGGCAGTTTAAGATACAATCCCAATAGCATCTCTTATTTCCTGCATAAAAGGCGTGGCGCACGCCCTTGCTCTAGAGGCTCCATAAGCCAAAATCTTGTCTATTTGCGCTGTGTCTGAGAGCAACGCATTGTATTTTTCCCTTGGCTTGGCAAGGCATTCTTCCAAAAGTTCTCGCAATGCTTCTTTCGCATGGCCCCATCCCATGCCTCCGGCTCGGTACCTTGCAGCCAAAGCTTCTGCCTGCTGCTCGCTGGCAAAAAACTTATACAAAGCGAACACATTGCATTTTTCCGGGTCTTTTGGTTCTTCCATAGACTGGCTATTCGTTACGATTTTGCCTATTTTAGCCTTTAATTCCTTGGGCTCCAAAAAAATCTCTATGGTGTTGCCATAAGACTTGCTCATTTTGCGCCCGTCCAAGCCGGGGATAATATCCATTTCTGTTTGGATAATGGGCTGAGGCAGAACAAAAACGTTTTTGCCGTAATGCTTGTTAAAGCGTTCCGCAATGTCGCGGCTAAATTCAACGTGCTGCTTTTGGTCTTTGCCAACGGGCACAACATCTGATTTGAACATCAAAATATCGGCATCCATAAGGCAAGGGTAGCAATAAAGCCCCATATTAACGCCGTCATCGGAGTCCATGCCGGTAGCTTGGTTTTTCGCGACTTTGTCTTTGTATGCGTGGGCACGGTTCATAAAGCCTTTTGGCGTGAAGCACGAGAGCAGCCAAGATAGCTCAAAAATCTCAGGAATGTCGCTTTGTTTGTAAAACAAGCCTTCTTCGGGGTTAAGCCCCAAAGCGAGCCACGTAGCGGCAACCTTGTGGGTGTTGTTTCGCATTTCTTCCCTGCTATGCACTGTTGTCAAAGCGTGGTAATCTGCGATAAAATAAACGGTATCGTATTTTTTCCTAAGTTCAAGCGCAGGGCGTATAGCCCCAAGATAATTCCCCAAATGCGGGGTTCCAGTAGGCTTAATACCGGTCAAAGATATGGGTTTAGACATTAAGGGAATTTAGTAAAATGCGTTAAAAGAAAAAAAAGAAAAAAAGTGATGAAAATTTCTATCTTTTCACAAAATGCAAATCTCAACTGTCAACTTTGCGCTGGGCGCAGCCTCTATAAAACAGGTTCCATGTGAAGGAATTCCGCAACTGGCATTCCTGGGTCGCTCAAATTCCGGCAAATCCAGTTTATTAAACGCTCTTTTTCAAAAACAAGTCGTAAAAACCAGCAACACCCCAGGCAAAACCCGTGAAATCAATTTTTTTCTTGTCAATAATTTCTGCTACTTTGTGGACCTGCCCGGCGTAGGCTACGCAAAAGTCAGCAAAACCATGCGGGACGATATGGCAAACCGCATAAAAAACTACGTGGAAAAAGCACATGACCTTAAAGGCATAGTCTATCTGCTGGATATAAGGCATGGCGGCCATCAAATAGATTTTGAAACCATAAACGGAATAAAAAACGCCGGGGTTCCCGTGCTTTTGGCTGCAAGCAAAGCAGACAAGCTAAACCAGTCGGAGCTAATAGCTGCTAAAAGAAAAATCAAGGAAAATTTTTGCCTGGCAGAACTTCCGCTTGCAATCAGCTCAAAAACAAAAAAAGGCTTGCCTGAATTATGGAAAGAAATAGATGCCTTGCTAAACGGAGCCGAAAATGTATAAGCTTTCGTCGCTGGGCCATATTATAGACAAGTTTGGGCATTGGTTTTTGCAATCGCACGTCGGGCAACTGCTGTCGCTTTCGTTCCAAGCGCTTCGCTCTATTTTTTCCGGCAAAGGCAACAGAAAAATAGATATTCAGCAAATAATCTCATGCATCTACGACATAGGCATAAAATCTCTGCCGCTAGTGCTGATAGTTGGTACAATTTTAGGCACGGTGCTAATAATAAATACCGCAGGCTTAATACCCAAAGTTGGCTTTGGAAACTTTTTCGGAAACCTTATGGTGATAGCCATAGTACGTGAGCTTGGCCCAATTTTAACAGGTTTTTTAATAGCAGGAAGAAACGGAAGCTCTTTAACAACACGCATAGCGAGCATGAAGGTAAACTCGGAAATAGATGCCTTGGAAACTCTTGGCATTAGCCCAATGCGATTTTTAATAATGCCTGCGCTCATAGGCGGAATTATAGCCGTGCTTATCGCAAACTGCTTTTTTTGCGTTTCCGCCATTGGCACAGGATTTTTAATAACAAAAATAGCAACATTCTTGCTGGAAGGAAGTTTCAAAATTCAACTGGAATGGAGCTCATATTTCCTCTCAATTATAACAGCGCTGAGACCGGTTGACTTCGCAATGGGCTTCATAAAGCCATTAATATTCGCCTCAATAATAACAACCAACGCCTGCTACTTTGGAACACGCATTAAAAATGACTTGCGCGCTGTTCCCAAAGCCACATCGCAATCCGTTGTAAGCTCCTTTATTCTAATAGTGGTAAGCGATTTATTGCTTTCTTTCGCTTATATTTTAGAGTATATAAACAGCGTAAGCTCAGTGATTTAAAACTCTCCTCTTAAATTTCTAATTTTCCATCAATGATAAAAGTTGCCATTCCAAATAAAGGCATGCTTTCGGAGCCTGCCATTGATTTGCTAAAAGCCTGCGGCTATAAAGCAAGCAAGTCCGTAAAAAGCCTCAGTTCCATCGATTCCGCAAATGGCATTGAATTCTATTTTTTGCGCCCAAACGACATTCCAATGTATGTTGGAAACGGCATAATAGATGCCGGCATAACAGGCTTGGACTTTTGCGCAGAGGCTCTAAGCCCTGCAATAAAAATACTCGACCTGCCTTTTGGAGCGAGCAAGCATTGCGCCGCCGTTCCGGAGCAATGCAAATATCAGCAACTCGACGATATCAAGAATCTGCGCATAGCCACAAGCTTCCCAAGCATAGTGCGCAGTTTTTTTAAAAAACCGGATATGGAGCTTGTTGTGCTGGAAGGCGCTGTTGAAATCTCTGTTGGCTTGGGCGTTGCGGATGCCGTTGTGGATGTTGTGGAAACAGGAACAACATTAAAGCAAGCAGGGCTTCGCATTTTAGGCCAGCCTCTGTTCTTGAGCAACGCAGCGTTGTTTGCGCATCCAAACCGCCAAAGCTGCCCGGAAATTCGCAATCTCCTTCGCCGCATAGAAGGCAAGTTGCTAGCAATGAATTACAAGATGGTGGAATACGACGTTCCTTCGGAACTGCTAGAAAAAGCCTGTGCCATAACACCAGGCCTGCAGTCCCCCACCGTTGCCCCATTGTACAACAAAAGTTGGTACTCCGTAAAAGCAATGGTAAAAAGCGAAGAAACAAATTCCATAATGGACAAGCTGCAAGACCTAGGTTGCAAAGGAATTTTATTGTTCAATATTGAAACCGCAAGAGTATAGTGGCATATTCAATATGCCACTACCTCTTGCATTGATAATAAAGCCCGCCGGCGTGCGATAGCATTTCAAAGTCCTCGCTAACGCCTCTAAGTGTTTCCACTGCGCCAACCACCAAAAAGCCTTTGGGCATAAGCACTCTGGCAAGCCTGCTATACAAGCCCCTTTTGAATTCATCGCTAAAATAAATAGCAACGTAGCGCATAAAAATCAAATCAAAATGCGGATCCAAAATAACGGGATTGTCTTGCAGATTAAATTTTTTGAATTTAACCATATCTTTAATTTCCTGGTTAACCATATGGCTTGCCACGGAATCTTTCATAAAATATCTGTTCAATTGCTCAGGCGTAACTCCCCTGCTCATGGCAACGGAATCATATCTGCCAAGCTTCGCCTTTTCAAGGCAAGAATCAGAAATGTCCGTAGCTGTAATTTGCACCATATCCCTTTTGATTATGTTTTGCCCCATGCAAAAATCGCGCACGGTCATAGCTATGCTATAAGGCTCTTGCCCGGTACTGCTGGCTGCGCTCCAAATCTTAATCTGATTTTTTTTGCCATCCTTGACTGCCTGGGTGAAGCTCGGCAAAATTTTCTCTCTCAAAATAGAATAAGGGTGCGAATCCCTGAACCACAAGGTCTCGTTCGTGGTCATGGCATCTACCAATTTATCTTTTAGCTCTCTATGTTGGCCGCCTTTCACAATATAATAAAATTCCGAAAAATCCCTGCATTTATAAGCTTCGATAAGCGAAGAAAGACGATTTTCGAGCAAATAAGCTTTGTCCTTGTTAAGGCAAATCCCACATTGTTCTTCGATATAATCTCTGAGTAGTTGAAATTCTGTAGCTGTAATTTTCATACAGTATTAAAATTTAGAAAATAAAAAAATAAAGACGCAATTAATTGCGTCTTTATTTTTTACAAAGCCATATTATTCCGTGAAGTTAAACGGGATTGTAGGCGTAGTGTTGCCGCTCTTTATCTGCTTCCATTTCCAAGTAGCCACCATGTTCTTAACAGCGTTGTCAAACTCGCTATAGCCAGTTGTGCTGGATACTATGGCTATGCTAACAATGTCGCCGCCCGGAGCAATGGTGAATTTGAGCGTAACCTTGCCGCTAAAGCCCGGTTTCAGCTTCAAATACTTGTTGTATATGTTGCGCAGACCCGGCATACGAGCATTCACAACAGCCATAATTTCCGCTTTGGAGCGAGAACCATCGCCGCTGCCCATATCAATGTCTCTTGCGCTTGGAGCCTTCAGCGAGCCTTTGGCTTTTGTGCCTATGCCGCCTGCGCTGCCGCCCATCAAACCGCCGAGCATATCGCCTATGCCGCCTGAACCGCCTTCTGCATAACCGTCATTGAAACCGCCTGTGGCAGAGCCTCTACGGCCGCCGAGTTCGGTTTTTCCGCTGGTCTGCAAACCTGCAACCTTGCTGAGAACCTTGTCAATATCCTTGGCAAAGTTTTTGTCTTTCATAAGATTATAGGCGCTGAAATTAGATTTGGAAGATTTCGCGGTCAACATCTTCAACACGCCACGGCTTTGCGGAGCGTTGGGCTGTCCTTTGCCGCGAGGCTTGCCGCCCGCGCCCTGCTTTTTGCGAGGCTTCTCGGACTTCTTTTCCTCTTTCTTCTTATCCTCTTTCTTCTCGTCAAGCTTCATAGAAGCAGACAAGTCTTCGGATTCTATGTTTTCAAATAGAATCTCGTCAACTGTTGCTTCGTACATGGTTGCTAAAAAGCCAAGCACCACAGCAAAAACCATAAACGAACCGGCAAAACTCGCAGTGCGCTTATCGCTTTCCGGAAGCATGGCTGCTATAAAGGGATCAACCTTTTGAGCTTTATTTTCGGCCATCTTTATTCCTCCGCATTTATCATGTTAACAGCAAACGCAACGTTGGTAAAACCTGAGATGCCGCATGTCGCCATAACTTTAAACATAACATCATAACTCATATTCTTATCCAACTGGACAATTACGTTTCCGCCGCCTTCATCGGGTTCGCCTCTCGCGAGCTTCGCTTGCTTTTCAGCTTCGCGCTTTTCGCTAAGGATTGCATCCAGAGCCGCAACCATAAGCGAGTCCTGTTCGGAAACAACGCTCGTGTTCACAATCTGCTGGCCGTCAACAAGAACCCAATTTTGGTCCACAACTATGCCCAAAGAAACTTCCTTTGGCACCTTCATGGAAGTGGAATTTGGCAGAACAAGATTTTCTGCCGCGGTTACAAGCTGGCCTTCGGTGTCAATCTGTTTAATAAGGAACACCAAAACTATGGTCATAACGTCCATCATGGAGTTCAAATTCAACGAGCTTGCGCCGGTACCAAAACTTCTACTTTTACGCATTAGCCTCCTCCTCCTCCGGCCAATTTGGCCAGATTAATTTTAAAGAATCCCGCATCGCGCGCTCTATCCATAACATTAATTATTTTGTCAAAAGCCGTGTCGTCATCGGCAAGAACAATTATGTTATCGGCATCTGGAAGATCTATAAAGCGGCTATGAATCATAATGAGGCTTTTAGCAAGCTCATCATAAGCCGAACGCGGCCTTAGAGTTATAGCAGGATGCCCGTCAATGCATATGTCTTCTACGCCAGGAGCAGTGCGCCCGCAAGCAAGCCTTCTGGAAGAACTTTCCGAAAGAGTTGCGACAACCGAGCCGTCTCTGATATCGCCAAGCGAAGTGATAAATTCATTGTTGCCATCCAAATAAGCACTATCGCTTTTGCTATAGACAGACATCTCAACTCTGCCGGGGTCTTCTTCGCTTTCCTTGTGTATTGCCCACAGATGTATGGTCTCTATGGAGAATTTGTACTTCTCTGCATCCAGCATTGTTCCGTTCTGGCATTTTGGAGGATTATCAGAGCTTACTGTACTAGGTTCATAAGTGATTGTGTCTCCATCCACTTTGCAGCGGAAAGTCCACATTTCCTTAAAGTACACTCTGGGCAAAGAACCGCCTCTAGCCCAAATTTCAACATAGTCTCTGGTAAGAGCCACTGTCAAATTCAAAGCGTTATCGTCCGGCGGAGGAGGCTCGCTGTCCATAGCCACTTCTGACCTTTCCGGCAAGTTGACTTCAACGATAGCGATTTTTCCAAGCGCCACCATTGATATCAAGGTCGGAATAAGAATCGTCATAAGGCTCATAACAGGGAGAACGTTAATCTCCATGTCTTTTTGAGCTTTTTTCAACTGTGCCATAAGCAAACTCCTAAGTTATATTTTGCAAATCAGGCTTCGGATGCAAGGTAGTTGATTGTTGTTAAACCTTTTTCTTCCATTTCCTGAATAACACGCTCAGAAAGCAGCAACAAGAAACCTTGAACTGCCATAATAGGAATAGCGCCGAGAAGAGCTATAAGCGTTGTACCCATAGCTACGGATATACCGTTAGCCATAGCTGCAGGACGCTCTGCCGCCGGTTTGTTTGCCACAGCATCAAAGGTTATTATCAGACCAAAGATTGTGCCCATAAGACCTGTCAGTGTAAGCACGTTCGCAAAGGTACCTAGCAGTGCAAGGTAGCGATTAACACGTGGTGCTTCCATTAAAAAGGCTGAATCAGACGCGGCAATCATGCCATCTTTGCCTTTGCTGCGATTCTCAACAATAGCTTTCATAACGCTTGCTATTGGGAAGTTGGAATTTTGATTGGCTACGCCAACCGCTTCATCGTACTTTTTATCCTTGATGCACTGCGCAAATCTTTGCAAAAACATATCGCGCCCTTTAGAGCACTTTATGAGAATGTAATAGAACCGCTCTATGCAAATACCTACACCAGCCAAGCCGATTATCATTAGTATCCACATAAACTGCCAACCGGCTGAGGTTAGCTTAAATGACTCAAGCGTATTTTTTATGACGACATCCATTGTTTTTTCTCCTATGGTTAGTGGATGATGACTTTTTCTCATGTAAATATAGATTATTTTTTTTCAGAAAAAACAATCTATACCCATTTTAATCTCATTGAGCTTCGACCTCCGGGGTCAGGCTCGATGACGGAGCCTGCCTGAGTCTCATTTGCGCTCTCAATTTCTCTAAATCTGCCTTCAACTTAGCATTTCTGGACTTAGCCTCAGAAGCAATCTCTTTGTAGGTTTTCAACCGTTCCTCAGGGGTCAGCTCTTCGGACTTTTCAATTTGCGTTAAACGGGCTTTGGTTTTGTTGTAGGAATCGTCTCTGAACAAGGTGCTCGGATCAAATTCCGTGATTGCAGTCGCCAAAATTTCGTTTTCTGCGTCAATCTTCCTGACCAAGGTGAACAAGCTGTCTGCCCATCTGTTTTTTATTCCATAATGGGCCGCAGCCTTTATTCCGCTTGCGCAACGAGGCAACGCTCCTTGCTTGGCAGTCTGGCTCTTGTTCGTCAATTCTTCGCGATAGGCCTCCAAATCCTCGGCAACGGCGAATATCGCATCTTCTTTAGTCATGCCTTCAAATTCAACGTATTCCTTGACCATAGCTGCGCTATCCGGCAGTGGAGCCTCGGCAAACGCATTGCCTACCTCGTCAAAGTTCTGGCAGTCGCGATAATACATTTCAATGTAGCCGTCTTGGGCAGCCACCACGTCAGGGTTGTAATAGCCTTGCTCTCTGGCAAGGTCAATGTTCGCCTGGAACAGCGGACGAGCCTGCTCGTAATAAGAGGGCAGTTGCTGAACAACCTGAATTCTTTCGACAAAAAGCCTTTCCTTGTCCACTTGGCCTTTTTTATTTCTCACATCAATTTCCTGCTCGCGAACCTTTGCGGCAACATCTTTGAACAGCTCGGCAATGCGGTTTTTCGCACGGAAAGTCCATTTCTCAGAGGTATATTCCGCAGATTTTGCATAATGCTTTGTAGCAGACTGCAAAATGCCCATAAGCTTTTTTATCATGTCTCCTTTGGCTTTTTCGTTGCCCTTTATGACCAACGGCACCATAGTCGATTTTTCAAATTCACCCAGCATAAACGCAGCTTCTGCCGCAAAGGTAGGATCTGCGTTCTTGAGCTGAACGCCAAATTTGTCGTAGTTCTTTATAACTTCGGTCCATGCTGCCTTCGCCCTAGCTGTATCCGCAGGCTTGATTAACAAATACCCGCGAGCGGTTTTTGTGTAAGCATTGATAAGTTTTTCCTTATCCGACCCATAGTTAGTTATGAAGAAATTATACTCCTTGATAGCACTTGGCCAGTCTTTGGCATTTTCATAAGCCAGCGGAATGTTGTATGCCGCATCAACAGCGTATGTGCTGTTCTTATGATCACGTATCAAATCCCTATTGCAGCGAATTGCTTCTTTTACATCTCTTGCGTCATCCCATGCAACGCAAGCATTGTAAAGCAAGCCTGCTGTTTTTTCGTGCTTGGGGAATTTTTTGTTGGCAATTTCATAGGTTTGCGCAGCGAGCCTTTTGTTGGCTCTTATGCCTGTTGAATCCTTGGTGGGAATTGAATCATATATCTGAGCGGCTGCAAATATGGCGTTCACAGCAGTTGTCCCAGCAGAATCTTGCGGATAGTTATCCGTTATGAAAAGATAGGACTTTACAGCATCTGTGTATTTGCTGTCTTTTTTATAAGCCGTGGCCGCACGAACAATGGAACGAATCGCTAAAGGCGACTTTCCATATTCTTTTGGCAAACGCATCCAAGTTTCCGCTGCTTTGGTGTTTTGGCCTGCGCTCTCATAAGCTACGCCAGCCTCAAACAAAGCTTTGTCGCTGAAATTTTCCTTGGGAAAGCGTTTGACCAATGCCACATACGATTCTGCGCCTTGAGCATGCTGGCCGTTTTTAACGGATTTTTCCGCTCTCTGGTATAACACGGCTGCAATGGAAGTTTCAATTTCCTTAGCCACTACATTCGCATTGGAATCCTTTACACCCATGCCTGTTTTGGATGTGTATTGAACATACAACCACTCAAACTCCTTCAAAGATTCGTCAAGCTGGTCATCTTCCAATAGAGACTGTGCTTGCATGCGGCGAATGAGCAATGTATATTTGTGTTTTGGGAAATCTGCGGACAGTTTGCGCAAAACATCAATTGCCGTTTTATACTGCTTTGCGTTGTAATGAACAACAGCAGCATTGTAAGCTATATCTGGAGCGGCAGTATCTCTGCCGAATTTTGACATATATCTATCCACTTGGGTAAAATAAGCCTTTGTTTCCGGCAAACTGTATGCCTTAACAGTGTCTCCGCCGGCTTTGCTCTTCAAAGCGGCTTCACGGCCTTTGTCCATAGCAAGCACGGCGTTATAACCTGCGTCGCTCTTTGATATGAGAACGCCAAAATTCTGCGGACGGCGACCATAGCGGTTTGTATCCGCATCCACAATCCAGTTGAATTCTGTGGCTTCTTTTTCATATTGGCCCAACTCGTTGTAAATAACAGCCATACTCATATGAACCTTATACTCGTTCCAGTCCGGTTCGTTCTTGTAGTGGCTCAAGAATTTATTGTAATGATCAATTGCTTTTGCAAATTCCTTTTTCGCGCCTTCGGTATCGCCCTTTTTGTTTAGCTCGGAAGCTTGAGCATGCATAAAAGTCGGAATTTCAAGCATTGACCTGCGCATTGCGTCTTCTGCGTTGCGAACGCTTTCAGGATATTGGCTGTTCTTTTTATACCAAGCCGAATTTCTGCCATAACGCTCAACAACCTTGAATCTCTGCTGCTGCGCCAAATCCGGCTTTTGCTGCAAAATGTAAATATCGACCAAAGCCAAATCTGCAAGAGGTGCGTCTATGTAAGCAGGATTTGTTTCTATCAAGAACTTGAATGCCTGTATTGCCTGGTCCATTCTATCGTGGTCCTTTGCCTTTTGACCTATGCGGTAATAAAGAGAATCCTGATATTTGAGCTTTTTGGGTTTTATAAATCTATCTGCTACTTCAATGCCGTTATCCAAATCGGAGAACGCTGTTGCCATATAGTCCATAGCTTCAACACGCAAATCCTTTATGTATTTGTTTTTGTCTGCGCCGTCTATGTATTCCCAGAATTTTTGCGCGGCAATTTCATAATCCGCCATGTTGTAATAAGCTTCCGCCATGTGATAAAGAGCGTAAGCAGCTTCTTTTTTCTCTCTTGGAGTGTTTGTGGGAATGTCCGTGATGTTTTTGTAAGACTTTATAGCTTCAGACCATTTATTGGTATTGTAGTAGTACTCGCCTATACGCAACCATGCGCTGGGGGTCAAAGTATGGTTTGGGTATTTTTTGACAAGCATGTGGCGAAGATCCAATGCCTGTTTTACTTCGCCCTTGGTTTCCAAAATAAATGAAGCCTGGAAAAGCATACTGGGCGCAGCAGTGCCATCCGGGAAATATTTCACATAGTCGAGGAAAACCGGCAAAGCCCTATCGTGGTTTGGCTTTGGGGGAGAGCTTGTTTTCGTGCACTGCGGGAACTTCTTCACATTGTTATCACGATCTGCGCACCATTGCACAAGTCTTTCAAACTCGTTTTGTTCCTCGGTGAAGTTAAATTCCGCCAGCTTGTAAAGCTCCTGGCCAAGCTGCTGCAAAATGGTCGCGCAATTGGGATCTTTCTTTTTATCTGTAGTGCGGCATTTTCTGCTTTCCGCCTGTTCTTCCCATTTCTTTACGGCAGCTTCAAGCGCAGCAGCGCTGGTGACACCGCTAACACGGCATGTTTGCTCAGCCTTGGCTCTTTGATTTCTGAAATCATCTGCGCACTTAGCATAGCCGGATGCTTTTTTACCCATTTTTTCGCATTTTTCGCGAAGGGCTTTCGCTTTATCGGTTTCCGATTTACATGCCGGAGAGTCCGCAAAAGCAACACCCGACACCACTAGAGCAGCAATTAAAAGAATTTTAAAGTTCATGTTCCGCATATCCTTTTCCTCAATTTACATTTCCTACAGATCATCAAGATCATCAAGATCCCCAAGATCAGACGCTCCGCTACCACCACCAGCTTCAGCAGGCATTTGCGCTATCTTCGAAGACACAACAGCGCTTGTCAGTCCGGCGTCACCCAAAACTCTTTGCCTGCTTGCTTCAAAACGATCGCTCTGAATAACCCTTTGCTGGAAATCCGCAAAGTTTTCAATTTCACGATTAGCCCGTTCAAATTCAGGACGCAATGCAGCGCGCTTTTGCTCAACTCTCGGAGTGGGCAACTGGCGAGCCAAGTCCAATGCTCTTACTTGAACAGTGTCAAATTTCTCCTTCATTCCATCGTAGTTGGCTTTCACGCTGTCTTTTTGCTGCTTTGAAATCGCCGGATTTTTCGCAAGATCTATAGCCTTGCTCAAATTGGCATCCGCACGCCTTAAATTGCCTTCCATGTAATCGCAATACCCTTCAACAAGGTAAGCCTCGGAAACCAAGTAAGAATTCGGGCGATTCTTTATTATCCAACTTGTAAACGGACGAGCCTGTTGCGTGTTGCGAACCTTCAAAAAGCTCCATGCAAGCGCAAGAGCGGCTTCTTCGTAGAATGGGGAGTTCACATTTGTAACCTGGCCGTAAAGCTGCGCAGCTTCTGCCAAGCCTTCAGGCTCAGCAAAGAAAATGTGGCCTAGCTTTACTTTTGCAGCGTCTTGCAAATCTTTTTCGGATTGGTTGGAGGGCTGCTGGCTCAAAATATCGTTGAAAGAGCCTTTGGCTTCTTCCCATTGTTCCAAACGGCTATATGCTATGCCCATTGTGTAGCGAGCGTAGAAATAGTTGGCGTTGCCGGGCAAAATGGAATTCAAAAGTTCAATGGCGTCTTTGTTTTGCCCTTGCTCAAATTTTATTTGGCCTGCAATATAATCAGCATCCGGTTTAACATCAGATTTTGGGAAGTTCTGAATTATAAAAGCGTACTTTGCCATTGCGCCCATGTAATTGCCTTCCTTATACATTATGTTCATCAACTGGAAATGATATTTTGGAACTTGGTCGGAATGAGGATATTTTTTAATAGCCTCTTGGTAAACTTTTTCCGCAGCCACGTGCATGCGCATGTTTTCAAAAGATTTTCCTTTGTAGAATGCAGCTTGGTCAACCAAGTGGAATGTAGGATATTTTGTCTGCACTTTGCCAAACGCATAAGATGCCGCAATAAAGTCGCGGTTTAAATACAAGCGCATAGCAGCACGGTAATCGTTTTCCGGCTCAATTTTCAAGCGACGGTATCTGGCCTCGCCAATGCTCTCTTCACGGGTATCTCCAAGACGTGTGGTAGCGCGAATATTCCACAAGAATCCACGATTTTTCTTTTCAATCAAATCATCATGGGACATTTCCAAATCCAATGCGAGATAACGGAAAATGTTAACATCTTTCACATTTATAGTAGCACCTACAACAGGATAGCCTTCTTTTGTCAAGCGAGCCTTAACACCCAAATGCGATGTCAAGAAATAAGTAGCGCTAACTCCAAACTCAATCATGTTTCCTTCGCCGCCTTCCACTTCGTTATGGAAGATATCTATCATGCTAACTTCGCCTTTGATTTCCAAAGAGCGGTTAAAGCCACGGTAGAACAAAGATATATTGAGGTTGGAAGGAATTGCGTAACCATCCACGTCTCCGCCTAAAAAGGCAGGTGACACAAAACCATAACCAGAATTCGGCTCAGCGCCTACGCCGGCTATAACAGGTTGCATAAGATTCTGAAGAGCAATGCCAATCTGCACATTTCCGACTTTTGAATTGTTTATCGGATTCCAGCTCAAGCCAACGTCTGCGCCCATAGTGAGCTGGCTGTTGTAGCCAAAGTGGTTCACCTGCAAAACGGAAATGTCCACGCCCAAAGCCAGCCAGTGGAACACTCGGTAAGCGTACCCCAGCATATAGGCATTTTCCGTGTAATCGCCATTGGCATCATTAGGATCCACCGTAGCTCCGTTTTCAAAGAACGTGAATCCGAAGGTATGGTTGTAGCCTAGAGGCATGACAATTGAGCCATACTCCTGCATGGCTGCGCCGCTTATGGTGGTGAAGAAACCGCCAGTGACTTCTAACTGGTCATTCTCCGCTATGCCAGCGGGGTTTACATACATGGAAGTTGTTCCGCCAAATTCGCCAAACCAATCATTTTGCTGGTACTTGTTTGGTGAGTAAGATGGTGATGCGAGCAAATAGCCCGCGGAACAAAACACTAACGCAATGGAAAGCAATACTTTTTTCACTTTAAATTTCTCCTTAGTTATCCGTGCGTTGGAATTCTATGCGGCGGTTTTTAGCTCTGCCGGCTGCGGTTTTATTTGACGCAACCGGTTGATCCGGACCTCTGCCTTCAAAATCAAGGCGAGACGCGCTTATGCCACGGCTGATCAAAAAGTCAGCAACAGCTTTTGCGCGAGCTTCCGAGAGTTTCTGGTTCGTTTCTCTTTTGCCTTGGTCATCTGTGTGCCCCACTACCCTGAATGTAACTTCCGGGTAAGTCTGCATGGTTTCCACAACAACCATAAGGTTGCCAAAAGATTCATCTGTAATGTCTGCTTTGCCGCTCACGAAGTTAACTCCTTCTACCACAAACACCTTCTTTGGTGGAGGTGGCGGTGGTGGTGGCGGTTCTGGTTCCGGCTCCGGTTCCGGCGCAACGTATTCAGGCTCGTCTTGGGTGAATTCCGGTTCCGGTTCATCCGCTTCCTGGACCACTTGCTGCTCTCCGGTCTCGTCTATTACTATTTTCGGACGAACCACGGAAATATCATTTATCAATCCTATGTCTCTGCGGCCTTGGCCTCTCTTTACCATTGGAGATTTTGGCTGCACCCAAAAATTCGGGCTGAAAATCGATGGATTTTTGAAAATTGGATCTAGAGACACATTTGTTCTGTTCACTTTGATAAAGCGATTGAACGGATAGTAGTTCTTATATATATTATTATAATCCATACGTGTTTGGCCGGATGCTGGGTCTGCGAAAACGCCATAGTAATGGTTTTCCATAAAGATATTGTTCACTGCGACTACGTTTGAGGGACCTTTCAGCGCAAGCCCTGAGTAGCCATTGCGAAGCACAACATTGTGTTCAATTTTGGAGTCCAGGGACTTAGCACCCCAAGCTAGGATTCCGCTCCAGCGGTTTCCGTAAACCACGTTGTTCGCTATTTCCGGCAAGGAAATAAAGGCTGCTATGCCGGTTGCGTGATTATCCAAAACAAAGTTGTCGTGAATGTAAAGGCCACCGGTATTTTCGCACAAGATGCCTTCAAGCCCGTTGCGAATGGTGAAATTGAATATTTCCCCTTCGGTTATGCCCATAACCGTTGGCCCTCTGCGGCCTCCGTCTATTATGGTGGTGAGCTGGTCTTCGCCTTTTAGCACCACGCCCATAACCAGCGTTACGTTTTCGTTATAGACACCGCGTTTCACAAGAACCGTGTCGCCTGAATCCGCATTGCCAAGAGCATCGGATATGGTTTTATAATCCCCTGGAACTCGGATATTTTTGGCTACTGCGAGGCCAAAAAACAAAACGGTACCCAGAACGGCAATAGAGAGGCGTTTTATCATACTTCTTCCTTCTTTGAGCATTGTATTGTGTTCCTCAGCTCTTGAGCTGTCTTTTTGAGATTCTGCAAATGTTTACGCGCCCGGGTGCCGGCAGTTTTATTACCGCGCTCGAACTTGGCATATTCTGCCTTAAATAGTTCCAATTCATTCTCCAGACTTTGCAACATGTCCATAAACACTCCAAGTGGTTCTGTTGAAAATACATTTTTTTTTTGAAGGTAGGGCGATTTTTTTGAAAAAAAGTGTTTTTTTTGCATTTTTTTTCATTTTTTTCCAATTTTTGCCCTAAAAATGCTATTTTTGACCCTCATGAGTGCTGCAAATTTAAAATATGGCGAGGCTATTAAGAGGCTGGAAGAGATTTTGGAGGGCATAGACCGCTCCAATGTTGGCATAGACGAGCTTGCGGATCTGGTAAAAGAGGCTGCAAATTTGATTAAAAACTGCCGAGCCTTGCTTGCAAGCTCGGAGCAAAGCGTTCAGGAATCGCTAAAAACCTTGGAAGAATCATAAGGGAGACCTTCCGGTGGAGGCTCCCCAAGCTTGTACCTGAGGCTCGTTTAATCTTTTAAGCAACGCACGGATAGCAGGAAATCCGTCTTAGATTCGCGCTTCTCGTTCATGACATTCTTGTCAAAGGTCATTTCAAACTTCCAGGCATCTGTAGTATTGAAGTCAGTAGAGCTCCACCAACTGGCATTTAAGCTTTGGTTCAAAGCGGGGTTGAACAGAGATGGGGATTGATTGCCTTTCTTATAATTCATTTCTACCCCGGAATAGTAGCCTGAGCCGTCCCCAAGAGCGTTAGTGTTGCAATTTACGCAAAAGCCGCCCCCTATGGCATTGAAGCCATAACTATCCTCGCCCCTGCCTTTGCCCATTTCGCTGTGTTCTTTCCACTCGCTCTTTGACTTAAGCTTTGTCCCAACATCCCAGTCGTACCAGTAGTCTTCGCAGTTTTGGTAGAGTTCGCCTTCAACAAAACCCTTTAACTCATTCCATTCATCGCGGCTTGGCAAATGCCAGCCTGCAGGGCAAGCTGTTTTAGCAGTCGCATGATTATACAACCGGCCGTATTTATCGCAGTTGAGCTGCGCCTGTTGCTGCGAAAGCCAGCCTTGGGTTTTGTTAGGGTCAATTTCATCGCCTAGGCCGTAGCATTTGGTTGTTCCTGAAGCCGGTACATAGTCCAAGTTCACCGCCATCCATGTTTGCCTGCCTATGATAACTGTTTTATAGGTTTTGCTGTTTCGCGAGTCAACAAGGTCTGCGCCAAATACAGGCGGCTTAGGCGGCTCAGGCGGGTTGGCATCGCAGAATTCATCGCCGCTGTATATTGCCGAGCTTGACGGTCCGGTGCCGGAAGAACTTGGGGAGCTGGCGCTAGAGGAGCTTGGAGAGCCTGTGCCGGAAGAGCTGGAGGAGCCAGCACCCGAGGAGCTGGGGGAGCCGGTATCCGAGGAGCTGGAAGACCCTGTACCCGAAGAGCTTGGGGAGCTTGTACCCGAGGAGCTGGAGGAGCTTTTGCCCGAAGAGCTGGGAGAGCTTGTACCCAAAGAGCTGGAGGATTTTTTATCATAATCTTCCACGCTAAAAGCGCAGGAAACTGCGGTTTGCGTTCCGATGCCTCCGATTAAAAGGATTGGCAGGACTTTAAAAACAAACTCGGCTTTGCTCATAGATGGCTCCTATTCTAAACTACAAACTAAACTTATATCCTAGGCCTAGGCCGGCTCTAAACGCAACCAGCACTATATCTCCTTCGAAAGCTCTATTATATGTGCGTCCGGATTCATAGTGCCGCCACACTTGTCCGCCGCCAATGTAAACGGGAACGCCAAGTTCCACGTAAGCTAGAATGCCCAAATCCCAAACATACTGGAAGCCGCCTCCTGTGTCTATTTCCCAAACTGTTTTGGCGGGTCCTTTATCTGAGAGCAGCAGGTGGTGGCTTGAGAAAACATAAAATCCTGAGTATCCGATAAAGTGAAAAGAGCCGGAAATTCCGATATCTGTGTAGTTGGCAAACGAGCCTAAAAGTGGGCCGAAAGACCAATAAGGCATGGGCGAGTATCTGACGCCTACGAGTCCTTTGTTGGGTGAAGAGAGACCCCCACTGACTTCCACAGCTTGGCTGTGAGCGGAGATTGCGCAGAGCAGCGTGAGTATGAATGCGAGGGAGAGGTGTTTCATTTGTTTTCTCACCAGAGATCCGGGTAGTTGGGTTTCTTAGTATGAATATTAGATTTATATTTGTCTGCTAAATATTTAGGGCATTCCACTTCTTTATAAATCATAGTAGGATTCATTGCGGCCATAAGCCAGTCCACCTGAAACAAGCAACCTTCTAAAAACTGCTTTGGTTTTCCGCTAAAAATCTTGTTGCATTTTGCTCTAACACATTCTTGAAACCATTCCATAGAGGCCTTGTAATAATCCACGCCTGTAGCAGGCAGGTCTGTATTAACGCACTCGCTTAGCAAACCTCCGAATATTTCTCCCATCTGATTAGCTGGCACGCCAATTTGCTCGGAGAGAGCATTAAAATCGCCAGTGCCACCGCCGGGTATCATAATATCAAATTGGTCGGAGCTTTCTAGTCCACCTACATTGTTAGACATAACTATCAATGTTTTTCCTTTAAGTGCTTTGTGGTTAGGCCTAGCCATCAACCCTTCGGTTTCATTTTTGTGTTCACCTCCATCGAATTGCAACTGGTAGCATTTTCCGCATCTTTGCACTCCATCATTTTGTGTAGCGGCGAATGCATAGGCTAAAGTATCATTTATTATGTGTGGAATCATATCATAGCAAGTGTAAGCTGCGCCGTTTGCGGGGTAATT
>Ga0181987_12205_pt1 | contig 24544 bp, 22 predicted proteins | sample TergutCo191P1_FD_120224 | JGI IMG/M metagenome (GOLD analysis project Ga0181987, IMG submission 120224)
CTTTTAGCTCATCCAGCACATATATTGCTCGTTGCTTCTTTTCCTTGTTCATATTGTTATATAACATCAAATAGGCGGAATTCTATATCATCCATTTTCAACCTCATCTTCCAAAACAAACTTCCCGCATTTAACGCAAGCGAGCGCCGCAGGGCTATTCTCTGCCCACGCCGCAAGTTCAAATTCGTGTTTGCATTGCAATTGCTTGTTTTCCAAAAGCAAATGCTCAATTATTTTCACCAAACCGTTCGGCAAAACACTTAGCGGATTTGCCGGCTCGGTTCTGTGCTTATAATCTTCTTTGTATTCCCGTACTGCCTGTTCCAAAGGCATTTTTTCTTGCACTTCTCGCAGAATTTCAATTTTCCGCCCCATTTCCGAGCTTTGGTATTCATCGCAAAACGGGTCCAGACATTCTCTCAAATTATTCATAAAAACTCCTTTTGACTAATTTTTGTTACTTATATATAACATCAACTAGGCGAATTTTCTTCCAACATCCGCTGCCGCTCTATAAGTCTGCGCTCACGCTCAATCTCAAGTTTTAACTCTTCTTCCGTTGGCAAATAAAGCATATATTTTGAAGCGAACAAATTATTTTTATCAGACAGCACAGAGTATTTTGCCATAGCTTCATTCTTTTCAGCACAAAGAATAATACCTAATGTAGGATTATCCTCTGGCAATTTAATCTTATCGTCATAATATCTGGTATAAAAATCAATTTGACCTATATCTTGATAAGATAATTTGGTAGTCTTAAGGTCAATTATAATGTAACATTTTAATATACAATTATAAAAAACAAGATCCAGATAATAATGATCTCCATCAAGCATAATACGTTTTTGCCGAGCGACAAAACAAAAACCTTTGCCCAATTCTAAAAGAAACTTCTGTAAATTATCAATAAGAGCCTGCTCAAGCTCATTTTCTTGATAGTCGCGGTTTTCCTTCAGATCAAGAAATTCCAAAATATAAGGGTCTTTTAAAATATAATCCGGTTCTATTTTAGGCTCTGTTTTCTGAATTTCATTTTTTACAGATTCCTTACCATCTTTTTTAGTAGCAATTAGGCGCTCATAGAAAAAAGAGTGTATTTGCCGTTCAAGTTGGCGTACGCTCCAATTGCTTTCGACACACTCTTTGAGGTAAAAATCTCGTCTTGGAACATTGTTTATTTTCATCAAAAGTCGATAATGTGTCCAGCTTAATTCGGGACTCAGTGAGGCCCGAATTGGGAAAACCTGAAAAAATTGGCGCATTCGCCGCAAACTTCTCTCATCAAAGCCTTTACCGAATTCAACTGTCAACTTTTTTGAAATATCTCGCAACAGCCCTTTACCATATTCAGCTCGATCTCCAACAACTTGCTCAATATGCCGTCCAATATCCCAATACGCCTCCACCATAGCGGAATTTATGGCATAATAAACCCTTGAGCGGGCTTGAACTAGAATATTTCTAATACTCTGATAAACACTTGCTTCAGGCATTTCAATGTCCTTTTTCTTCTTCATAACGTCTTCACCTTCCTTCAAAAGACCATAGTGAATATAGAAAAAATACGAATGTTTGTCTGTTATATATAACATCAACTAGGCGAAAATTCAGGTATTTTTTGCATTTTTTTTCCAGTTTAAAAGCCCATAAACCGCCATTCCAAACAGAAAAACATACTGTACAGAAATAAAATGAACATCTTTTACCCAATACAGCCATATCGCTACAATATCAACTATAATCCAATATACCCACCCCTCATTTCTTCTTATAGTGACCAAATACATCGCAACAAAACTCATTACAGTTGTGGACGCATCCAACACAGGGAAAGACGCCGCCTCAGGAAAAATTACCGGAAACCAATTGTGAAAATTACAAGTGCAAAATGATAATGCTCCGGTCGCAACACACACAACTAAAATGCTCAACCATATGCCTTTTTTATCGCTCCAAGAAGTCTGTATATCAGTACTTTCGCTTTTTCTTTTATGCCACGTAATCCAGCCAATTATGCAGATAATAAAATAGTATATCTGTTCCAACATATCAGAATACAATTGAATCTGATAGAAAAGCATAAAATATAATATTACGGAAAGAATGCCGGCTGGCCAAGTGATAATATTTTTTCTGGACAAAAGACAAACCGAAAGAAAATACAATACAGTTCCTGCAAATTCAATGTAGCTTAAAGGATAATCTCCTATATTCAGGAAGATCGTGTCAATGCTGAATAAACTCATAGCCAAACCTCGCTTTGATGTGATTTTTTACCGATTCAACCCGCTTTTCCAAAGTTCCGGATAAAAGCGTATATTTAAGACCGTATTGCTCAAGCACTGTTTTGTTTATTTGCTGCAAAACTGCTCTGGATTTTGGCCCCGATCTATCAAAAGTGTCTTCAAATGGAATATCTTCGTCGCATAGAAAAAGATTTTTGTACTTGTACAGGGATTCATTTAATAATTGCGTAAGCGACTTTGAAACCTCATTGAAATAATACAAAGCATAGCAATAAGTTGTTAAAATATTTGTGTCAATAAACATTAAATCGCAGTCTTCTTCGCAAATTCTCTCTTCAATTTTTGTATGCCCAAAAGCTATGTTTTCCAAATCATTCATAGACAGCCTGTGTTTTTTTTGAAACTTAAACCAGTATTCTCTTCCATATTCCAAGCAATATGAACCATGCAGCAAATCTGCGCAAGTTTGCGCCGTTGTTGTTTTTCCGGTAGATGTTCCGCCTATAAAGTAATATTTAGGTTTTAATTCGTTGTAAACGCATCTTGAAACAAAGTTTTTAACCAACTTGATATTTTTTGTTTCTCTTATTTTGCTTGAACTTATAGCAAAATTAATTCTTTCAGCATCAACAGTTCTATTTTTGCAATTCAATGCTTTGCTTACATGACTGCCGTAATTTTCACTTGAATAAAACGAGTCAATCTGCTTGCCCTGCAACAATTTATTTAAAAATCTATTTTGTTTTTCAATTATTTCCTGCGTATAGCCGGTGTCTTGAGGTCCATCTTCTGCGATTATAACTTCAACAGATGGAAATATTTTTTTGATCCAGTTTGCCCTGATTATAGTCGGTATGTCGGTCACGTCAGAGGCATTGTAAACAATAACAATAACGTACTCCATCTCTTTTAGCGCTGTGGCTATGACAAATTCATGCCCTTTATGAAAGGGTGCGTATTTGCCTAGTGTAACTCCTGTTTTCATTCTATTTCCTCGCTTTTCGCCCGTCAATTATATTTATATAACCTGTGATAGGCGAAAAATTTCTATTTTAAAATAGAAATCTTAATTTGGGGAAAAATATGAACAATTCTTCTTTCGTTGCTTTTGCCGCAGCAAGCACAGCATTGTTGTTGTGCAACGCATTTGCGCAAACTAAGCTGAATAACAGCTTTTCCCTCTGTTCCAACGCAGATGGCAATTATACCGACGCAAAAGGATGGACTGCCATAGACACCTCCGCAAGGTTTGTGATAAGGTCTAACCCCGGCGAAAATGCGAGCATAACCGCCAGCCAGACTGCTACCCTGCTAGACCGCCTTGAAATGTCTTACGACAGCCTTGTGGGTGGATTCAAATTTTCAAACGCTCACGAAAATCCGGAAACGAATACTACAAAATGCAAGATAGAAGCTATAATAACACGCCCGTCTGGCAACGCAGACTGGGCAGACGGCGGCGGAACGCTATATGGCGGCACAGTTGGCAAGGGCAATTCCAGAAGGCCAATACAGTGGCTTCCGCCCAGTGCCTCCACTACTACTGCGGTGACCCACGAGCTTGTGCACGGTCTCCAGCAGATGTCCGGCGGCTTCCAGGCCGATAACCCCTATGGCAACTTTGTGGGCTGGATTCACGAATCTCACGCCAATTTCATGACCGCCCAAGTGTTCAACACGGTTGACGGCGGCACCGAGGTGTACACACGGCAGGCGCATTTCCATCTGGGCTATGCGCACACCCGCTACAACAACTGGCTGTTTCTCGAATACTTTACGGATACAAAGGGCATGCCGTTTATAAACTATGTGTGGAACAACGCCTACAGGCCCACCGACCCAAACCGGAACAGCGCAGACCCATTCGGGGAGATTATGCGTGTTCACAGCATAAGCCAAAAGGAGTTCGGAGATATGATAGGAGACTTTGGCATGAAGAACGTGATATACGACTACAAGCGCAAAGCTCAGTTCCGCAACGCATATAATGCCAGCAGCGTGATAGAGAGGCATAGATACCACAGGTTCACATACCTTGAAGCACTTGACAGCACCGGAGGCGCGAATGGCCGCTTTGTTGTTCCCTTCGCTTTTGCCCCTCAACGCTACGCATTCAATATAATCCGTCTTTACCCGGACGAGTCCAACACCGTAAAGATACGTTTCCGTGGCGATGTTCAAACAAAAAATAACATTCCAAACTACACTAAACAGGCCGATTTGGAACCGCACGCAAACTTTTTGCTAGACGACCCCGGCAGCGACTGGCGCTACGGCCTTGTTGCCGTAAAGGGCGACGCAACTTCTGCATCCGCAACAGTGACAGCCCGGTACAGCGAACTTAAGAGAGCATCTGATGGCAACCCAGACCTCTCCATCACCTTGGAGAGCGGCGAAACGCAGCTCTACTTGGTAGTAGCAGCCACGCCCACAGCAAACCATCAAATTAAATGGGATCAGTACTACTACACCATATATAGATTTCCTTATATGGTGGAAATTACCGGCGCAAAACCAGAAGGCTTTCAGCAAATAACCGGAGCCGGAGCGGCGCACGCAAATGGCGGCGGCTTCGTGGCAAGCACGGCAAATGTCGCTGCATCTGCGTTCGTTGGGCCAAATGCGAAGGTCATGGGCGGCACAGTTAGCGGCAGTGCCCGCATAGAAGGATACGCAGTTGTGAAAGGCGGCACGGTCAGCGGCAATGCGGTAGTCTCGGATGGCGCAGTTGTTTGGGAGGGAGAAGTCTCCGAAAACGCCAGAGTTCACGGGTCATCGTTTATTTACGGATCCGGCACAAAGGTGCGGGGGAATGCGCAGGTGGGTGGAACATCGTGGCTTTCCGGCGGCACGCTTTCCGGAGAAGCGCAAATGCTTGGCGACGGCAGAGGCTCTCTTACCGCATCATCTGGAGTTTACTTTCCAAAGGATGACGGCAGCGCAAATGATCCCGAAGGGGCAAGCCGCAAATCGGCGCCGATAGAGGTAACAAAACCGAGATCCATGGCATGGTATGGCGATGATGTTCCAACCAAGCTTTCCATTGCTTCGCATATCGGCAAGCAATCCTTCAGTTTGAACAGCAAAGGCATTTTCACCTACAACCTTGGCGATGCCAAGTCCGCTAACCTGAGAATTTTTGACTCACGTGGCAGGCTGCTTAAAACCATAAGGTTGCAAGGAACTCAAGGCTCTGTTGACATACAGATGAATACAATGCGAGTGTTGTTTTGGAGAGTGGAATAGCTACCTGCTCATAATATTCGTAATCAGGGTCGCTATTGCTATAGAGGTAGCACATATGCTACCAATTACAGCGGTCATTCGGGAAGAATCCCCACGAAATTTCTCCAGCTTAACATCAAGACCAGCCAGCCTATTCTCCAGCTTAACCTCAAGGCCAGCTAACCTGTTCTCAAACTTAGTTCCAAACTCCGAAATCTCGCTACGCACATCGGCTCGCAATTTTTCAAAATCCACACGCAACCCGGCAAAACCTTCGCTAAGAGCATTGAATTTTCCATCCAATGCATCTACTCGCATATCAATGTGGTTTATGTGGTTGCCCTGCGTGTAGAGGGTCAGGGTAATAATGTCCTCGTGCGAGAGACTGCCGCCACTCGCAAGCCTTTTTTTTATCTCCTCCACCTGTGGTTTCAGAGATTCCAAGATGACATCATCCATCTTCGTTCCGTAGTCGTTTTTTTCGACCATAATACACTTCTCCTATAAAAGATACAAAAATATCAGCAGATAAAGTTAAGCTCTTAACTCCTAAAAGTAATTTAATAAAAATAAATGCCGAAAGAAAATCAACATTTACAGCATAAATATACAATTTTTTTCGCAAAAGAGTACAAAAAAAATGAAAATAATGCGTTTTACTTGCATTTTGCCAACATATGTTTGCATTTTCGTATCTTTTAACTTATTCAACATACCCCAATTTCTTTGCTTCTTTAGATGAAAATGCCAAATATTTTGGAGAGTAACCCCTACGGCTCCAAGCTAATCCAAAAAATAGAAAGCTTTTTCTTCTTTTTTGGTCATTCCATAGCTGCGAGCAACAGCTTCTATAGCTAATAAATCATCTATCAACGCTATTTTCAGCTTTTGTTTTTTATCCAGCTCGCTTTCCATGGATTTCTGTTCGTTTTTGAGCATTTCTATGCTATGTTCTTTTTTTGAAATATCGTTCATTCTGGAGACTAGCCCATAAAATCCAAAGCATATTGAAAAAGAAAAAAGAATTATGCAAATTTTGCAAATAAACGCAATTGGCAAACGGCGCTTGCCAAAACTATCCATCTCTCCGGATATTCTTTTAGTAATATCCAGCATTATTTGTGCACCAGTTTTCTTTCTTTTTCCTAGCATAAACATTAATATAGAAATTTCTACCTTATCCCTCAATGATTTTTCCCCGCAAACCGCCAAATGGCGGTGACACACGCCTCCCAATAGAAGGGCGAAGGGTGACCTCTGTGTTCAAGCCTATGAAACAAGGCCCGCACTACAAGCCCGGAAACGTGCGAACCACACTGCTTGTAATAAGAATGTTCTTGCAACTGGTGATAAACCTGCCGGAAATCTTAAAATTGCGAAAGATCTATGCCAAACGGGAAAAAAACAAAGAAGACATTTCAATAATCTTTTATTCGGACAACCTTGACGAGGTAAACGGCATAGCAAACAGCCTGCGCTCCGTTGTGCCATACCTTAAATCTAAGGGCAAAAAAGCCCAGTTGTGGGGCAGTGCGTTCCACACCAGAACAAATGGCGTTGTTGAAGATAGCTACGTTGTCCTCTTTCCACGTGCCGCAAGCATGGAGCAGCTTGGCTACGCAGACTCCGAACTCGCAACTCCCTATCTTGCCCCAATCTTAAAAATGCTAAAACGCTACCCTGCAGATTTAATAGAACTTGAAACCCCAAGCCCCGGTGCATGGCTAGCCGGCATGGCAGGCAAAATTATAGGCATAAAAGTTATAAGCCACTACCGCACAGACGTTCCAAACTATACACGCTCGCTGGTAAAAGAAGCCTGGATGCGCCGCTACGTGCTTTGGCTAATGCGAGTGTTTTATCAAAATTCCACCCCGGTAATCAGCCCCTGCGAGGCATACCGCAAAATCCTTGAAACGGAAATAAAAATCAAGCCGCAATTAACAAGAGTCTTGCCCCGAGGCATTCCATTGGAAAATTTTTCGCCGATGTTGCGAAACGCATCTGTAGGGACACAAAATCTTGTGCCCCTACAAGCGCGTTTCCTATACGTAGGCCGCATTTCCGTTGAAAAAGACATTCCGTTTCTGGAAACCCTGTGGAAGGAATTCTGCAAAGAAAACCAAAATGCCGAGCTTACCTTTGTCGGCGGCGGCTGGTATCTTGACTCTTTAAAAGAAAACATGAAAGAATACCCAAACGTCCATTTCGCAGGGGTAAAAGCAGGCAAGGAACTTGCCGAGCTGTACGCAAACGCAGATTTCTTTTTATTCCCAAGCGCGACAGACACTTTTGGCAACGTGATAGTTGAATCCTTGGCGAGCGGAACTCCTGCCTTGGTAACCGACAAAGGCGGCCCTCAAGACATAATCAACAACGCAAAGGAAAAATGCGGCTGGGTTTTGCCGTTTAAAGATTTGGAAGCTTGGAAAGCGCAAATGCAAAAGTGCAAAGAAATACTTTCAACGCCGGAATACGAGCAAATGCGCAGTTCGTGCGCAGAGCACAGCAAAAATTACACCTTGGAAAAAATGACAAACGCCCAATGGGAATTTTTCAAAGAAATGCTGTAGCGTTATCAAAAAGGATGCACCTTTATGCCAAACCTCAGCACTCCGGGCATTTTGACAGAAGGAAAGCGCTCCACAGGGTCTCTCATGGGGTTGTATTCATCGGGAACTTTAAAATCGTCGCCGCTTTCATTGTCTTTGTAATACTTGTCGGGAATTTTATACGAAACACTCCAATCGCCGGGAACAGCCAAACGATACATATAACCGGCATAAATGGAAAATCCGTCGGTTATAAAAATCTGCAAATCTATTCCGGGCATAATATCAAAATTGTGTTTGGTCATGGTACGCGACTTGTCCAAATAATCATCAGGCTCTTTCTCAAAATCGCTGATAAAATTAGCTACAACTTTATTCTTAATATATGCCCATTGCATTCTCCAAGCTAGTCCAAGCGAAAAAGGCAAGGCAATTCGCTCTTCCAAAATCCAAATCAGTTTTCTAAAATCACCGCCCAAAATAAATTCTCCAATGTCACCTTCCAATGTGCCGCCGCCTATAAAAAGACCAACGCCCCATAGAGAATTAAGATCATAGCCTTCTCCGCCCAGCAAAACATTATACCGAGTTCTGTACCGCTCTCTGTCATAATCGCCGGAAGTGCTTGTTACTCCGCTCGTTTGAAGCACTAAATAAAAATTTGCCGGATTGAATGGGTCCGATTCTTGAAGGTTTGAGCCTTTGCTAACTTTTCCCCTTATTTTTTTCGCTACGGAAGTTTGCTCTCCAGCTTCTTTAATCCTGATTTTTCCTATGGTTTTTTTCCCTTCCTTGTCAAAAACCAAATACACGTCACCTTTTTTGACATCGCTGTTTGCGCCACGGTTTATTGTTATGTCTCCTTTGTTTACATCGATTACAGAAGCTTTTAATCTTGCCAATTTTGAAAATGTCTGCAAAATATCTTCGCTGGCATCGCAACTATTGCTGTTTTCATTAGGGCAGTTGGTTCTGTAACTGGTCAAAGTTTTATTGTCTTTTAAAATAACCACGTCCATGGACTGAGAATAATATCCTTTGCCGTCTTTTGGGTTTACCCATTCGTTTTTGTAATTCGTGCCGGATATTATGTAATCATAGTCGCCTGGATCAAAGAACCTTTTGCTAATAATGGAAACATCATACCTTTCAAATCTATTCAGCTTCGCAAGCAATTTTTCAGCCCATTCCCGGTGTTCAATGGAAATGCCAATCCTCATAAAACTCTTTATTCTATGCGTGTACGAAACTCTTGCGTTGTGTTGCAAGTTGACATTTACCGCTTCCAAGTCGCTGCCTATTTCTATTTTTGCGCACAAAGGAACTGTGCCGCTGAAAGGTGTTTCGTCTGCATGCTTGCCATTTATGTAAACAGGTTCGCTCACTGGCTCGTCATTGCGTTCTGCGCTCAAAACCAAGGCTCCCTGCTTTGGAATTATATATTGCGCTATGTTAAAAGATTCATGGCTGCCTTTGTTCAAGCCAACGTTAAAAGCTATGTCTTCATAGCATTCATGGCTAAGATCAATTTTGTACCTGCCCGGAGCAAGCCTGTTTTCATACGAACTGTATGCCTTGCCGTTGATTGTCAGGCTCCATTGCTCGCCTCTGCCCATGCCATCGATATATGCCGGTTTTATTTCCAAAATTCCAAAGCTGGGTTTTAAGTCAATGTTTATGCTTTGGTTGTTACGTGTTATGGAAATTGTTGTGTCTGTTGTTTCGTACTGGTCGAGCACGGAAACTATGCGAACCCGGCCTTCAGGCAATTGAACGCCGCAAGGTGTTCTTGGGCAGCTTGGCATGCCGTTGAAGCTCAGAGCTGCGCCGGGCGGCTCGGTTGTGATGTTTGCCAAATAGTAACGTTCAACATATAGATTTTTGCCTCCTCCGCTTTGTACGCCGCTTATTCCGCCTTGGATTGAAGGCTGTCCTGCTTTGCCGCCGGAGGCTTTCGGCATTTTTGCGAACATTGCCGGGGCTTTTTCGTCTATAACGGAGAGCAGGCCGTATATGTCTTTGGCCGTGCCTGTGAACGAACCTACCAAGGTTCCTTTTCCGCTTTCGTAAAGTTCCACCTTAATTGCCAAGTCCACGCCAAACCGGCCAGTACGCCCTTGTGCCACATAATCTGCGTTTACTTCTCTGCCAAGTTGCGCCAAACAGCTCGATTCTCTGCATTTTCTAGCGGCTTCCTCTTGAGAACCCAAAAAAGCGACTATGCTTTGCTGGGTCATAACGGCGTAATTTCTTTGAGACAAGTTATCGGTTGCTATTTCCCGCAGCCGGTCTGTTAAATGGGTAAGATCTGAGGTTGCGATTTGAGGTTCTCCGTCATCCACTGTATTTATTATAGCTATGCGCTTTTGTTGCTGGCCCTGCACGGCAAAGGCAAAAAGCAGTAAAAGCATTAAGGGGATTTTATTCATAGGAAGAGAAAGTAGTAATTAGCGGTTAATAGCTAGCAAAAACGCTTAAAGTCACTGTTTTTTTGCAATTATTTACCCCAAAGCATATAAATTTGCGTTTTTTGAAAATTTTTTTCATTTTTACCCTTGCTTTTTTCAAAAAAAAATTCTAAATTTGTGCTTGGAATTCCATATAAAGGAGATAATTATGAAAAAACCTGATCTGGTTGAAAAGGTAAAAGACCTCGCGGGTCTTGAAAGCAAGGCAGCATCCGAACGCGCAGTTAATGCAGTTTTGGAAGCTATAGAAGCTGGTTTGCAGAAAGATGGCGAAGTTCAGTTGATTGGCTTTGGCACTTTTAGGGTCAAAGATCGTCCGGCTCGTGAAGGCCGCAATGTTAAAACAGGCGAGAAAATCAAAATCAAAGCCTCAAAAACAGTTGCTTTCAAAGTTGGCGCAGCTCTAAAAGCTAATGCAACAACAAAAAAAGGCGGCAAAAAGAAATAGTTTGCTGTTTTGAGCGGCAGGGTTGCGCAAGCGGCCCTGCCGTTTTTGTTTACTATATTACCCCCCATGAGTTCCTCTTTCATAGCGATAGAAGGGCCTATAGGCGTTGGAAAGTCTGCGCTAATAGAGGCTCTTGAAAAGGAGTATGGCAAGCAAGCCCTTCATACTTTCTGCGAACAGTTGGAGCCAAACCCGTTTTTAGAGCAATTTTATGAGGATAAAAAGAAATATGCGTTTCAAACACAGATAGCTTTTATGTTGTCTCGCTACAGGCAGTTTGAAGCTCTGCAAAAAAAACTGGGCACACCAGATATATTTGCGGAATGCAAGCTCTGCGTATCTGATTTTATCTTTGAAAAAAATGATATTTTCGCTGAATTAACCATAGAAGACGAGCAAGAATGGAAACTTTACCAAAAAATACGCGATATTCTTGTGGAATCGGCAAAAAAAAACACAAGACCTGTCACTCCAAGCTTTGTTGTTTATTTAAGGGCCGGCGAAGAGACTCTCTACCCGAGAGTTAACAATAAGTACATAACCAAAGACTACCTGCACAGGCTAACCACACTGTATGATCGTTATTTTTTTCATTATAAAGTAAGCCCGGTTCTAATAATAGACGTGAATAACGTGGATTTTGTGCACGAGTCTCAGCCTGTGGCAACCATAATAAGTTCCATAAAAAAGGCTATAGAATGCCCTCCAACGCAAAATACATATATTAAACTAGACGACCTATGATAAATTACTCCGTTGTTCCATCGCCTTGCTATGTGCTTGAAGAGAGCAGGCTTATATACAACCTGGAGATTTTAAACAAAGTGCAAAAAGAGGGCGGCGCCAAAGTGATATGCGCATTGAAGGGTTTTAGCTTTTGGAAAACATTTCCGCTGATTTCGCAGTATTTGAGCGGAGCCACAGCCAGCAGCTTGAACGAGACATTGTTAGCCAGCCAAAAAATGAAAAAAGAAGTGCACGTGTGCGCCCCTGCATACAAAGCCAGCGAAATAGGGCAGATTTTAAGCCGTGCGAGCCACATAACTTTTAACAGCTTTTCGCAGTGGGAGTTGTTTAAAAAAGAAACTTTGAGCAAAAAAGTGAGTGCGGGAATAAGAATAAACCCGGAATTTTCAACTGTTGACGTGGACTTATACAATCCGGCGAGCCGTTACAGCAGGCTTGGCATCACAATAAAGGAATTTAAGCCGGAACTTTTGGACGGAATTGAAGGTTTGCATTTTCATGCGCTTTGCGAGCAAAACGCAGATGCTTTGGAAGCCGTGCTGGAAAGAGTGGAGGCTAACTTTGGAAAATGGATTCCAAGAATGAAGTGGATGAACTTTGGCGGCGGGCATCACATAACCAGAGCGGATTACGATGTTCAAAAACTCATTGGCATTTTGAATAAATTCCACAAAAAATATCCGGGGATTGAAATTATTCTGGAACCCGGCGAAGCTATTGGCTGGCAAACCGGCGAGCTGGTATCCACAGTTTTGGACATTGTGCGCAACGAGATAAATATTGCCGTTTTGGATGTTTCCATAGCGGCTCACATGCCGGACTGCCTGGAAATGCCTTATCGCCCGATGGTAATTGGCAGCGATATGCTTGGCATTAAAAAGTACGCTTACCGCTTGGCCGGCAACTCCTGTTTGGCTGGCGATATTGCCGGCGATTATTCTTTTGACAAGCCTTTGAAAATAGGTTCCAAAATAATTTTCGCAGACATGATTCATTATACAATGGTAAAAACAACTTTTTTCAACGGCGTAAAGCATCCGTCAATAGGAATTTGGAAAGGCGGCAAGTTCAGCCTTGTCAGGGAATTTGGTTATGAGAGTTTTAGGGATAAATTGAGCTGAATTTCCGATTTTCAGAATCACACATACTTCTTCAAAACGTCCTTTTCTGCTACGAAATAATCTATGCCGCTGGCTACGGTTACAAAAGTTATTATTCCCATAATAGAGTATGGCAAATATGCCCAAATATCCTCCCAGCCCGGGATTAAATTGAAAGGAATCAACGCACCCACCAATATCGCCAAAATGCCGGAACCCTGAATTGCGGTTTTCCATTTGCCGCTCCTGCGTGCCGGCATGGAAATTCCTTCGCCAGCCGCCAAAGTTCTCAAAGTCTCAACGCTCGCTTCCCTGAAATAAATCAGCGCTACCATCCAAATGGGCGCATAATCCGAGGCTAAAAAGCATAAAAACACGGTCATGTTTGAAATTTTGTCGGAAAAAGGGTCAAGATATTTGCCTAAAGTAGAGACTTCCCCCCACTTGCGCGCCAAATACCCATCCAGAAAATCCGTCACCATAAAAGCAATAATCATCATCAATGCCAGTATTTTGAAAGTAAGGCTGTTATCCTGATAGTTCAAATTATTGTCATAAAAAAACACCCATAAAAACACAGGAGTCAAAACTATGCGGCTCATGGTCAACTGGTTTGAAACGGAAAGCGGCTTGCGATGCGCAGGATCCCGGTAATAACGGTAGCAAAAAGACACCCCGGAAGCAAACATGAGAAGCATGGAAGACACCATGCTTATCTGCTGGAAATCCTCTAAATCCAACACATAAACCAGCATTGTCGCATTAATGCTTATTGTAGAAGCTTTGGACCAAAAGCCGTTTGCCCAAAGCGACTTTCCCTCTCGCAGCATGGAAAGCAGATAAAGCGTTCTGGAAACAACCCTGGTTAAAACCATAACGCAACCTATGGCTAGCAACTTTTCGGGCTCGCTGTTTTCTACCAGCGAGTCTCTTATAAATATGCAAAGCAAAACCGCAAACGCAAAAATTCCTTCCACAAAAGAGAGCCACAACTGGTAGTATGGCTTTTCCTCGTCCAATTGGCGAACCCTGAAATACAAATACCAGGCAACTATCAAAATAAGGCTTATGTTTGCGGCGGCAAGCTCGTTAAAATACGGGCGGTCTGTCCATATGAAATAAAAAACGGGCAAATAAGCCAATATGCGAACTATACGCAATACCCGGCCATACTGCAGCCTATTTACAAAAACTCCAACCACTTCATTTGAATGTAGAAATTTAAAATACTTCCTCTGCGAAAACCAGGCTTGTTCCCTGTTTTTCTGCGAGCTTTGGGAGGTTCTCCAAAAGACCTATGCTTTTTTCCGTAAACTCAAACAGCAAAATAGCTTTGCCTTTTGTGCGCGCTGCTTTCAACGCATTGTTTATAAGGGTCTCTGATTCCGCTACCAGCAAATCCCTGTTGCATTTCAGGTCTTTTTTTGCGCATTCTATTTGCGACAGACTGGCTGTTCCCTTTTTTGTCAAATCCAAAAACCACAGGTTTTTCGAGCGCAGCACATTTCCGAGTATTTCAACGGAAGCCGAATGCACCAGGAAATCTTCCCCGTAAAAGGCTGCGAACCCGCTTGCGCCGCCAAATTTTTTCAAATGCGAGTCAAGTTTTTCAGCCAGTTCTTTTTCGGTTGTTATTCCTAGCGATATTTGGCTTTTTTTCTCTGTGTCATAAATCATTTCGCTGCTTTCCATGGGAATCCACGGGATTATGTTTGCGTTTGTTTTTTTGCCTGCATCCAGAAGCTCTGGCCTTGAGGAGGGAATTAGCAGGTTATAGGCAAAATCAAGCTTTTCCAGAATTTCAGGGTTATTTTTCAAAGTTTTGTTCAGCTCCCGCACGGCCAAAACAACCGCTAATTTTGAGGAATTCGGCAGCCATAGCGAATCTATCACTCGAATTTCGATGGATGGATAAGTTCCCTGTTCGCTTTCGTATTTCAGGAGGGCGTGCGAGTTTTTGAGTTCCCGCATTTCAAGGACTCTGCCACTGCACCTCTCTATTTCTTTGGAAGCACGTAACATATAATTGGGAATGGACATTCCGTTTGGAACCAGCCATATTTCATCTGCCATGCTTGTGCGGTGTTTTATTTCTTTGCGGACGTTGATGGCTTTTTTGAGGTTTTCGTTTAAAAGCAAAACATCGCACGAGTTAGCTTCGGGTGTTGGCTCTTCGCTTGGGGCAGGTTTTGTTCTAAAATTGAGCATAATCAAAACCGCAACCAGAATAACCGCTGCGATAACAAGAACTTTAAGCTGAATTCTCTGAAACATTTTCCCAAATATAGTAAACAACATTGGCATTTCAACAGTGGCGTTTACTAAATTACCCCTATGATCATAGCTCCTAGCGTTTTAAATGCGAACTTTCTCAATTTGGAAGCAGATATAAAAGCTGCCGAAAGGGGAGGCGCGGATTGGATTCATTTAGACATAATGGATGGGAGCTTTGTTCCCAATATTTCCTTTGGCCCCGGAATAGCCGGGCAAATTCGCAAATGCACAAAACTTCCATTGGACTGCCATTTGATGATAGAGAACCCGGAGCTGCACGTGGAAGCTTTTGCAAAAGCCGGAGCGCAATACATAACCGTTCATGCCGAGGCTACCAAGCATTTGGACCGATTGCTGAACCAAATAAAGGAGCTTGGGTGCAAGGCAGGAGTTGCCATAAACCCAGCCTTACCCATAGAGTCCATAACAGAAGTTCTGGACCTTGCGGATCTGGTTCTAATTATGAGCGTAAACCCCGGCTTTGGCGGCCAGTTGCTTATTCCGTATTGCTTGGACAAGGTTAGCCGCCTCAGAGCTATGAAGCCGGGCTTGCAAATAGAGATAGACGGCGGAATAAACCTAAAAACCATGCCTGCAGCCAAGGCTGCCGGTGTAAACATCTTTGTAATAGGCTCCGCAATCTTTGGCGCAGAGGATATTGAGGAAGAGACTAAGGCTTTTGGCAAACTTTTGGTCTAAACAAGTTGAGAGTTGAGAGTTGAGAATTGAGAGTTTGGCAAATTTAAAAGTTTTTATTTCATTTTTTTAACTCTCCACTCTCCACTCTCAACTCTTCACTAAACAAGTAGCTTTACATTTTCTATATTAAAGCCTGAACTATTTTTTATCACCGAGGAGATAATTATGTCCAAGAGCAGCTCACCAACAAGCCATGCCAAACTGAATGCATGGGTAAACGAGATGGCCGCCTTACTAGAACCAGATTCGGTCTATTGGTGCGATGGTACCAAAGGGGAATATGACGAAATGGTAAAGATACTTGTAGATGCAGGTCTCGCCAAACCACTCAAAAAACGTCCGAATTCCTATTTGTTCCGTTCCGATCCTTCTGATGTAGCGCGAGTAGAAAGCCGTACATATATTGCAAGCAAGTCCAAAGACGATGCCGGCCCAACAAACAATTGGATTGATCCGGATGAGTTGACAAAAACAATGACTGGCCTCTATAAAGGCAGCATGAATGGCAGAGTTCTGTATGTTATCCCGTTCTCAATGGGTCCAATTGGCTCTCCAATCGCAAAAATAGGCGTTGAAATAACCGATTCTCCATATGTTGTTATAAATATGCACATTATGACACGTGTCGGTTCAAAAGTTTTGGATGTTTTGGGCAGCGAAGGCGAATTCATCCCATGCTTGCACTCCGTAGGCAAACCGCTCGCAAAAGGCGAAACAGACGGCGGCAAATGGCCCTGCGCTCCGATTGAGCAGAAATACATAGCTCATTTCCCGGAAACAAAAACAATTTGGAGCTATGGCTCCGGCTACGGCGGAAACGCCCTGCTTGGCAAAAAGTGCTTGGCACTCCGCATCGCAAGCGTAGCGGCCCGCAACGAAGGCTGGCTCGCCGAGCATATGCTGATTTTGAAAATCACCAGAGAATCCGATAAAAAGGTAAAATACATGGCTGCGGCTTTCCCAAGCGCTTGCGGAAAGACCAACCTTGCCATGCTTATTCCAACAATCCCCGGCTGGAAAGTCGAGACCATTGGCGATGATATTGCCTGGATGAAACTCAGAGACGGCAAACTCTACGCAATCAACCCGGAAGCCGGCTTCTTTGGCGTTGCTCCGGGCACAAACATGGAGTCTAATCCCAATGCGATGCACTCCGTTGAAAAGAACACTGTTTTTTCAAATTGCGCATTAACCGAAGACGGCGATATATGGTGGGAACAGATTGGCTACGATGCTCCGGGCAAGCTTATTGACTGGAAGGGCAGAGATTGGATTCAAAACAAAGGCGACAAAGCCCAGGAACCGGCGGCACACGCCAATGCTCGTTTTACCGCTCCGGCAAGCCAGTGCCCCTGCATAGCAGCCGAATGGGAAGACCCGAACGGTGTTCCAATCGATGCTATTTTGTTCGGCGGTCGCCGTGCAACCACAATTCCGCTTGTTCATGAGGCTCATAGCTGGAACCACGGCGTATTTATGGGATCAATCGCAGGCTCTGAAATTACCGCTGCGGCAGTTGACTTGAAGGTTGGCGATGTTCGCCGTGACCCGATGGCAATGCTTCCGTTCTGCGGCTACCACATGGGCGATTACTTGAATCACTGGATTGAAATGGGCAAAAAGGTTACCAAGCAGCCCAAATTCTTCTTTGTGAACTGGTTCCGCAAAAAAGACGGCAAATTCATGTGGCCCGGCTACGGCGATAATTCCCGTGTTCTCAAGTGGGTATTTGAGCAGTGCGATGGCGTAGGCAAAACAGTTGACACTCCGATTGGCATTATGCCCGATGTTTCTGCAATAGACAGACCGGCCAGTGTTTCCGAAGAGACTCTCAAAGAGCTTCTCGCTGTTGATGTTGAAGGCTGGAAGAAAGAAATCAAAGATGTTCGCGAAAACCATTTTGCGAAGTTGGGAAGCAAGCTGCCAAAAGAACTTGCAAACGAACTTTCCGAGATTGAAAAGAGACTAGGGTAATTTGGCTAGTAGCTAGTGGTTAGTGGCTAGTGGCTAGTGGTTTTTATATCACTAGCCTTTTTTGTTTGCTGGTTTTTGCAAAAAAGTGTAAATAAATTTACTGAGCGCAGAAAAATAAATTACTATATTTCTTGCTAGAGTTTATGATTAAAGACCGGTATTTGACCTTTTGCAATTATTTTGGGAAGCCTCGAAAGCTTTCCATAGAGGCTCTTTTTTCAGGAATTCAAAAAAAATCGGCGAGGGGACAAATGAAAGTTTGTCCTTTTTTTATTTCTCAAAAACAGGAGAGAACATTATGAACAGAGTCAAGCTCTTTCTACCCACGGCTATGCTTATAGCCACGGCATTCACACTATTGTCTTGCGCCAGCAAGCCTCCTTTAGACCAGGCAAGCGCTCCCGCAGTCCCGCCGCCCCAGTACGCCGGAACCGACGCAACAGACAACATACCCTGCTCCGAATTTGACACGCCGGAGTATTTGACCGGGTTTGGCGAATACATGGGCTCCAGCGCGCAATTCGGCCTTTTGGTGCAGAATTCAACCGAAAGGGCAAAGCAGAACATTTTGCAGAAGCTTGGAGCTCACGTGCAAGGCTTGAGCACCACTTTCAGAAGTTCTTATGGATCCAATCAGGGCAGCGATGTCGCGGAAAAAATGGTTAATGCCACAGACATAGCCATAAACAAAGTTATAAGCGATGCCAGAGCGGTTTGCATGAAGCAAGGGCCAATTGGAGCGGACGGGCACCAGAGGGTTTTTGTGGGTCTGAGGATTTACAAGGAGGAGCTGGAGAAATCTGTTGTGAACACTATAGCGGACAAGCTCACGGACGATGAAAAGCGTTCTATTGATTTCGAGGAAAAACGCTTCAGAGAGCAGCACAAGGCGGCTTTCGAGAGTTTCAAGGAAGAAAACAAATAATTTCAGAGTTTAAATGTCCAAAAAATTTGACATCTTTATTTCCTACCGCCGCAAAGGCGGCTATGACATGGCCAAGCTGCTGTACGACCGTCTGAGGCTGGACGGCTACAGCGTCTCTTTTGACATAGACACTCTTGAGAAAGGCAATTTTGACAATGAGCTGGAAAACAGGGTGCTAGATTGCGAAGATTTTCTGCTAGTGATGAGCCCCGGGGTTTTTGACCGTTTCTATGACCCCAAAATTGATCCTAAAAGCGACTGGGTTCGCCAGGAAATCATCTGTGCTCTTGAGGAGAACAAAAACATAGTCCCGCTGGTTTTGGATGGCTTTGTTTTTCCTGAGACTCCTTTGCCCGGCGATGTCAGAGACATATCCAGAAAGAATGCCATTGACCTTAACCCCAAGCATTTTGAAGCCGCCTACGCAAAGATGAAGCTTGCGTTCCTGGTTTCAAAGCCTCGATGGACGGTGAGGTATAAAAAGTTTATAGCCGCATTGATTGTCGTTGCGTTTTTTGCGCTCGCAGGCGTTGTGATGAAGCAGCAGAGAGACGCGAAAACAGGGGAGTTTGACGAAATTTTCAGAGACTTGGAAAAATACGTTTCCCAGATAGAGGCGGAAACGCAAAGGCTGCCTGCGAATTCGCTCCGGATGGAAGAGATTCTCGGCAATCTGGAAAAATATGTTTCAAAGCTTGAAACGGAAATGAAAAAATTGCCTGCGAATTCGGTAAAAAGAGATTCCGTTTCCGCTGAAATAAACAAAAGCAGAAAAAGAATAGAGAATTTGAAAAAAGAAGTTCCAATTGCAACGCCGCCCATTGAAGCCGCTCCCGTGGAAAGCAAGCCCAAAAAAACGGCAAAGCCATCAATAGCAGAACCTTCGGCAAAACAACCTGTGGCAGCACAACCGCCAGCAGAACAAGCGGTCAAGCAAACTGCCGAAGCACTGCCGGAGCCGCCAAAGCCGCCGGAACCGCCAAAGGCATCGCCAAAGTCTCCTCCTGATTCTGCCGCATTGCTGAATGCGGACACAAAAAAACGGATAGATGACGAATCCGATGATTTCTTGAAAAGGATGCGTTCACGTTAAGGAGCCAAGCAGCAAATGATAATTTTAGCGATAATTCCTATTGTATTTTTGCTTTCTTGCGCCTCTGCGCCGCCCGCAGGCAACAACGATGCTTGGCCGGAGTGGCTGGCAAACCATCCCCAAGCGCCGAGCAACGCCAATTATAATTACATAGTAAGAGACGGCGTTGGGAGAACGGAAGAAGAGGCGATGAAAAACGCTCTTGAAAAAGCGCACGGGGAAGCGGCTTCCATAATAGGAAGGCCTCTTGCTGAAACTTATGGAATAAGGCATGGCATAAGATGCTACCATCACATAGAGAAAAATATTTACAACCACACTGTTTACATTTTATTCAAGCACCAGAAAAAATCCATGGCATCCGGAGCGCAAGATGACTACAGCAACCCGGACGGCATAAGATGCAAGTCTGCGCCAATTGAAGAGACCGATAAAAATACCGAGGAAGCGGCGGTTATAGGGGAAAAGCAGGGGAGCTTATTGAATGCAATTGCCGGGCTGAGGGCGGTTGCGGAAAAATTTGAATCGGCAGGCAATGCAAAGCAGAAAAATGAAGTAATGAGCGAGGGCAAAAAGTTATATGGGAAAATAAACGGATTGCAAGGCGAGTTGCGTACTCTCAACGCAGTTATCGGTTTGGATTCCACTATGGAAGCGGTGAGGGATATTTACGGCAAAATGCGGGCAAGCTGCATTGAATATGGTAAAAGCGCAGGGTTGCATTGGAGCTCGGAGCAAAATTCCGAATATTCCGACCTTGCGTTTTCCAAACTCTCCGGAAGCTTGGATATGCAAAAAAACGATTGCGCAGGCAACGGCGTTTCATTGATTTACAAAGATTCAAAGCCACAGTGCAAAAGGCAGTACGGCGTGTTTGCGTGTTCTTACAGAAGCAATTTGTCCATAGCGTCTTGCGGAGGCAATGAGTATTTGTTGCTAAAAGGCGAAAGCGCGGAAGGTGTAAAAGCCAAAGAAAGTGACGCTTTGGATAACTTGAAAGAAAAGCTGATAAAAGCGGATTTTTGGAAAGAATGGGAAATGGAGCTTAATAAATGGAGGTCTAAATGCGACTAATATTGCTTTTGGCGATTGTGCTACCTGCGTTTTCTTTTGCGACTCAAACAAAAAAAGTTTCGCTGCCAAAAGAATTGCAGGGTGAAATGATTCCTTATTTTTTTGCTTCAAAAATGGATGGAAATGATATTTACAGGGAAGATTTAAAAAAAATGCTGAAACCCGGAACAAAGCGCATTGTTCTTTCGTTTTTCACTACATGGTGTACAATATGCAAAGAAAATTTTGTTGCTATGAGAAAAAACGCAGCCGAGCTTGAAAAAAACGGAGTGCAGGTTTATCTTATAAATATAGGCACAGATGATTTTCATAAAATAGAGAAAGTAGTCAAAGAGTTTGCGGGCAATGCTTTTCCGTTTTACAACAAAAAAAGAGAGGATTTTTTAGCAAAGGATTTCGGTTTGGAAATTTTTTATCCCACGAAAATAATATTGGACAGAGATTTGCGGGTTTTGGCTGTTTTGACCGGAAAACTAGGCGATGATTTTCCTGAAGTGTTTTGGGGGAAATTTTGAAACCATTTTTCCTTATCTTGCTTTTTGCTGCTTTAAGTTATGCACAGCAGCAGTCTGTTGGTGTGTTACCGACCATTGGCAGTGACGATATTGACACGGAAGAGCTTGACATGCTGACCAAAAGCCTGCGCACGATTGCGGCGAATGTTTTGCCAAACAGCACCTTTATAGTGTTGACTCAGGAGACCATTATGAGGCGGCTAGGCGGCACGGAGGAGTATTTGAAGGTTTGCCGTGATGGCGAGGGGTGCATTCCCAGCTTGGGGAAGAAAGCGGAAGTTGATTATGTCGCACGTTGCAATGTTGGGTTAAAGGGCTATATTCTGAGGATGGACTGCGAGCTTTACAATTCAAAAACGGGAGCTCTTATAGGTCCTTTCAATTCTTACAATGAAACTCCTGCCAATGTCAATGATTTGATGGCGATAATGGAAAGAAAAGCACCGGATATGTTCAAAAAGATACCGATGATTTCGGTAGTCACTGCGCCTTCTGTTGTGACGGGCGGCAATGTGGTCGCTCAGGTGGTGACGGAGCCTGCTGGCGCGATTTTGAGCGTGAACGGAATGCACTACCAAGGCTGCCAGTCAACGCCGTGCCAGATTCAGCTTTACGAGAACCGTTTTAAGCTTTCTGCGGCGTTAGAGGGGTATGAGCCGGCGGAAATAGATGCGGTTATTGCGCAGCCCAACCAGATTGTGACGATGAAGCTGAAGCCAATAATATACAATGTGATTTTCACCAGCGAGCCATCTGGAGCTTTGTTTAGTTTTGGGGATAAATCAAGTTGCAGAACACCATGCTATAAGAATTTCAACAGAGGCGATGTTAAAGTGAATGCTAATTTGGATTTTCATGAAAGCAAGGACACGGCGTTTTTTGTGTCTGCGGATGCGAAGTTTAATATAAAGCTGGAGCAGAAATATGGCATTTTGGATATAAGGCCACGTGATGCGCATTGGAAATTGACGATTGGCGGGAAGCCGTATTCTTTGGAAAGTCTATGGCTTTTGCCGGGAACTTATGAAGTCAATCTAGCTAATGAGTGTTATGAGGATATAACTTATAGCGCAGAAATAAAAGAGGGTAAGCAGACTGATTTTGATTTTTCGAATAAAATGACTTTGAAACAGGGCATTTTGGCTTTGAGCGCAAAATATAAGGGGAGAGATGCTAAAGAATTTGTTTTTGTTAATAATAATAAAGTAGGGGAGACGCCATTTAGCGGTACTGTGCCTTTGTGTTCGGATATAAAAATAGGCGATGAAAAAGTAGATGTGAACTGGCAAAATTGGGAACTTAATAAACCGACTGAACATACGCATAAAATGTCTGTAGCTGGAGCCACAGTGCTTGGAGTTGCGCTTGACATAGCCGGAGCCATGTTTTTTGGCTTTGCTTATTTGCGGCACAAGGATGCTGAGGATTATGGGAAGCGGTATGATGCGAGTTATGAGCCTAGTGAATATAATGCATTTAGAAAGAAATCTGAGAATGCGACTAAAAAGGCGAATATATTTTTGATTGCTGGCGGAGCATGTGTTCTTTCATCAATAGGGGTGTATATATGGTTTTGATTTGCATATTTTTCATTTTGTTGCTTTTAGGTTGCAGCGAGTATGATTTCAGCGGTGATTTTTGCGGTTCATTAAAATACAACACTTTGACACATTTTTGCGCAGACGAAGTTCTAGAAGCGTATGGTGCATCAAGTGGTGTTTCATCAAGTAGTGTTTCATTGAGTAGTTCATCTAAGACATATAGAACCGTTGTCATTGGCGAGCAAACTTGGATGGCAGAGAATTTGAATTACAATGTCAGTGGCAGCAAATGTTATAACAATTCGGAATCCAACTGCGATATTTATGGCAGGTTGTATGATTGGGCGACAGCTATGGCTCTTCCTGCGAGTTGCAATTCAAGCACTTGCTCAAGCCAAGTTCAATCAAAGCATCAAGGTATTTGCCCCTCAGGCTGGCATATTCCGAGCAGAGATGAATGGGATAAGTTGTTTGATTATGTTGGTGGCAGTTCGGTAGTAGGCAAGCACTTGAAATCGAAAACAGGTTGGTCAAATTGTGGCCCTTCCGGCTCTGGCAGTTCTTATTCGTGCGAAGACACCTACGGATTTTCGGCCCTGCCGGGCGGTAACGGTTACTCGGGAGGCAGTTTCGACGATGTTGGTAGCTACGGCGATTGGTGGTCTGCTAGTGAGGACGATGCTTCCGACGCCTACTACTGGGGCATGTACTACAACATCGAGAACGCCTACTGGGACAACGACGACAAGACTTACTTGTTTGCAGTGCGTTGTCTCGAGGATTCGGCTGTACTGAGTAGTAGTTCTTTGGAATCGTCCAGCAGTTCTTTTGCACCATCGAGTAGTTCTGTAGTTCCAAGTTCGTCAAGTGTTGCGCTTAGTAGCAGTAGTTCATCTATTTCATATGGTACATTGTCTTATCAAGGTCAAAATTATAAAACAGTTGTTATTGGCATACAAACTTGGATGGCAGAGAATTTGAATTATAATGTAAGTGGTAGCAAGTGCTATGGTAATAGTGACTCCAACTGTGATACTTACGGCAGATTGTACAATTGGGCGACAGCTATGGCTCTTCCTGAGAGTTGCAATTCAAGTACTTGTTCAGATCAAATACAGTCTCCGTATCGTGGCGTTTGCCCGGAGGGCTGGCACATTCCAAGTGATGCTGATTGGGATGCGTTAATGACGACAGTGGGTGGCTCATCAATGGCTGGAACCAAGTTGAAGGCAACGAGTGGTTGGTATAGTGGCGGTAACGGCACGGATGACTATGGTTTTTTGGCCCTGCCGGGCGGTTACGGCTTTTCAGATGGCAGTTTCGGCGATGTTGGCAACGTCGGCAACTGGTGGTCTGCTAGTGAGTACAGTAGCAACATCGCCTACCGCCGGTACATGGGCTACAATGGCGAGGACGCCTACTGGTACAGCAACGGCAAGACGTACTTGTTTGCGGTGCGTTGTCTCGAGGACTAGGGTGCGCCAGTGAATTTTGGTGCGTGTAACATAGCACGGTGCAATTCCGTGTCCGGTAAAGTTTAGCGAACAGCCGGTACCGAGTCCTTGGAGCCGAAGTCGCGAGACAAGGTTTAAGCGTAGGACAGGGAGCATGCGAGCCGCAATGCGCAAGCGTGAAGCGATTGAGCCTCGTTAGGAGAAAA
>Ga0181987_12206_pt1 | contig 24286 bp, 22 predicted proteins | sample TergutCo191P1_FD_120224 | JGI IMG/M metagenome (GOLD analysis project Ga0181987, IMG submission 120224)
TGCGAACCTCCGACGAATGCTCTTCCAAAAAATCCTTCAATATATCACGGCGTATGCAATCTTCTATGGCACGGTCTATGGCTTTGTCTCGAGACATAGTCTTTGAATACTCCTTTACCAAAGATACAAAATTCTCGTAGCCATTCAGATTAACTAAACTTTTGGATATAGGGTACCCCATACCCTAAATCCTAGAGAAATTAATCAGCGTTTTCTATATTTCTATATTATAATTTTTCACGGAGAATATCATGAACCGAGCGAAATACATTCTTGCGGCGGCTATTTCCATAGCCTTTGCCTTCATTTTATCCTGTTCCTCCGATGGTTATGATGGGATAGATGGCACTAATGGCATAAATGGCGTTGATGGAGCCGATGGAGACAACGGCAAAGACGGAAAAGATGGCGAAAATGGAGCCGATGGCGATAAGGGCGACAAAGGCGACAAGGGTGATAAAGGCGAAGACGGAGCCGATGGCGACAAGGGCGAAGATGGGGCAGACGGAGCCGATGGCAAAGACGGAAAAGATGGCGAAGATGGTGCCAATGGCGGCAAGGGTGATAAAGGTGACAAAGGCGATAAAGGCGACAAGGGTGATAGTGGCGACAAGGGCGCAGATGGTAAAGACGGCGCAGATGGCAAATCTTGCAATGTGAAGGATTTTGTGACTCATGTTGAGATTAAATGTGGAAATGAACCTCCGATAATTATGCCGAAGATTGGGTGGTGTAATAATGCTCTGTACAATCCAGCGGCGAGTTATTGTTTTAATGATATACTTTATAATATTAATGAGTGCGGCGGAAACACTTATGATTTGTCAACTCAATTTTGTGACAGGCGAGATAACAAGATTTATAAAAAAGTTACGATAGGAACACTGACATGGATGGCTGAGAATTTGAATTACGACGTAGTAGGTGCCAGCAAGTGCTATGATGATAATTCTAACAAATGTGATGTGTATGGCATGCTGTACGATTGGGCAACGGCTATGAATCTTTCGCAAGACTGCAATGAAAAAGATTGCAGTGACAGCATAGGTGATCCGCATCAGGGTATTTGCCCGGAAGGTTGGCATATTCCTAACCAGGGTGATTGGGAAGATTTAATAAGTTCAGCATCAAATATTAATGCTTCTAATGTTACAAGTGTATTGAAAGCAAATAGTGGCTGGGGAGAAGGTAATAATGGCACTGACGACTTGGGTTTTTCAGCCTTGCCGGCCGGTCACTACGCCGGTTCTTTTGATCTTGACAATGACAGTTTCTGGTGGAGTTTAGGAGACTCCGAGGATAATGAAACCATTGGCGTTGACCGACGCATTTGGGGCCATAGTGGAGAGCTTAAAGAATCTCCGGATCGTCCCAAAACGCAAATGATTTCCGTCAGGTGCGTAAAAGATTGATAGTCGTTGCTATACGAACCATTTTAAGTTAGCACTGTCTTTCAAAAGCAATTGCTTTTTTTGCTCAATCATCTCAGCCAGCTCCTTTTCTGTTGGCAAAATAGTTTTGTACTTTGCCGTAAAGATTTTTTTATTCTCTTTCATAACAGAATATCTTGCTATAGTCTCGTCTTTATCCGCACACAAAATTATGCCTATTGTCGGATTATCTTCTTTGCCACGCTTTAAAGCATCAAACATCCTAACGTACATATCAATTTGCCCGATGTCTTTATGCTCAAGCTTAGTTGTTTTCAAATCTATTATAACAAAACATTTTAAAAGATAGTTGTAAAAAACCAAATCTATATAAAAATGAGAAGTCTCGGTGCTTATGCGAAATTGCCTGCCGACAAATGAAAACCCTTTTCCCAACTCCAACAAAAATTTTTGCAAATTGTTGATAATTGCCGTTTCCAACATAGTTTCTTTTGATGTTGCATTTTCCGGCACATTTAAAAACTCAAGGACATAAGGATCTTTTATAAAATCATTTATGTTTAAATTAGAAATAGCCTTTAACGTTGTTTTTTTCTTTTTGCTTTGAGAAGACAGCAATCGCCTGAAATATCCTGTTCTTATATTTCTCTCCAAAATGCGAACACTCCAATTTTGTTGACTCGTTTCCCTGATATAATACAACCGCTCGCTTTTGCTGTCGAGCCGCATAATTAGCCTAATATGAGACCAACTCAAATTCTCTACACACTGTGTAGAGAATTCATTGTAATCAGGAAAAACCGTGTAAAATTTTCTAAAATTCCAGAGGTTGGCTTCTGAAAAACCTTTGCCGAATTGCTCTCCTAAATATTTAGATAGATTGACAATCAAGTAATCACCATAATCTGCCCGGCCACTGCCTTTTTGTTCCTGTTCAATAATTTGCTTGCCTATTAACCAATATGTTTTCGCCATAGCGGAATTTATAACACTGCAAACAAGGCCTCTACCTTGGGCAAGAGTTTTGGCAACATTTGCAAAAAACAACTTTTCACTTTTAACTAAATCTTTTTTCATTTTGCTCCTTGAACTTGTAATCTACAAAATATGCAATAAAATTTTTCAAATTCTCTACACACTGTGTAGAGAATTCATTGTAATCAGGAAAAACAGTATAAAGTTTTTCTTCACTTATGAGAAAATATGTAAAATTGCTTGCTTATGTAGTTGAAAATAAAGGCAACTCCCGTGCCGGTTATCTTTGCAAACATATTGGGAAATCCCAAAAATTCAATGCATAAAGTCATTACTCCCAGATCTATGGACAGCCCAATGGCCCCAACCATCACAACCATCACATATTCCGTAATTCTTTTTCTGCCTTTCTTGGATTTGAATATAATTTTGCACAAAAAGAAATTTACAGTCGCGCTGATAAAAAAGGCTGCTATGGCCGCAGGCAAATAAGAAATTTGAAGCCTGTAATTGAAAACATAAAATGCGCACCAATTCACAATAGCACAAAACAATCCAACAAAAAAATATTGAATGAATTTAGGCAATAAGGCTTTCACAGTATTTACAGACGGCAACTTACTCAATTTTCTTCCTCTTCTCCGGGAAAACAATGTTTCTGCGCAGAACAAAATTCAGAATAAAGCCAAGGCCCGCCGCAAGAGTTTTGGAAATAACAGGGAATATGCCAAGTGCAGAAAAACTCCACATAAGCCCATAGTCAACAAACCCCATTATTATAACGCCTATTAAATAAATGATGAATTCCCCTGAGCTGCTCCACCTTGCTTTGTGCCTGAACAAAATCGCAATGCAAAGCAAATAGTTCAAAAGCGTGGACACTATGTATGCAATAATAACATCTGATTCCAATCCAAAAAGCGATGGCACTTCAAAAAAAGAATTCAAAAAGGCAAATACAACTACATTGGAAAGCAAAGAAACCGAGCCTATAAAAAAGTAAAGCAATATCTGCATGGGAATAGGCGCAGTGTTCGCAGAATAATGCAAAACGCAATACAATGCCCAAACACCATCCTTCCATCCTATTTTTTTGCCCTCTTCATAAGAACGAGGCTGGTAATCAATGGCGCATTCAAAAACCCTTGCGCCGGATTGCGCAATTCTCGCGGTGATTTCCGGCTCTATGCCAAACCTGTTTTCTTTTAGCATTGGAAGTATGGCGTGCAGGGTTTCGCGGCGGAACAGCTTATAGCAGGTTTCCATGTCCGTAATGTCCAAGTTTGTGCACATATTCGAGGCAAAAGTCAACCCTTGATTCATGTAAGTATGCCAAAAATAAAGAACCCTGTGCGAACTGGGGCGCAAATAACGGCTGCCAAAAACAACATCGGCCTTGTTTTCCAGAATTGGCTGCAAAAGCTCTGTGTATTGCAAGGGATTGTATTCCAAATCTGCGTCTTGAATGCCTATGAAATCGCCTTTTGCCTCCGCAAAGCCTGTACGCAAGGCTGCTCCCTTGCCCTTGTTGACTTCATGCTTTAGAACCCGGACTTCGCTGTATTTCCCGGCCAGCTCGTTTGCTACAGCCAAGCTGCTGTCTTTTGAACAGTCATCTACTATTATGAGTTCTAAATCCGTGACATGGTTTTTCAGTTCCAAGCACTTTTCCACACACGCTTTTAAAGAGCTTTCTTCGTTATAACATGGAATAATAAGGGTTAGCATGGCACTCCGTTATCTGAGCCTTACAGCATGCGCAGATATGTTTTGCATGGAAAGCTCTCTGGCTTTGTCTTCCGCATCGGATTTTTTCCTGAAAATGCCGCCGGTAAGCTTGTACATGGTGCCTTCGTGCTTCATGTCAATATCGTAGCCGGTTTGTGCTTGCAACCTTGCTTTCATGTTCATTGCTTTATCAAAGCCATCGACAATCGCAAATTGCAGGGTATATACGGATTCCTGTTCTTTGCCTGAATTTTTTGCCTGAGGAACTGCGCTGCTATTTGTCCTATAAGAGGAATCCAAAGACGGAAGCTGAAACTCCCTGCCTCTAAAAAGCGAATCTATGTCTGTGGGAATTTCGTTACCGGCGAAAGCCATAACCACAGGCATAAAAAATGCCGCAACCGCTATCAGTTTTGCTATTTTTCTCATAATGGGACTTCTTTATCCAAACTTCTCAGGGAAAGATAGTAAAAAAATTGGGCTCAAGCACTGGATTAGAGTCGTAACTTTGCTTTTGGTAACGGGTTTGCTGACTTGGTATGGCAAATTTTACAAGCCTGTGCCAATGCTTACCCATGTAAACGAGTTTGCGGTTTGGATTTTTCCGCATAAAAACGGCCTGAGCGCGCTTGCCGTTCTGCCAAACGACAATATTGACACAAATAATGTCAGAACAGGTCTCAGAATATGGATTTCGCCTTCGGATTCGCTTTTGGCTTTTGAGCGCCAAAGCGCAGCCAGGTACAGGGGCAAAAACATACTGGCAGTTGGAGATAGCTTGAGCGGGCAGTTGAGGGAGGATATGCTTTCCACTTTGGACAGCACGGGGAATTTTTTTTGGCTTGGGCCTTTGGGGGAAGAGCTTATAGGGGAGGATGTTTTTGCGCAGCTCAAATTATTTAACGGCAACCCGCAGGATTATGTTTTTGATTTGGTGTATGAGGGGTGCAAGCTGAGGTTTTTTGGCTCGCAGCTCGCATTGGAGAGCGCAGGGGAGGAGCCTGTGAGCGTGGCTGCCTTTATGTTCAAAAAGGAGTTGGTTATTACGGATTTTGGCAATATTGATTTGGACCACCCAGAGACTATGGCCTTGGTTTCTTTTGACAAAAAAAACGGGCTTACGGCAAAGAAAATGCGGCTAAGGGACTGGAATCTACCTCCCCATCCGTAAACACTGTTGTCAAAACAGAACCGGCTTCAACATCGCTTGCAGAACGCAAAATTTTGCCGCTCTTGTTCTTGGTTATGGTGTAGCCCCTCCTAAGCTGCGTTTCGGGATTGGCAAACTTCACCCTTTCTTCCAGCAACCGGAGTTCCTGGTTCTGGGAATACAAAATCTTTGGCGCGCCACGCTTAAGGCCAAGCGCGTCTCTGAAAAGCCGCTCTTTCTCCTGGGCAAACCTGCTGCCGCATATGTTTGATAAAGCCAAAACTTTGTAACCCAGTTTATCACGCTCTCTTACAAATATCTGCATCAGGTTTTCCAAATCATAAGAAAAGGTTTGCAGCCTTTGCCAAGCAGAGTCCGCTATGGATATTAAAAATTTTGCGCAGTCTGTTGGAGTTATCAAATGCGTGTGAGCAACCCTGTCTAAAAGGCTCTCGTCAATCTCGTGGCCAATTCCTGTTATCACCGGCAAAGGAAAAAGCGCCGCCGCCTTGCAAAGAGCATAGCTGTCAAAAAATGCCAAATCGGTTTTCGCGCCACCGCCCCTTATTATGCAAACAACATCTAAGTCATTGCATTCCTTTAACTTACAAAGAGCATCGATAATATCATTTTCCGTGTTTTGCCCCTGCATTTTCGCAGAAATCATTGTAATGTTAAAAGCATAGCCAGACGCTTTTATTGTGGAAACGAAATCGTTGTAAGCTGCGCTGCCCTCAGATGTTATAAGGCCAATGCTAAACGGCAAAAGCGGCATTGGAAGCTTGCCGTTTGTGCGGTGCAAGCTCTCTTTCACAAGAGCGTCCCAAATTTTTTGCCTGGTTATCGCTATTTCCCCTATGGTATATGCAGCGTCCATATCCAGTATTTTGCATTGGAATTTGCCATGCGGAATGTAAAAATCTGCCTCAAGCAAAACCTTTATTTTTAAATCTTTTTTGATTTGGAATGGCGCAGGCAGCTCGCTCAAACGGCGGCAAAGAGCCGCATACTGAGGGGCGAACATTGTGACTCCAAGCGTGGCTTCTGGCTTAACGGATTCGTCTTTATACTCCGCAAGGGTTATGTAAACCATTGAGCCCTTCTCTTGCAAGCTGGAAACCGTGCCAAAAACCCAAACCTTTGGGATTTGGGTTTTAACAAGCCGCTGAACGGATTGCAGGTAGCTGCTTAAAGAATAGGAACCTTGTGGTGCAGGCTCAGGCATTTTATCCTTCGGCAACCCCTTCTGCCAGGGCAGCCTCCAGTACAAAGTCGCCGAGTTCGGGGGAACTGAACGGTATGACTATGGTTGGCGCGTATTTGGGCATATACACCATATGCTTTGGGCCTCTGGCTATTGACGGCAAGGAAATTCCGAATTTTTCGTTTTGAATGAACTTTTTGACATAGCCGGCTATTATATTCACCAACTCGCCAACCGCGTCGCTTACGTCCGGGCCAAGCTGGGTATATTTTTCGCACAGGAACTTGTTTACCGTTTTCAGCGCGCTCGTTTCTGTGAAGCCCATAACCACGGCTCCCTTGATTGTCCCGGTAAGGCCAATCATGCCGGAGATGTCTTTTATGTTCACTTCTTCGGTTAAAAGGTGGGGCTTGCCGGCTTCTACTTTGAGCGCAAGCATCTTTTGAAATGTATCTACTGTTGCAAGAATAAAGGCATTAATCCATTCGACTTTCATAGGAAGAAATGTAGAAAAATTTTTTGTATATTTCCATTTTGGAGTAAAAAGAATTATGCAGCCGCGGTTCTTTTCATGGTTATTTGATGATAAAGGCGCATGGGAGAAATCTATTGCGGACCCTCGCTATTCCTATGATTTGCCAATAGATAGCTTTATGGCGCTTTACCAGATTGAGCGAAAAGCCAATGCCGGAGGTGCCGCTGAGTTTACGCTTCCCGTATTTACCGCTCCCGTAATGGCTCAAATGCCTATGGTTGTGGCATCATCGCCTATGGCTATGCCTCTTGCCGCTGCGGCTCCGGTGGCTGTGGCTGAGCCCCAACGCAAGGAAGAGCCTAAGCAAGACGGAATTTTAAGCCAAGAAGAGATAGATGCGCTGCTCTCCGGTTCATGAGTATCACGATGTGGGGGTGCGCAACTTTTCGCAGATTGCCGGGGAGTTGCAAGAATTTGGCGGCGGCATTAAATGGAATTTAATGGTTATTCCCTTTTTCGGGGAGCTTGGGGTGGAGGCTCTTGAGAAATTTGCCGGGCAGCTTTTGGAATGGAAAAAAGAGGGGCACAGCCTGTATTTGCATGGCTATAAGCACAAGGCAAATTTTTCTTTAAAAAGGGGTTTACTTGGCAAAATAGCTTTGCGCCTGACAAATTCGGAGGCAGAATTTGCCGGGCTTTCAAAGAGCGATTCTAAAATGCTTCTGGGCGAGGCTTTGCAGGCATGGCAAAAATTAGGCGTTGGCCCGGCGCAGGGTTTTGTTGCGCCTGCGTGGTATGGCTCTGAATCGATGTTTTTGTTGTGCAAAGAGCTTGGCTTTGAGAATTACAGCAGCCGTTTTATTATATGGAACAGAGCCAGAGGCTCAAGGTTTTCCATTCCTTTCAGCACAGCCGGTTTGCCGAGTTTCATAGCTCCTTTGGTGAATCTGTGCGAAAAGGCCTACATGAAAATCTACAAAACGCTAAGCTTTTTACCAGTACCGAGAATTGTGAAACACCCTACTGAAATAACGCGGATTTAATGGTTTAGTTGAAAGTGGAGAGTTGAGAGTGGAGAGTGAAAAAGCTTGAAAGACTATGTTTTTTAGCAAATTTAGCCGTTATATTTTAAAATAACTCTCAACTTTCAACTCTCAATTCTCAACTAAGAGAAGTTAATCGACGTTTACTAAATTACCTAAATGAGTTCGTTAAAAGGGACGGTTCTTGCTAATTTGCGGGAGATGGTGAAGCTTCAGAGAGCGGCGCATGATTCCATGTTCAAGTTTTCCATAACAAAGCTGTGGCCTATATGCTTATTCACGCCGCAGGTGGACTGGATTCGCATTACCAGAATGATGAATAGTTTGCTGGAAAAGTGCGAAGAGCAAAAGGAATTTTTGGCAAAGGAGCGTGGCAATGCGCCGGAAGACGACATGCCTGCTTTGAATTTGCTGCCGGAATATATAGATGCCCTAGCCAGTGCTTCTGAAATTCTGGGTGGCGCGGCTGCTTACAGGCAGGATGTTCTTGAGAGAAAAAGGAAAATGAGATTCGGAGAATGGAATTCTATTTTGAAGAATTACAACGTGGCGTGTGATAATATGGCTAAGGCTGGCGTTGCTTTGTACAAGACCTTTGTTTGATTTTTCTAAATTTTCCACATGATTTGTCCGGTATGCAAGGCAGACAACGATAAGGTGATAGACACCAGAGCGAGTGGTGATTCCGTGCGGCGGCGCAGGGAGTGCATTGATTGCTCAAACCGGTTTACAACTTATGAGTATGTGGAAAAGGTTTCCATAACCGTTGTGAAGCGAGATGGCAGGCGAGAGCCGTTCAGGCGCGAAAAGCTTGTTTCCGGAATAAGAAAAGCTTGCGCAAAGCGTCCTGTTAGCTATGAAAAGATAGATGAAATGGCTGTTTTGGTTGAAAATGAGCTTTTTCATTTGAAGCAAGCTGAGGTTTCTTATTCTGTTGTTGGCGATTTGGTTATGAAGGAACTTTCCAAGACAGACCCTGTGGCTTATGTTCGTTTTGCATCTGTTTACAAAGAGTTCCGGGAAGTTAAAGATTTTACTATATTTGTCCACACGGATGATTAGCTCAGTTGGTAGAGCAGCTGACTCTTAATCAGCGGGTCGCAGGTTCAACTCCTGCATCATCCATAAGCTTCCACAGTTCAAATAGCACACAAGCCAGAGACACAAGCTCCTTAATCTAACTTTCTTTCAATGCTCGCTCCGAGCGCAGTTAGCTTGCCTTCAAAATTTTCGTAGCCCCTGTCTAAATGATATATGCGGCTTATTTCGGTTTGCCCTTTCGCTACCAACCCAGCCAAAATAAGAGCCGCGCTTGCCCGCAAATCGCTTGCCATAACCGGAGCGCCGGTCAGTTCGCCGCCGCCGTTGATTAATGCCGTGTCTTCTTTCAGGGAAATATCAGCCCCAAGCCTTTCAAGCTCGGAAACGTGTTTGAACCTGTCGTTGTAAATTGTGTCGCGCACGGAAGAGGCGCCTTTTACTGTTGCAAGCACTGCCATCAACTGCGCTTGCATATCGGTTGGAAATCCGGGGTAGGGCAGAGTTGTAATGTGCGCCGGCTGCAAATCCTGCGCTGCTAGCTCCACCCAGTCATCGCCCGCAGAAATTTCGCATCCCATGCCTCTGAAAACTTCCAAAAGCGGGTTTTGATGCTGAGGAACCATGTCTGTTACTTTCACTTTTCCTCTTGTTATTGCCGCAGCCGCTAAAAAAGTCCCGGCTTCAATTCTGTCTGCTATTGTTTTCGCATTGCCCGGATTTAATTTTTCAACGCCTTTTACAATCAAGGTTCTCGTGCCTATGCCGTTAATGTCTGCGCCCATTCCGGCAAGGTAGTCTGCGAGAGAGGTTATTTCCGGCTCTATGGAGCAGTTTTGCAAAACGGATGTTCCTTCCGCAAGTGTGGCGGCCATAAGAATGTTAGCGGTTGCGCCCACGGAGCTTATGGGAAAAGAAAATGTGCCTCCTTTGAGGCGTCCTTCGCAGAGCGCTTCAACATATCCGTGCGTAATATTTATTTTAGCACCCAAAGCTTCCAACCCTTTCAAATGCAAATCAACCGGTCTCGGCCCCCAAGCGCAGCCACCCGGCAAAGAGACTCTGCATTTCCCGAATTTAGCAACCAGAGGCCCAAGCACGTAAAAGCTTGCCCTCATGGTTTTCACCAGTTCATACGGAGCTTCAAGGTAATTTATGCCGCTTGCGTCTATGCTAAGTTCGTTGTTTTCCTGTTTTATGCGGCATCCAGTTACTCTAAGAACGTCGGCCATTGTTTTAGTGTCTTTTAAAAGCGGAACGTTGCTTATTTTGGATACTCCGTCTGATAGCATGGCTGCAGCCATAACCGGCAGCACGGCGTTTTTAGCCCCGGAAATTTTCACCGAGCCATTCAGCGGCCCATTAGGAGATACGAGAAAAGAATCCATTAAATGGAATATAGTAATTAACATTCAGCAAGGTTAAAATATCCTAGCAAATACAGCGGCAACGATAACAAATTTCCTTTTTTGCCATAGTTTTTCAGCGAAACCCTAACTGCTATTTTCGGATTATACTCATTAATGTACACATTCAGCGATTTTGACTGCGTGCTTTTGCCAGATTTTACTTCTATTGGAATAACAGTGTTTTTGTGCTGCATTATAAAGTCCACTTCCGCATCTCCCTTTTCTCTGCCCCAGTAAAAAAGAGGATTTGAAGTTGTGCTTTTGATTTGCTGGCAAACATATTGCTCTGTGAGCGCGCCGTGAAAATCATCAAAAATTTTAGGCTCGGAAACGTAAAATAAAGATAAATCTATATTGCTTTTAGCGCAAAGCAATCCGACATCCAACATAAACAGTTTAAACGCTTCACGCTCCTGGCTTCTCGCAAGAGGTATTTTGGGGTTTGATGTTCGTAAAATTTTATACACCAGTCCTGTGTTCACAAGCCAGTCCAAAGCGTTTTCAAACTCGCTTGCGCGGCCTCCGGATTTAACATCTTTGTAAATGAATTTCTTTTTCTCCCTTGCCAAATGAGCTGGCATTGAATCCCAGAGCATGCGGACTTTTGAAATGTCGTGCGGCGATATGTGCTTTGAAAAATCGTTTTTATAATTTCTCAAAATTTCGTTTTGGGTTTCACGTACTATTGTTAAATCATTTGTTTGTACAAAAGCTTTAACGGCTGCAGGCATTCCACCAACATAAAAATATGTTTTCAAAGTATCGGTTAGCAATGTGTGCAGGCTTTCCAGCAAAGGAAAATCCAATGCTTCTATATTTTTCAGCAGCATATTGCGTCCTATTGCTTCTAAGAATTCGTGAAAAGACATTGGATAGAGAGTTAAACTGTCCACCTGTCCAACAGGGAATTTTCCGCTTGCGACTCCCAAAAAACTTCCTGCGGCGGCAATATGGTATTGCGGTGCGTTTTCATTAAAGAATTTTAGAGAGTCCTTTGCTCTTTGGCATTCCTGAATTTCGTCAAAAATGATTAAAGTATTGCTTGGAGTGATTTTTAAGCCAAAATGGCTTTCCAATGCGCCTATTATTCGCTCAGGTTTTAAATTTTTTTGAAAATAATCGCCCAGTTCCGGCTCATCATCGAAATTTAGATAAACAGTTTGTTCGTATGCTTTTTTCCCGAATTCCTTTAACAACCAAGTTTTGCCAGACTGCCTTGCTCCGTAAAGGATTAAAGGTTTGCGCAAAGCGGAGTTTTTCCAGCCCAAGAGGTTTTTTATGAGACTTCTTTCCATATGGGATAATATAGCAATTTACACTTTTACGGGGGACTTTTTGTAGAGTAACTACACTTTTACGGGGGACTTTTTGTTTTTTCCACTAGCCACTCCCCACTAGCCTAGCTTCATGCTCAAGCATGGGCGGGTTTTTGCTTGATTAACTCAATATAATCTGTGAAAATTTCCTTGTCCGCTCCGTCTATGCGAATTCCAAAACCCGGAGCCTGGAAACGCTTTTCGCCCCATTCAAGAGAACGCATAACCGTTCCGTAAAGGAAACCCTCTGCCCCAAGCTCTAAAATTTGAACCTTGACACTCGCTCCCATTGGCAAACTCCCCGTTCTGTTTATTACGAACAAGCCATCTTCGGATATATTCGCGCTTGTGCAAAGAACCTCTGACGGCTTGCCCTCTGCCTCATAAAACACCCGTACATTCAAATTAATTACTATTCTATCGTACTTTCTGATTTTCCTGGCGGCAAACATGCGGCAACGCTCCAAAAATTCAGATAGCGTAATTATGTTGGTTTCGCCTGAAAAAATTAAGTCCATGCGGGAATTCTCCTTGTTATGGCGAATTTTCGCAGACGGATATATCGCGCTAAGGCTCGATATGAGGCTCTTTGTTTGCTGAGATGACTTTATATAGGTCGGAATGTCAATCAGCATGCCATTGAACTTGACTGATTCCAGGAAAACCTGACAGTAGTTATCGTTTTCTATGTCTATAACACGTACATGGAAATCGCTCAACGATTTCTTGTATTCCTGCCGGTCTTCGCTTTTGAAAGCAAACAAACACACGCACAGCCTTTCGCTAGATGAATTAAAGTCTTCCATACCTACCCGTGTATATTACAAAGTATTAATTTACTAAATTTTTCAAATGCGATTTTTATTTTTGCTGTGGGCTACGGCTTCTTTCGCCAGTCCGTTCTTGGATTCATTAGTAGCATATGCGGATTCCCTTGCTCCTGAAGCCAAACTCGGAATTTCGGTTCGCTCCGTTAAAACGGATTCCGTTATATACAGTCACAACGGCAACGAATGGTTCACGCCGGCCTCCACAATAAAGCTTCTGGTAACGGCAACCGCCCTGCAAAGCATTCCGCTTAGCTACGCCCCCAAAACCTTGGTTCATTTGGAAGGCATCAAGAAAGGCAATGTTTTTTCCGGGATGCTTAGGCTGGAGGGTAGGGGAGATCCAAATGTTTCGGCCAGATACTATCCTAACGCGCTTTTTGTCTTTAGCAATATGACGGATTCCCTGAAAAGCAGGGGCATAGACACCCTGCGTGGAGTTTTGGACCTGGATACCTCTTTTTTCCTCGGACCGAGAAAACCCAAGGAATGGCGCAGCAGCTATTTTGAATCCTGGTATGGGGCGGAAATTTCGCCTCTCTCGTTTAATGACAACTGCGTACTCGTTGAGATAAGACCTGGGGAGAAAAACGGAGACTCCGCCATTATAACCCTTACCCCAGACATAGGCTATGTTAAAATTAAAAACGGGATAAAAACGGAAGGCAAAAGAACAAGGTATAAACACGTTATAGACCCCGTAAAGTCCGAGGTCACTTTCAGCGGAACCATTGCGCCCAAAGCCTCTCCTTCCACGGAGGTGCTGCCGGTTCGCAACCCTGCGGCATACTTTAAAGCGGCGTTCTTGAAAAGCCTTGAGAAATCCGGCATTGTTTACATTGCAGACAATGAAGTTTACAGAGGAAAAGCTTTGGACAGCATTGTTTTTTCCGGCCCTCCGCTCAAAAGCATGCTGGACGAAATAAACCAAAGGAGCCAAAACCTGCATGCGGAGATATTGCTGCGCACTATAGGCCAGTTCAGCAGGCAGTCGGGAAGCGCTGAAAACGGGATTTTGACAGAAAAGCTGTTTTTGGAAAAAGCGGGAATTTCTCCCCATGATTTTAAAATAGCCGACGGCAGCGGCCTCTCGAGGCAAAATTCGCTGAAGCCAAACGCGCTCACAAAACTTTTGTCTTATATGAAAAAGCATGAAAAAGGCGATGTTTACTATGCTTCGCTTGCGATACCGGGAGTTTCCGGCAACGGCAAGAGGGTGGATGTTGAGTTCAAAAAGGGCATAAGATTCAAAACAGGTTCCATTGAAGGCGTTCACGGGCTTGCAGGCTACATTGCCGCAGATGGCGACACCCTAGCTTTCGCATTTTATTTCAACGATGCCAAAAAGCTGAAAGACGACACAGCCCGAGATATTTTAGACACCATTACCGGGCGCATAGCAAGGCAATTCAACAGCGAGGCGCAGCAGTTGAAAGAGGGAATGGCTATATGGCAGGGCGCAAGCTCTGTAAAAAACATAAATGCCCGCATAAATTATTTTTCCGGCAAATTAAAGGACAAGCCTTATTTTTTAGGCCCTATGGGTGAGGGTCTTTCAATTTACCCTAGCTACAAGCCGAGAGTTAACTTTAGCGAAATGGATTGCGTCACATACATGGAGCATGCTTTGGCTCTTGCCTATTCAAAAAACTATGATGATTTCTTCAATATTTTGCAGAGCATTCGCTATAAAGACGCTGTTATAAGCTACAATTCACGGAATCATTTTTTAATAGCAGACTGGGCAGCAAACAATAATTTTGCGATTTACAATGGGCAGGAGGCAACGGAGAATTTTGAGAAAGAAATTGACAAGAAAAAATTTTTCAATAATTCCGGCGTGGCAAATCCCAAAATCAGCATAAAATTTTTGCCAAAGAATCAAGCTATTATTTACGCAGACACCGTTAAATTTGCAAAAGACACGATTTTTGGCGTTGCAATTTTGAGCGAGCTTCCGGGGCTGGATGCCGCACACACAGGCTTTGTGGTTGGCACAAAAAACGGCCTTATGCTGCGCCACGCCTCGCAATTAAAGGGAAAAGTGATAGAACAGCCGCTTTCGGAATTTTTAAAAACAACAAAAATAAAAACGCCGGGCATTGCGTTTTTTAGATTTAAGGAGGAGTAACCTTCAATGTTTTCTATATTATCATCATGAGTCCTAAAAAATACATCACATTTACTGTAATATCTTTTTTTCTCACATTATCAGCGTGTGAAGGTTCTTTTATTGATTTTATTAACAATCAACCCGAAGTTTCTATTCCATTTTCTTCATATTTAGATATCCCTGGCATAACCGATGAAGAAATTGCCTCAATAGAAGCATTTCAGAAACAGAATAAAGTATTTACTTACGGCCTAACGTTAAATTCCGAGATGTTTGAAGACGCAAACGGCCAAATCAAAAGCTATGCTGCTCTGATCAGCAAGTCGCTTACAGAATTTTTCTCTATTCCTTTTGAGGTAAAATTATGTGATTGGAACCTTTTACTGAAAGGTCTTGAAAACGGAGAAATTTCTTTTACAAGCGAACTGGCAGTAACTCCGGATCGTTTAAAAACTTTCTACATGACCGATGCAATCACATCAAACCCTCTGAGTTATTTTCGTATTGCCGGTTCAAAGCCTCTGGATGAGATATCAAAGTCGCAACCAGTGCGCATTGTATTCTTGCACGGCAGCGGTACGGTTGATATTGTGTCTCCGCATATCGATTATGAGTTTGAAATATTGTTTGCTAACAGTTTTAACGATGCATATAATATGCTAAAGAATGGAGAAGCAGATGCTTTTATAGAAAAGGGCGTCACAGATATGATTTTTGACGATATGGTTATTGATAATTTTTCTCCGCTGCTTTATATACCGGTTTCGCTGGCAACGCAAAATCCGGAGTTTAAACCGATTATATCTGTTATACAAAAACTATTGAAAAACGGCAGTGCCGGTTATTTTACGAAATTGCACAGCGAATGGTACATGGAATATTTAAAGAATAAATTTCTTGTGCTGTTGACCGAAGAAGAAAAAGAATACATACGCAATAACCCTGTTATTCCGGTTGCGGCAGAGTACTACAATTATCCCATATGCTTTTACAACAAATACGAGAAACAGTGGCAGGGCATTTTCTTTGACGTGTTGCAAAAAACGAAAGAATTAACGGGATTGTCCTTTAAGCTCATGAATGACAACAGAACTGAATGGCCGAGCATACTGAAACTCCTTGAGAGCGGAGAAGTTTATATGACGGCTGAACTGATTCCTACTAAAGAACGTGAAGCAAAAGGTTTCTTGTGGTCAAGCCTCCCGACTATGGGTGATAAATACGCGCTTCTTTCAAAATTGAGTTTTCCAAACATCACCATCAGAGACATTTTTTCTATTCGAATAGGCATACCTCGCGGTACAGCATACGAAGAGCAGTTCAAATCATGGTTTCCCGAACATAGCAAAGTAACATATTACGAAAGTACCGATGCAGCCTTTATCGCGCTTGAGCACGATGAACTTGATATGATAATGTCTAGCCAGCGAAGTTTGCTTGCCATAACGAACTATCACGAATATCCTGGTTATAAGGCAAACTTAGTGTTTGATCAAGAAGCGCAATCTTATTTCGGTTTCAATAAGAATCAAGTAATTCTGAATTCCATTTTCAACAAGGCGCTTTCTTTAATAGAAATAGAAAATATTTCTGAGCAATGGGCTTTAAAAACCTATGATTACAAAGGAAAAATTATGCAAGCACAGCGCCCGTGGTTAATCGGAGTTGCTATTCTTTTTTTCTTAATGCTTGTATTTGTGGTGTCAGTGTTCTTAAAAGAGCGCAGTATTGGAAAAGCTAATTTGCAGAAAGCTGTTGCCAAAGCAGAAGCGGCCAATAACGCAAAATCAACATTTTTAGCCAACATGAGCCATGAAATACGCACTCCTATGAATGCAATTTTATCCATAACCGAAATATTGGCTATGCAGGAAAATGTTCCTGCTAAAATAGAGGATGGGCTTGGCAGAATATATAATTCATGCAATTTGCTTTTGGGCATAATCAATGATATTCTGGACTTTTCCAAAATAGAAGCCGGCAAATTGGACATAATACCTGAGGAATACAATGTTGCAAGCATGATAAGCGATTCTATACAACTCAACATGATTCGCATAGAGAGCAAGCCTATAGAATTTAAGATTGATATTGACGAAAATATCCCGGCAAAACTTATTGGAGACGAGCTTCGCATCAAGCAGATACTCAACAATATACTTTCCAATGCGTTTAAATATACGGATTCCGGCGATGTTATACTGTCCGTTACTTTCAAAGAGCCTTGCCTTGAGTTTAGGATATGCGATACGGGCTATGGCATGACAAAAGAGCAATTAGGCAGGCTATTTGATGAGTACGTGCGTTTCCAGGGCAATAATAAAGGCAAAACTGTACAGGGTACTGGGCTTGGCATGCCAATTACAAATCGATTGGTTGGTCTTATGGGCGGCGAGATTTCCGTTGAAAGCGAGTTTGGCAAAGGTTCGCAGTTCATAGTGCGGCTGCCGCAAAAAACGGTTAACGACAAAGTGATAGGCAAAGGCATCGCAGACAATCTGAAACGGTTTAGAATGAATTATATTGCGTACGGAAGAAAAAGCCGAATAACCCGCAAGCCAATGCCTTACGGAAAAGTTTTGATTGTTGATGATGTGGAAGCAAATTTGTATGTGGCTGTTGGCCTTATGAAGCTTTATCAATTGCAAATTGATACCGCCATGAACGGAAGGAGTGCTATTGATAAAATAAAAGACGAAAAAAAGTATGACATTGTGTTTATGGATCACATGATGCCTGAAATGGACGGAATAGAGGCAGCAAAACATATTCGCAAATTTGGATATACAAGTCCAATAATCGCACTCACAGCGAATGCAGTGGTTGGCCAGGCAGAAGTATTCTTGCAGAATGGTTTTGATGAATTCATAGCAAAACCTATAGATATTCGCCAGTTAGATTCCATATTGAATAAGTTTATCTGTGAAAAGCATCCGGAAGAGGCTGCCTTGGTTAACCATGAAGAAATCAAGACTGAAACACAGTCTTTTCATATGCTGAACATAGATATTGCCGGGTTGAATGTGCTGGAAGGGCTTCGGCGATATAATGACAATGAAGCCATGTATTTGAAGGTTCTGCGTTTTTATGTGACGAATATCAGTTCCATGCTTAATTCAATAGAGGCTGTAAGCGAAGATAAGCTTGCCGATTATCAAATAACCGTTCATGGCATAAAAGGAGCGAGTCTTGATATTTTTGCAGAGTACGTTGGCAAAAGCGCAAAAGACTTGGAAATGGCAGCTAAATCCAAGGATTTCAGTTATATAAAAGCGCATAACGCGCAGTTCATTGAATCTACCAGAGAATTCATTTCCGAGCTTGAAGGCGTGCTTTTGGCCATAGACGCTGAAAATCCTAAGCCCAAAAAGGAAAAACCTAGCGCTGAGATTCTGCTTGAGCTTTTAAACGCCTGCAAAGCCTATGATATAAATGGGGTAGACCTTGCCATGGAAGAAATAGAAAAATACCAATACACGGCAGACGATGGTCTTGCAAACTGGCTGCGAGAGAATATAGATATAATGAATTTTACGCAAATAGTTCAGAAACTTACTAAATTAAGCAATTAGGAGAACTTAATTATGGAAAATACTCATAGGAAAATAATTTACGTTGATGACGTAAAATTCAGCTTAATGTCGCTAAAAAACAGGCTCAAGGAGCGTTATAATATCTATCCTGTGCAATCAGTTTCCAAACTGTTTGAAATCCTTGAAAATGTTGAGCCGGATTTGATACTATTGGATGTCAATATGCCTGGAGTAGATGGTTTTGGTGCCATTCAACAGTTAAAAACAGACGATCGATACGCAAAAATACCGGTTATTTTTTTAACTAGCAGAGATGACGAAAGAAGTGTACGTGACGGCATTAAACTCGGTGCTGTAGATTATGTGCGCAAACCTTTCTCCGAGGCAGAGTTGATTGAGCGTATAGAAAATCAATTTAATAGTCATTTAAAAAATGAAGTAATACTTCCAAAAATTATTTATGTTGATGATGTCAATTACAATTTGCTATCGGTAAGAAATAGACTTAAAATGCATTATACAATTTACCCTGCTCAATCAGTCCAGAAACTTTTTGAAATTCTTGAAAAATTAAAGACGGACTTAATATTACTGGATATTGATATGCCAGGAATGAATGGTTTTGATGCCATTAAAGAGTTAAAAGCAGACAGCCGTTATGCGGATATACCGGTTATTTTCTTAACCGGCAGAGACGATGAAGGCAGCGTAGTTGATGGCATTAAACTTGGCGCGATAGATTATGTGCGTAAACCATTCTCTGATACTGAATTAATTAAACGCATTGACTATCAATTGATAATTAAAAATTATTGGACAGGCGATGAGTATCAGAGGATGATTAAAAAATATGGCCTTGATTTTGGAGATGCTGCTACTGCTGCCTCGGAGTCCATCTCTTAAAAACCTCGGTAATTGTTTACTATATTCACTATAATGGATTCATCGATTAAAAATTTGAGAATGGAAATCGCCAAGGTTTTTGCGGCGAACGGGCATGTTTCAGCTAATGACAGTGCCGCTTTGCAGATTTTGGCGGCCTACGACGGAATTTCGCGCGAAGATCTAGATGAAATAATCCGCTCCGTGGAAACGGACTTTTTGGAAATGAGTAAATTTCTCATATCTCATTTGCTCTCCGAAAAACCTGCGCTGCCACTCATTCAGAAAGTGGCGCAATCGCTCTCCATAAACGATGACCAGTTGAAAGACATGTTTGCGAAAACGGCAAGGCAAATAAAAGTTTCTGCGCAAAATTTGGCAAAAGGAAAAAACGACAATTTTATCCCCGACGAATATAAAAATCTAGCCACGGCAAAGTACCATTTCTCAAAAGAAGAGCTGGAATTTTCCGATGAGCAACTGCGCACGTCCGTTCAAAACGGAGACTGCGCAAAAACAAAAGAACTCATATCAAACGGCGCAGATATTTTTATTTTGGTTCCTTCATGGGAGAGAAAAACGCTTTTGCATATGGCTGCGGAAAATAATTTCGCAGACATTGCCTCTCTTTTGCTTGAATGCGGAATATCCGCAAATGCTAGCGATAGCAGCGGCAACACGCCATTGCATTACTGCGTTAAAAACAATGGCCTTGAATGCGCAGAAGCATTGATAAAACATGGCGCAGACATTCAAATTTCAAACTCGGCTTTGAAAACCCCCTTGCACCTTGCTGCAGAAGCAGGGCACTTGGAAATAGCGAAACTGGCCATATCGCAAACAACAACCCTGGATACCTCGGATTACAAAGGGCAAACACCCTTGTCCCTCGCCGCCGAGCACAGCAACCTGGCTCTTTTGCAGGAATTGATAACAGCCGGGGCTTATGTGAATTCCCGCTCCAAAAAAAACGGATGGTACCCTATCCACTACGGAGCAAAAACAGGCGATGTCAAAATAATAGACCTTCTTTTGCAAAACGGCGCAGAGCTGGATTCTTTGGATAACGATGGAAACACGCCGCTTGCCATAGCGGTTATGAACGGTTGCGAAAAAGCTGTCAAGCATTTTTTCTCAAAAAAAGCGTCTTTGCATTGCAGCGGAAAAAAAGGAACTTCGCTTTTGCATTTAGCCGCAGCGGTTAATAACGCAGGAATTATGGAATTTCTGCTTTCAAAAGGCTTTGATCTGGAAACAAAAGACGATGACGGCAACACAGCCCTTCACGTAGCTGCGCTCGCCTCCTCTGAAAATACATTGAAACTGCTTTTGGAAAAAGGAGCAGACGTTGCAAAAGCCAATGCTTGGGGCATAACGCCTTTGCACAATGCGGCAAAAAGCAACAATTTAAGAATAGCCGCCCATCTGCTGAAAAATGGCGCAAAGCTTACCAGCGCAGACATGGGAGGAAAAATTCCATTGCATACGGCGGCGTTGCATAATTCAGCGGCAATGCTCTCGTTCCTTTTAAAATGCGGCTCAAACGTAAACGATGCTGATAATGACGGATGCAGCCCGCTCCACTACGCCGCACGGGAAAACTTGAGCGAAATAGCAAAGATTCTTATAGAGTACAAAGCGAATATAAATGCCATGGACGAAAATAAATTAAGCCCGGTTATTTTTGCAGCGCAAAACAATTCTTTTGAATGCATGTCTTTTTTGCTTGGCAGAGGCGCAATAGAGACAAAAGACGGCAAGGAGAGAACTTTGCTGCATATAGCGTGTTCAAAAAATCATGTTAGAATTGTGGAATATTTGCTCAAAAACGGAAGAGACCCGGAAGTTTTTGACAAAGACGGCTATTCGCCGCTGTTTCTCGCAATTATTTACGGAAGCACAGACTCGTTCTTTGCTCTTTGCAAAGCGGGCGCGAAAATAGACACGGTTAACTTGGGCGGCGAAACCGTTTTGCACATGGCGGCCAAGCACAACAGGCTAAGCATTGCTGAGCACTATATTTCAAAAGGGTTCAACATAGATGCTGTTGCCACAAACGGAAAAACTGCGTTGTGCTATGCTGTGGAGCATTCAAATTTTGAAATGCTCAATTTTTTGTTCAAGCGAGGCGCTTCTTTGGAAATGCAGGACTCGGAGGGAAATTCTATATTGCACACGGCAGCAAAAAGCAGCAATTGCGGCGCAGTGGAATTTTTGCTTTCTCAAGGTTTTAAAGCAGATGAAAAAGACAAGCTTGGGCGCACGCCTCTTATGCTTGCGGCGCAAGGCGGCAACACCGAAACCGTGCGAATTTTGATTTCTAACAGAGCGAGCTTGGAAGAGCGCGACTACAGTTCGGAAAAAGAAAATGCGAACATAGGAGAAAAAAACGGCGGAGGCTGGACTCCAATTCACTACGCCGCAGCTTGGAACCGGATTGAGGTGATAAAATTTTTGCACTCAAAAGGAGCAGACATAAATTCAAAAGACCGTGATGATTGGACCCCTCTTTACATTGCGGTGTGGAAGGGGCATTTGAAAGCGGTTGAGCTGCTTTTAAGCCTTGATGCCAAAATAGATGTTTTAAACAAGGGCGGTTGGAATGTTTTGCATTGCGCCGCAGCGTGGAACAAGGCGGAAATAGCGGAATTCCTGATAAACAAAGGCGCAAAAATAAATGCCTTGGACGATGACGATTGGACTCCTCTTTACGTGGCTGTTAGCAATGGCTCTGTTGAAACGGCGAAAGTTTTGGTTTCAAGGCGTGCGGATATTTCCATAAAAGACAAAAAGGGCCGAACTCCGCTTGATTTAGCCTCAAAGATGGGGCGCAAAGAGCTTGAAAGCATCCTTAGGCAGGGGGGTAGCTGATAATGGATGGTGACATTTTCTATATTATCCCAAAATGAACTCTATTCCGCACAATGTGAACCTTGCGCTGCTGGCTCTTTTATGCCTTGCGTTTCTCTCTTGCAATGTCGATTTTCGGGAAAGATCCCCGGTTATCGCCGAAGTTGAAAACTCCAGACTGAATATAAACGAACTGATGGAAACAAAAAACGATAGCGGCTTTGTTTCAAAAGAAGAATGGGTCAAACGCATAGAAGCTTGGGTGAATTTTGAGATTATGTACAAAGAAGCCCAGAAAAGAGGCCTTCACAAAGACCCCGCTACCAAAAAACTGATTAAAAACGCAGAGAAAAAAATTCTGGTGGACAGATTCAGATTAAGCCTGGATAGCACTATCACCGTGGAATCCGATAACGAACTGCGGGAATTTTATGAAAAAAACAAAGAAACATTTCGCATAGACTCTGCGTCTTATGTGCCGTTTTCAGAGGTAACAGAACAGATACGAAGCGCGGTGCTTTCGGAAAAACGAATAAAAAGCGAGAAAAAATGGCTAACAGAAACAAAGAATTTGTATTCGGTAGAAGTTTATCCCCAATACTTGGATTCATTACAATAGAGGTTACTGTATGAAAGTGATTATTCCGGTCGCAGGCGCAGGGCTTAGAATGCGTCCCATGACTTTGAACGTGCCTAAATGCCTGCTCCCCATAGCCGGCAATACTATTTTAGGGCATATTCTGGCAAAGCTTGAAACGTTAAGTGTTTCGGAATACATATTCATTGTCGGCTATCTGGGGCAAAATGTGGAAAACCATGTAAAAACAGAATATCCGCATATCCCGGCAAAATTCATTTGGCAAAACGAGCCGCAAGGTCTGGGTGAAGCTATTAACCTGTGCGGGGATTTTTTGGCAAGCAATGAACCGGCGCTGATAATCCTGGGAGACACTTTGTTTGAAGCGGATTTCACATCGCTCAAGACCCTTTCCGGCAATGTGCTTTATGTACGGGAAATTGAAGACCCAAGGCGGTTTGGCGTAGCAAAGGTGAACGAAAGCGGCAAGGTTGAGCTTCTGGTTGAAAAGCCGCAGGAATTTGTCAGCAACAAAGCCTTGGTTGGCATTTACGCTATTTCAAACACGGCGGAGCTAAAAAAATCTTTAAACTATTTAATAGAGAACAATATAAGAACGCGAGGCGAATTCCAGTTGACGGATGCTTTGCAGCATATGCTGAAAAACGGTTGCGAATTCACCACAGCCTCCATTGCCGAGTGGCTCGATTGCGGCACCCCGGAAATTTTACTGGAAAGCAACCGTTACCTGCTGGAGAAGACTGCCAAGGAAGAAAAACTTGAAGACCGATTCCCCGATTGCAAATTTGAGCAGCCGTGCTTTGTAGGCAGCCAAACGGAACTCAGCAACTGCAGCATTGGCCCATTCGCAAGCATAGGAAAGAATTGCAAAATAAAGGGAACAGCCATTGAAAACAGTGTAATCTCAAACGGAAGCACGCTTTTCAACTCTTCCATACGCAGCTCTATTTTGGGAGAAGGCTCGTCTATAAACAATTTTTCCGGCTCGCTTTATACAGGGAACTGCTGTGTTGTTAATCCTGGCTAGCAAAAGCCCCAGAAGGGCGCAAATTCTTGAGCAGCTTGGCTTTGAATTTCGCATAGAACCGCCATGTTGCGATGAATGCTTTGTGGGCATTCCAATGAATGATATACCAAAAGAACTAGCAAAAAGAAAAGCTTTTGACGTATCTGTAAAATTCCGGGACGCCTTTGTGCTTGGGAGCGATACCCTTGTTTTTTGCGAAAATGAGCTTCTAGGCAAGCCAAAAGACGGGGAAGAAGCCTTTGAAATGCTGAAAAAGCTTAAAAATAGGACTCATAAGGTGGTTAGCGGGGTTGCTCTTTGCAAAAACAGCGAGCTTTTGTTTGCCGGAGAGTGCCAAACAGAGGTGCGTTTCAGGAATTATAGCGATTCTGAAATTCTAAATTATATCGCAACAATGGAGTATGCAGACAAAGCTGGCGCTTATGGAGCGCAAGGAAAAGGCGCGCGTTTTATTGAATCGATAAACGGGTGTTTTTACAATGTTATGGGACTTCCCATAGCAATGACTTTGGAAGCTCTTGACGGAATAAAATAACGGAGGAATTATGGCAGAAGAACAGGAAAAAGATTTAAGCTTGGGCGCTAACGAAAAGGTTGGCGACTATTTGCGCCGTGTTCGCGAAGCTCGCGGCTTGGAGCTTGAGCATATGGCAAAATCCATTCGCTTGGGCATAAACATAGTGGATGCCATAGAGAAAAACCGTTGGAGCGATTTTCCAACGGAAGC
>Ga0181987_10656_pt1 | contig 24185 bp, 25 predicted proteins | sample TergutCo191P1_FD_120224 | JGI IMG/M metagenome (GOLD analysis project Ga0181987, IMG submission 120224)
ATTTGCCACGTTAATACCAAATATAGATTTTTTTTCGCAACCTGTCAAGGGTAACCCCTCATTTTTTAGGAAAAAATGTGTCGTTTTTCGAAAAAAGTGACTTTTTTCTGAAAAAAGGTGTTTTTTTGGTAAAAATAAAAGCCTCTTTCTAAAAATAAACCCCTGCTTCTGCGCTTAGGCCGCCTTTAAATATGGGTTGCATAACAAAATACGCCGGGCTGTCAAAGTCGTGAAGCATGGCGTCAACAGCGGCGTCTGCCATTGAATATATGTAAAACAAGGCTATTGCCCACACATATTGATTCCGTTTTTTTCTGAAAAACAAAATGTCTTCGGTTGAAGCTGCAATGCCTTCAGTATCCTCTTCCCACCTTGCATGTCTCCTGTTTTCCAAATGATATTCCACCATCTTTTGCCTCGAATAATAGCTAACCGCGCTCCCCAACAAGCCCATGTAAAGCATGCCGGCTTTGCCGTACTCATGGTTGTAAATTTGCCCCCAACCCGGAATCAAGGCCGCGCGCCAAAGCGCAGACGTGGCATAGTGCGTTTCTGTGCTGTGCCCCTGATTGTTTGCCCAAATTCCGTAAGCATCAAACATTCCGTAAATATGCAAGCCGGCAAGCCATGCAAATTCCGAATTCCATAAATCCTTTGAAGCCTTCTTTTTGTTCTGCTCTTTCAACAAAACCCTTTCCTGCATCTTTTTTCTCGTTTGCCAAGCAGATGTGTCCGGATGGCCGGGAAAAGAATCTAACAGAATTTGGTAAAAAGAAACGGAATCCCTGTATGTTCTTATGTTTTTGTTAAATTCCCTGTTCTGCCCGAATTTATTGTATAGCGTTTCGTAAATCAAAGCCCCTTCAAAAGCCAGCAAAAAGCCGCCTCTAACATAATGCCCTGTGTAAAACTGACCGCCGCCCGGAAAAATAAGAGAGGTCAAATGCACCATCGACAAAGAATTATTTTTAGTTTCAATATCCCAATCAAATCTTTTCAAAGTGTCTATAGCCAAAACGCCCGTGTTATGCTGCATTTCCTGCGCAAACGCCAGTGCAGCAAAAAGAAAGGTAATGCTAAAGTAACGCAGCAATTTCGGCACAAAGTGTTTCCGCTTCTTTTGCCGAAGGCGCTTCGGCGATTATTCTGATGACAGGCTCTGTGTTGGAAGCTCTCAAATGCACAAAGCTTTTGCCTTTGCCAAGCCACAAACCATCTCGCTCATCCGTTTTCCAGCCGGCAAACGCTTTTTTTGCTTTTTCCATTGCCTCTGAAACGGGATTTTTTATTTCAAACTTCTTTTTTAACATTACATAAGAAGGGTGGTTTTTAACCCAGTCCGAAACTTTTGTTCCGTGCCTTGCGAGCAAGTCCAAAACCAAGGCTGCGGAAACTAAAGAGTCCCTTCCATAATGCAGCGCAGGCAAAATAACGCCGCCATTGCCCTCGCCGCCTGCAACGCAGCCGTGCTCCATCATGCTTAGGCTCACATTTATCTCGCCAACAGCGGTTCGGTAGCACTGTACTCCGAACTTCTGCGCCAAGTCCTCGCACATTCTTGATGTTGACAAATTTATGGAAAGCGGTTTTGCCTTCCGTTCCAAAACAGTTTCAGCGGCTATGGCAAGCGTATATTCCTCGCCTATTGCCTCTCCGTTTTCATCCACAATCGCGCAACGGTCTGCGTCCGGGTCAAGCGCAAAGCCAATATCGCATTTGTTGTCTTTAACCGCTTTGCACAAATCTATGAGATTTTCCCGCAACGGTTCTGCGCCACGTGGAAAAACCCCATTTGGCTCGCAATGAATTTTAACAACTTCGCAACCAAGCTCTTCAAGCAGTTTTGGCAACGCAAAAGACCCTGCGCCGTTCACTGCGTCCACGGCAACCTTGAATTTGCTCTCCTTTATTTTTCGCAAGTCAACAAAAGGCAGGGCTAGGGTTGCTTTTATGTGCATATCATCGCCGCCTTCAAAGTTTTCTTTTTTTCCAAAGGCATCGGCTTTTGCAAAGAGTTCTTTCACTTCGTTTGGACTCAAAAACATTCCTTTGCTGTTCAAGAATTTCAGCGCATTCCATTCAATGGGGTTGTGGCTAGCCGTGACTATTATTCCGCCGCTAGCTCCGAGCTGTTCAACCAAAAGCTCAACGGTGGGCGTTGTGGCAAGCCCGCAATCCACAACTTCCACGCCGGAAATATCGCACACTCCGCAAACCAGCTCGGATATTTCCTTTCCTGTGGGGCGCGAATCCCTGCCTATAACAATTTTTTTCGCATTTATCAAATTCAAAAAAGCCTTTGTGTGGCAAACAATAACCTGCGGAGTCAAAGTTTGCCCAACAATGCCACGTATTCCAGAAATTGAACGCATTAGTTTCATTTGGGGTAATTTAGAAAAAATGGTTTTCTCAAATCTCCATTTTCCGAAGTTCTGCTTCCAACTCCTCAATGCTCGGCAAACTGCTTTTTAGGTTATCTGGCAGAAGTTTGGCAAACTGATATTCTGAAACACCAATGGGCAGATTTGTAGTTTCTAAAGAATACTGCACCTCAACGTGGTCTTTTGTTTTGCAAATAATCATTCCTACCGTTGGATTGTCTGTCTCTTTTTTTCTCTGATGATTGATTGCCGAAATATATAAACCGAGTTTCCCGATATGCTCGGCTTCAAAATCAGTTGCTTTCAGCTCTATTACAACAAAACAGCGTAGTTCCAAGTGATAAAAAAGCAAATCTATGAATCTTTCTTTTTTGCCGATTTTTACAGGAATTTGCCTGCCCACATAAGCAAAACCCTGCCCGAGTTCTAATAAAAATTTTGTAATATTATCGGTTAGCGCATCTTCTAGCTCTTTTTCCTTGTAGTCTTTGGTAAGCGTAAGGAAATCAAAATTATAGGGGTCTTTCAGAATTTGGTTTGCAAGGTCGCTTTGCGGCTCTGGCAATAGACGTGAAAAATTATTGAGTGCCTTTCCCTGCGCAGAAAACAGGCCAGCTTCCATAAAATTCATCAATACCGCTCGGCTCCACCCGTTTTCAATGGTTTTTTGAACATAAAACAACGCTTCTTTTATGGATTTGCATTTGGTAATAATTTGCACATGGTGAAACCAAGGAATTTGAAAAATTGGATGATTTTCTAATTCGTCACCAAGTTTGCGAAGAATTGTATCTCCTTTATTTTCAATGACTTGAGATTTATTATCGTTATATGATTGAATTTTTCCAGCAACTTGCTGGAAATTTGGGAGACCTTGACTATAAAACAGATAAAATTGTTTTATATAGTATAAGTTAGAGGTAGAGAAACCCTTCAAATTTGGAAATTCAAGTAATAAATCCTGGCTTAACTGTTCAAAGAAGCCGCTACCCCAAGCTGTTTCCATTTGTTTTGCGACAATATCTTACCCCAAATCCCAATATAGGCGTAAAAGTTCGGTATTCACCTTTACGGCAGCTTTTATCTGGCTTTGGCGTATCCGGCTTTTCAAGTCGGTTAGCCATTGTTTGTAATCACCATTTCCCTTCATATCGCCTCCTAGGTCAAGTTTGGAAATCCTTGCCGAGGCGTCGCAAATGTAGGTAAAGAATAATCCTCTGCAAGGAGGAATATAGAAAATAAAATTTTCTATATTTCACGTATGGTTAACAGATTTATTCTTTTTGTTATAGCCGTTTTTGTAGGTTCGGCGTTCATTTTTTCCTGTTCTTCTGATTCTTCTGATAATGGTAACAACAGCAATGGTGGTAACGACATCAGCAGTTCTTCTGTTGAATATGATGGCGGCAGCAGTAGCTCCATCGTTATTGTTGCGGGTACAGGTTGCGATATTCAGGGCTATAAAACCGTAAAAATAGGCGAGCAAACGTGGATGGCAGAGAATTTTAACTGCGAAGTAACAGGCAGCGTATGCTTTCTCAATGACACAGCCTGGTGCGCCAAGTACGGCCGGCTGTACGATTGGGTTGCTGCTGCTACAGTTTGCCCAAGTGGCTGGCACTTGCCAAGCAAAGCCGATTGGGAAGAGCTGATTTCCTATGCAGGTGGCAGTTCCGTAGCGGGCATACATTTAAAAGCAAAAATAGATTGGCATGATGAATTTGGTGATGTTTGCGGGCCTTCCGGCTCAGGAAGCCCCTATTTATGCGAAGACACTTTCGGTTTCTCGGCCTTACCGGGCGAGATGGGCCATGGCGGCGATTATTTTATCACTGGAGGTGTTAAGATTGGCGTATGGTGGAGTAGTAGCGAGTACAGCGGCGACAGGGCCTACTATTTTGGTATGGCTTTAAGCGAAGATGACATCGTAAGCGGTGAACATCATCCTAAGCATAGCGAGATGGCTGTTAGATGTTTAAAAGACTGAGTGGAAACTTGCGAGTAATAGTAATTACAGCTAAATCCTGAGGGCAGAAAGAAAATTATTTTATTTTATATTTTTGCAAAGAGCTATTTGGCTTATTCGGAATGGTCATTTCTATAAGATTATCTCTCAAAGCTGGCTCTAAGAAAAAACTCTTGAAATACTTTTCATTTTTGATACCCATATCATTCATCAATTCTTTTTTACTCATTTCCTTGCCTTTCAGATGTTTTAAAAGTTTTTTAACTTGGGTGGTAACTTGGGTGGTGACTTGGGTGGTGACTTGGGTGGTAACTTGGGTGGTAAATTTTAATGTTAGCAAAAAGCCGTTGAGATGTTCTTCAAATTTTGGGGTTTCAATTCCTGCATTTTTACATGCTTCCGTAATTTTATTTATACCTCTGCCCCAAGCATCAATATAACCTCCTCTAAAAGCAACTTCCGCCAGTAATTTATTTCGAGGAATAGAAGAATGCTGTTTTTTAAGCATATCTAATGTTAAGCCATCTGGCAAAAATCCGGAATTCCAAAATGTTATATAATTGTCATATACCTTGATTTGTATATGTACTCCATAATAGGAACGATGTATCAAAGCATTCAATAAAATTTCGCGAAGAGCAGGCAAAGGGCATGGCAGCGTCTCTACCCTGTGCAAGCCATCAAACGAAACTTTACGAATCAAAAATTTATTGTTAAGTTGTTTGAGAATTGCATCTAAAAGATAAATTATATTTCCTTCTTCCGATTCTTGAAATTGCAAGTCAATATCATTTACCCCGAATTTTCCGATACGGACCGAAAGTCCTGAATAAAACTTGCCTGGATCTTTGCCAAAAAAGATTATTGCAGCTCGCTTTAACTTTCCTTTTTCTGTTAGACGTAATTTTTCAAATAATTGTTTTAGCGATAATCCTCTCTCTTGTATCCTGCCGGATTCTTCTGCCAAGCGTAGATAAATATTCACGGCATTTTTATCTATATCCGCAAAAGTCGCTCGTTTTTCTATAATTTCATCCCAAGAATTTCCCGATTTCTTCAATAAAAAATCATTTAAAGCGTGTCCTATTAATTCATGATTTGAACTTCCGCTGCGTATGTAATAACGGCCATGCAAAGAAATAGGAACTGTATATGCCGGAACTTTTATTTCTATAACATCTTTTTTGCTTTTGCTTTTAAGTTTAACTTCTGAAATAATCCCTAAAACATTTTTAATTTTATTTGGCAACTCTGCCATAAGATTTTTAGATTCTTTTACTCCAGTAATCTTCCCATTGTCTTCTATGCCCAAAAATAAAGTCCCGCCTTTGGAGTTTGCGAAACCGCAAACCCATTTCAAATAATCATCCTGCCAATCCCTTTTATACTCTATTGCATGAGACTCTGGTATTTTCATATGGTGTAAGGTAGAAAATTCCATGTTCTTACCCTTGAGTGGCGGCTTGTATGTGAGAAATTCCACTTTCGGTAGGGGAATTTCCTCAGTTTAACCCTCTTTCCTGAATTTAACGCAATAAGTTTACTATATCCCCTTAAAGGGATTATGAGTAAGTTTTCTTTCAAATTATTCTGCATAGAGAAATATGCAGACAAAAAAGCCATTCCAAGCAATGATGTGTATAAGTTGTTTGAGCGTAGCGGCATTTTGCAAATGTTGGACGAAGACTATGAAATTTTGCATGGTCACGGATTTGATTATGTTTTATGCGATATTGAAAAAATTTTGGAGAACAGACAATGATATCAGAGAAGCACGGAACCATAAGGGCGGCAACTTTAAAGAAAACCATACAAATAATAATGGAACATTTTAATTGTGATGAAAATGAAGCATTGAAAAAGTTTTACGAGTCTCATATAGGGGCATGTTTTGCAGACGATAGCACCGGTTTATACGGACAAAGTTCATTTTACATAGCAAGTTTGTTTTTGAATGAGAATACGTAAACCATTCTATCTACAGCACTCCTCTAGGCTAGTGGTTAGTGGCTAGCAATGAGAAATCAACGCACTTGTAAAATTCGCTTCCCTTTGCCGAATTCAATTCTTCTATAGCAAATCATTTTCTTTATGCGGTAACATATATCATATCCTTCATAGCCCTATGCAAAACAATCGGGTTGGCATATTTTTTTATCATTATGTCTATCTTTTTATTTGTAAGATTTTCAAGGTCTTTCTTAAGCCCCCTTAAATCAGCCAGTTTGCAATTATCTGTTTCTACATAAAAATCTATATCATTTGCCGTTTCCCCACGAGCAAAAGATCCGAAAATACCTATTTTTTCCAGCATATATTTTTTAAGCAAGTTGCTTTGCTTAATGGCTTTTTCTAAAATATCCACGGTGTCCATGCAGAGAAAATAGTAATTTCGTTGCTAATTAATCTTCTGTCGGGGGAAATTCAGCGTGCATTGCCCTGAAACGTTGTTTGCCATATTGTGCCACGTTATTTGCCATATTTGTAACGTTGCAACCATCACCGTTTGGGACATTGTAATCCACGTCGTAGAGACGGATAATTATCCGTCTCTACAACGTCATTGCGCAATACAATGTTTGGCATGCGCCGCAACGTTTCTGGGCAATGCGAACCACGATGCCTGGGCAAGGCACGCTGTGCATTGCCCTTTTTGCAATGATTTATTGCATATTGCAAACATTGTGGCATAGGCACCCAAACGCAGAGGGTCGTGGTGAGGTGAAAAATTTGCTATATTCTTGCATAGAGAGGTAAGAATATGGCAACAGCGGTAATGGCAAATCTAAGGCTTGGCTCCCGGGTAGATAGCCTTATGGACGAAATTGAGCTTGACAGGCGGCTTAACCATAGCTTAGAGCAGGCAAACAGAGGCGAAACATTTCCAATAAAGCAACTTAAAGACCAGGTAATGGAAAAATTCGCAAATGGATACTATGATAGATGATGAGCTTGTAAAAAAGCCTGCTAGATACACTTTTCAGCTATAACATTTTTTACAGAGAATTTGAGACGGAAATAGAAATTCTCGGTATTTGGCACACAAGCAGAGGAACTGATTTCGCTGACCACTAGCCACTGCCCGCAGCCCTGAGCTTCTTCACTACCAAAATTGTGAGGGGCAAAAGGATAATCTCGTAAAGCATCTTTACTCCCCACTGGGAAGGAATAACAATGTATGAAAAAAGAGGGGTTCCCCAAAAAGCTATCGTTATAAACACAAAGCTATCCACTGCGTTGCCTGCCATGGAAGATGCAATGGCACGCACGCCAAAACGCCTCTCCCCTTGCCTCTCCTTCATTTTCTTGAAAATAATGTCATTCACAAAATCACCCGCCATAAAAGCCGTAAGGCTTGCTAACAAAATTCGCCACGTTCCGTCCAAGGTCGCCTCAAAAGCCCTCTGGGCTTCCTCGCTCCAAAAAGGCGCGCCGGGCATTAAAATGGCAATTTTAAAGAAAACCACCATAAGCAGGTTCGCGCCAAAAGCATACCACGCCGTAACACGGCTTGCCTTGTACCCGTAAATCTCGCTGAAAACATCGGATAAAATATAAGTTATGGGAAAAACAAGCACCGCCGCCGGAACCACCAAAGGCCCCAAGCTAACCATTTTAGCCGCTATTATATTGCTAAGCAACATAGCCGTTACATACAGCACGCACAATTTGACAAAAAGAGGGGAATGCATTGCAGAGCGAAATTTAGAAAAAATTTTTCTATATTTCAAATACGATGTCTCCTTTGCCTTTTGCTAAGAAATTACGATGGTCTTATATGCGCTTGCGCTCGGCGCAGGGGATTAGGCATTGGTTTGAGAAAAAAAGCGGCGGCGAAAATGAAATGTTCCAGTACAAACCTGATATTTCAAGCTGCAAAAGAATAATCCTGTTTTTGCCGGCAGAGCAGGACAAGCTTTTTGTTGTTTTGCCGTTTGTAATAGCACTCTCGGAAAATCGCAGCCCCGATGATTTTGCGATCGTAACTGAAGAGAGCAACCGCCATATCCTAAAAGCCTTGAGCGTGGAAAGACTGTCTCTCTTTTACAACAGTGCCGCAATGCTCTACGGCGAAGCGGATTTTTTTGAAATGGAAACAAGAATACAGGAAAGAAAATGGGATTTGTGCGTTTTTTTGCAAGAAAACGCAGACTTGCCCTTCCTTTACCTTGCCAGAATAACCCATGCGCCATATCGCTTGGGAATAAAGCAGGAATTTCCGTTCTTAAACATAGCCTTGCAAAGCTCTTCAAAAAACGAAAACATCTACGCAAACAGAAAATTTCTTTATAAAACGTTCTCCATAGATACTAAAAAAGCCGAAAAAGAGAGCATTCGCATTACGCAAAAAAATGAAAAGCTCAGCTTCAATTCCAAGCTTTCCACATCAAGCACCATATTGCTGAATTTGGAACCTCCCATAAACGGCAAACCCTGGTCCGAAAGCGAAGTCAATACAATTTGCAAATCATTTCAGCCCGGATGGCGTTTAATAACCATAGCCGCGACTACCCAGCAACTTGAGCCTTATGCCAAAGTCATGGATGAACTGGAAATGAGAAGCAACCCCGTTCTTTTGCATTCCGAATCCATATTCAGCGTGCTAAGGCAATACCCGGCCATAATAACCCTCAACTCCTTGCATTCCCATCTGTTTTTGAATTTGAGCAGCATAAAGATTCTGATGCTCGAGCAAAGCAATGATTATGAAATCCCGAACAATCAAAAAATGTTGAAATTCGGCAGGGAAGGAAATTATTATTCATTGGCCAAATTAGCGGCAGAATTCTTGAAACTACCAAAATGAAGTGTATTTTAGCAAGGCCAAGAGGTTTTTGCGCCGGTGTTGAACGTGCTATTTTAATGGTTGAAAAAGCAATAGAGAAATTCGGAAGCCCGGTTTACGTGCGGCACGAGATTGTGCACAACCGCTTTGTGGTGGACAGCCTGCGGAAAATCGGCGCCATATTTGTTGAAGAACTATCGGAAGTTCCGGAAGGGGCAGTTGTTATATTTTCTGCGCACGGCGTAAGCAGAGATATTTACGAAAGCGCGAAAAGCCTGTACCTCAAAGTCATAGACGCAACTTGCCCCATTGTGAAATCAGTCCACAGGAGCGCGATAAGATACGCAAATTCAGGTTGTTCAATCATTTTGATAGGCCATCAGGGGCATGCGGAAATTGACGGCACTCTGGGGCAGCTTCCGCCCGGCAAAATATACCTCATAAGTTCCGCAAAAGAAGTTCATAAACTGCCGGCAATGAAAAAAGGCGTTGCGTACTTGACGCAAACCACTCTCTCCACCGAAGAAACCTCAGATATAATATCTGAATTAAAAGAAAAGTACCCTAATATACAAGGTACAAAAACAGGCAATGTTTGCTACGCCACCACCAACAGGCAAAGCGCGGTTCGCTCAATATGCAAAGAGGTGGATTTGCTTCTAATAGTAGGTTCTAAAAACTCCAGCAACTCAAACCGCCTTAGGGAGCTTGGAGATGAGCAAGGGGTTAGGAGCATTTTAATAGACTCCGTGGAAGACTTGCGCAAAAATATGTTCAAAGGCGTTAAATCCGTTGGAATATCAAGCGGAGCGAGCGCGCCGGAGCATTTGGTTCTTGAGATTATAGAATGGCTAAAAAAGCATTTTAGCCTTGAAGAAATTATAGAAGAACAAACCGTAAAAGAAGTGACAAAATTTCCGCTGCCATTGGATCTCGCTCTCACTTAACCCAAATAATCTCATTCATCCTTATATCCGTAGCATTTTGCAAAAGCGAACTTCTCATTTGCGCAGAATATGCTATTCCCAGCTTTGGAACAGTTTTGAAATTTGCCAAAAAGCGATCGTAATAACCTGCGCCGTGTCCTATGCGGCTGCCGTCTTTGCCAAAAACTATGCCGGGAACAAGGAATGCGGCAGGGGCTCCTTCAAATGCGGGCAAACCGGGCTTTGGTTCCATTATTCCAAAAGCTCCGGGTTGAAGGTCTTCCTCAATGTTTCGCACTTGAACAAACTCTAAATTCTGCTTGTCCAAAACTCTTGGCAAAAGCAGCCTTCCCTCATCTGCAAGCTCTTTCAAAAAGGGAACAATTTGTGGTTCAATCTCGGTAGGATAAAACGCAGCTACAAAACCGCTGTCCAAAGCTGGGCGTATTGAAAGCCCTTGGAGCAATTTTTCGGATTCCTTCGCCTTGCACTCCGGGCTCATTGCCAAAAGCCTCTCCTTTGCCCAGGCCCTAAGCTCATTTGTAGTCTGGGGCAAAACCGCCTTTTCAACCAAATCCCTCCAAATTTCGCGCTGCCAGTTCATAAGTTCGGCAGCTTTGAATTTTTCCTCCCAAGAACCGTTCAAAGCGTCTGCAAGCGAGTTCAACTGGCTTTGCTTTGCCAAAAGCCCGGAATCTATTTTCAACTGCGCAGCCTTTTCGTTTCTGAGTTCGCGCAGTTTTTCACGCAGGTCTTCGTTTATGGCGGTGCGAGGCGAGGCTTTGCGAATGACAGGCGATGGAAATTTGCTTGCCGGAGCTTTAGCCGCTGCGTTTAAATCTTCCATAAATGACTGAAGCAGCCTGCCTTTCAAGTTTCTCGGCAATTTTGGCAAGTCATTTTCGCCTATTTTTCTTTTTACTTTGGCTGCGGCCTTGGCTACCGCAAGCAAAAAATAAGGGCTCAAAACTCTGTATGCGGCGCAGTCTCTTCGCTTCGCTTCACGGTCTCGCCACTGCCAAATAGCTCTCAGAAGTTGCATCTCCAAAGGTTTGAATGCATTTGAACCCTTCAGCCTCCACCCCTCTTTTTCCTCTTCTTCGCCTTCCAAAGCGTCATTTTTATTTCGCTTTGAATTTATGAGCAAGTTTTCGCAAGACTCACGCAACCAGTCCATTCTTCCAAGTTGTTCAAGTTGTTCGCATTGAAGCTCTTTTATGGCATCCAAAAAAATAGTATCCAGCACCGCATAGCGGCACATTTCCGGCGAGAGCGGCCTTTTTGTCCAGTCTGCCCTTTGGTTATCCTTGTCCAGTTTTATTCCAAAATATTTATCTACCAATGCAGCCAGCCCCGTTTGTTTTTCGCCTAAAAGCTTTGCCGCTACGGAAGTATCGTAAATATGCTCAGGGTAAAATTCATGAAACCTGGCGAGAAGGCGCAAATCATAGTCGCAGGCATGGAATGTTATTTGCTTAAAAGCCTTGCATTTCCAGAGAGCTTTCATATTAAGCCCGCAGAGCGGGTCTAAAAGCCAGTGGTATTTTCCAACGCTTATTTGAATAAGGCTCAGTTTTTCCTGATAGTGGTGCATGGAATCTGCTTCGGTATCCATAACGCAAGAAGAGGCTTTGGACAAAACGGAAAGCATTTTTTTGAACGAACTTTTGTTATTTACCAGAATATGTTCCGGATTTTTGTCTATAAAACCCGCCACCTCTTCCTTGTACTTAGGAGAAAGCAGCTTTGCCAGCAGGGATTTAATAAACATTTAGGGAAGGTAGAAAAAACGAAGCAATTAAATTTCTAAATTCCCCATATGTCTTGGAGCACTATTCCGCAGCATTTAAGCCCAACTGCTTTTACCGTTTTTGGTTTTGAAGTTAGATGGTATGGGCTTATGTATCTCGTAGCTTTCTTTTTGGGCTACCATTTGATTCGGTATTTTACAAACAAGTATAAAATACAACCGATGAAACGCGAACAACTGGACAGCGTTATAACTTGGCTAATTGTGGGGGTTTTGCTTGGCGCACGGCTTGGCTACGTGTTTTTTTACGACTTTAGCTATTTTATGAGCCAGCCTTGGAAAATTATCCTGCCGTTTAACTTTGAGGGTGGCTTCCACTTTACGGGAATTTCCGGAATGAGCTACCACGGCGGGCTTATAGGCTCTTTTTTGCTCGCTTCTTACGCAATAAAAAAACAAAAGCTGGACTACTGGAAAACCGTAAATACCATTTTCCTATTTGTGCCTTTGGTTTACACTTTCGGTAGGCTGGGAAACTTTATAAACGGCGAGCTTTACGGCACAAAAACGCAGTCTGCGATTGGAATGCTGTTTCCGCACGCGCCGGACTTCAAATTTGCAGTTCTGAGGCACCCCAGCCAGCTTTATGAAATGTGCTTTGAAGGAATTGTTCTGTTCGGAATTCTTTTTGCGTTGTGGAAATTCCTTCCAAAAACCAGAAACCATGTTATGGCCCTTTACCTGATTGGCTATGGCATTGCAAGATATTTTATAGAGTTTTTCAGGGAAGAAACCCACGAGCCATTTATTTCTATTATGACTCGCGGGCAAACATTGTGCGCCCTGATGATTTTATGCGGAACCGCTTTATGGATCGGACGGAGTAAAGTTATTCGCCGGTAGCTCTTCTTCTATTACGCCGCCGTCATAATACCAAACATTGCCCTTTGTAACATCCGTAAACGTTACGCCCGATGACCAGATGAAGTTCTCATCGCCTTCTATTCCTATGCCATACCAATTGCTTTTGCTGATATTCACGTTTAAAAGCTCAATGTAAGCGTTGTAGATGTAAATGCCGGAGTTCTCCGCCCATGTACCGGTTCTGCCAGCGCCGCTGATGCTGCAATAGGCGAGCTTTGTGCCAACTACCTTGGAATCGACAATAATGCCGTGCCACCAACCAGATTGGGCTTGCGAACCACGGAATACAATTGAATCCGTCTCGGTTCCCACGGCGTGTATTCTGCCGTTGTCGTGAGCGTGTATCCGCTTTTGTCCCCCAACTGTTATTACCACCCCCGGCTCAATGGTCAGTACAGGTTCGTTATCGCCGCTTACGTTAAGGCCATTCTCCAAATAGTATGGTATGCCCTGATTTGTCAAAGTCATGTTCTCCGATATATAGTCGCTTGTAGGGATATGGATGTAGTTCTTTGCGTTCCCCGTATAGATGTTGCCTGCGCCTAGGTTATGCACAGACGAGATACGGCTTTCCGTGTATATCGGTGCTTTTACGCTGTTGCTGATGGTGTTATTTTCGAATTTCAATAAATAGCCGGTATCGTAGGTGGTAATGCCATTGGAGCCGGAACCGTCTATGGTGGTATTTGTGATGGAAGCAACTCCGCTATATAAATAAAGGGCGCAGTCGTAATCGCTACTTCCGCTGCCGCCATTTATTATGTCAACATAATTGAACATATTTTCAGTTCGTGAAGAGTGGATTGCAATGCTCCTCCAAGCTCCCTTGCTGGCGGTAAGTCCCTTGAGCACAATACGATTATCCGCATCGCCGTTCATGATTATGGCTGCGCTGCCTTCTACTTTAATACCGCTACTGGCATTTCCAAAACGAATTTCCGTTCCAGGCTCCACAGTAAGCGTAGCCTCGTCTTCGATCGTGAAAGTTGCGTCAACACGGTACGGGATTGATGTTTTGATGATAGTCATGTCAGCGTTTATAGAACCCGGGCTTGCCACGTGAACATAGTTGTTGGTATTGCCGGTATAAGTATTGTTGCCGCTGATTTTGCGCAGCGACCAAAATTTTGACTCCGCATATATTGGTGCTTTTGCGCTGTTGTTAATGGCGTTGTTTTCAAAAACCGCAAAATAGCCATTGTCATAAGTGGTAATGCCGTTGGATCCTGAACCGTCTATTAGGCTGTTGGTTATGGAAGCAACGCCGCCATAAAGATAGAGTGTGCAGTCGTAGTAAGCATCTCCATTGCCGCCGTTTATTAGATCCACATAGTCAAGCTCGTTCTCGGTAATCGAATTGATTGCAATACGCCCCCATTTGCCGTCTTTTCGTGTAAGAGTTATGCGGCCTGAAGTAACAGTTGCTTCGCCGCTGGCATCCAGCATAAATGGCAAGCCTTTTGCCTTAATTGTTCCGCCCTCTTCCACGTTAATGCTGCTGGATGTGGTAGCCATATTGATGGTGACTCCCGGCAGGATAGTAAGCGTTTTGCCGTTTGGTACGTATAAACCAGATTCTATTGTATAGCTTGTCACTTTAAAATTTTCTCCGATAGTCCAATTGTGGCTGTCAAGCCAAGCAGCATCAATAACCGTGCCGGAACTACCGCCACCGCCGCCGCCACCGCCGCCACCACCACTGCCGCCATCGCCGTCATCGGAAGAGCAGGAAAAGGTTAATGTCAAGGCAAGCGAGATGCTTGCCACCGAAGCGATTTTTTTAAGAAAAGTTAACATGGGAAATAATATAGAAAACTTGCCTGAATGATTTGTAATCGTTATTTTCTGTGAAATTTGCGAAAAATAACCGAATTTTTAAGAATATTTCCACATTTTTCATAAAAAATCGACTATTTCTGAAAAAATAATGTATATTAATAATGTTGTCTTTTACGCAACTTAAAAAGGAGGTTTATATGGGAGCGAGAAATACAATATTTTGCATATTTGCCGTTTTGGCAATATATTCTGTATCTTTGGCACAAGGCTTGGCCTTGGAAAATTACGGGGAAAGCTGCGATGCCAGCTATGGCGCCCTCAAAACGAATAATCCCTTGCCGGATCCATTCGCAATGAACGACGGCACCCGCATATCAGCCAAAGAACAATGGGCCTGTCGCAGAAACGAGGTTAAAAAAGACCTTGAACAATACGAAATAGGTCCAAAACCCAACCCGTCAACCGCAACTGTGGAAGCAACCCTAAGCGGCACAACGCTTAGCGTGAAAATAACCACAAAAGACGGAAACATCACATTAACTTCCACGGTATCCGGCTCCGGAAATTGCGTGGCTATTGGCATGAACGGCAACGCAGGCAACATAAGCGGCTGCAGGCAGGTTCCTTTTATGCACGACCAAATTGTGACCTACGATGGCGGCAGCGGTTCCCATAACACAAGCGATCCTTTCTACAAGGTGTATCCAGACCTGAAAGGAAAAATAGGCAAATACGCCGCATGGTCATGGGGCATAAGCAGGCTTATAGACGGCATTGAACAGGTAAAAGACCAGTTGGGCGTGGACATGAGCAAAATAGGCTTGCAAGGATGCTCCTATGCAGGCAAAATGGCTCTCTTTGGCGGCGCCCTTGACGAGAGAGTTGCTCTTACCGTTGCGCAGGAATCCGGAGGAGGCGGCATTAATTCCTGGAGAATGTCCAAGGCATTCACAGCGCGCACAGGCACAAATATTGAGAAAATCGACAACACAAACTTTTCATGGTTCCTTTCCAGCATGAAAAGCCTAGTCCCGGAACAATTGCCGCACGACCATCACGAGCTTATTGCCATGATTGCGCCACGTGCCGTAATCGCGCTCGGCAATCCGGGCTATGAATGGTTGGGCGATGAATCTGGCTACAAGTCTGTGATAGCAGCAAAAGAAGTGTGGAAAGCTTTTGGCCTCCCTGAGAATATAGGCTATGATTTTACAGGCGGGCACAACCATTGCGCTGCGGCTACGCAGCAGGTGGCAAGCATCAACGCATTTGTAAATAAATTTCTCAAAGGGCAGAGCGCAACCACGGAAATTACCATTTCGCCTAACCAAACCGGCTTTGACTTGGCTACTGGGGAAACTGTAATTAACTGGACAACCCCAACTCTTTCCGGGACTTATCCGCCATCCGCAGAAACTCCGAGCAGTTCAAGCGCTGTTCCTTCGAGCAGTTCAAGCGCTATTCCTTCGAGCAGTTCAAGTCTTTCCTCTTCAAGCAGTGCCACTACCAGGATTTTAAGCGAAAAGCTGTTGCTTAATTCTTCTATTGCAGTGGAAATTTACGACCTTAAAGGGAATAAAATGACAGGCTCTTCTTTGCCAAGCGGTGTATATATTATAAAAACACGTGGCATGCCAGGCGTTAAATTCCACGTTCAAAATTAGTTGCGCTCCACTCTTTCCCATGCGCCGCTCTTTTCTCTGAGAAATGATTTGCAAAATCCCAAAAACAATGCAAAATTCATGCTCAGAAAATAGTTGCACACTCGCAGGCCAAAGAGTGCCGCTATGGCAAACAGCAATTCAGCCGCCAAAAACGCCTTGTAAAAAATATGCTCTTGCGCTAAAAGAATGTTGCACACAAGCACAGCAAGAAGCAAAAATGGACTTAGCCATCTTAGCAGCTTGTGCGATAAAAACATATACGCTCTCACCGGATGCAACGGGCTTAGCAACTGCAAATAGCTGAAAAGAAAATTGAAATTTGCCCTGCCAATGCGAACCTTTCTCTTGAATTCTCCGTATTTTGACGCAGAAGTATTTTCAAAGGCGAGTGCTTTTTCGCAAAATACGCAATGGTAATTTTTCAGCAAAATTTTTGCGGTTATGTAAAAATCATCCATCACGGTTTTATGCGTTGGAAGCTCAGAATACAATTTGCTGCGAATGGCATACAATGCGCCGTTGCTGCCCATTACCGCTCCAAAATTGCTTTCAAGTTTTTTCAATTCGGATTCGCTCTTCCAATAAACGCTTTCCGTTTTTCCCAAATTTGCGCCGCTTTCATCTTTTAGCAAAAGCTGCCCGCACACGCAGCCAACTTTTTCATCCGCAAACATTGCCGCAATATGTTCCAGCGCAGTATTTTCAAGCATTGTGTTTGCATCGCTGAATAAAAATATTTCGCCATTCGCAATTTTGCGCAAATCGTTTAGCATAGCAGCTTTGCCTTCGTTTTTTTCTTTTCTTATTAAGCGAACTTCGCTGAATTTTGAGACAATTTCCGATGTTTTATCGGTTGAACCGTCATCGCCTATTAAAATTTCCATGTTTGGATAATTCAGCGCCAGGGTGTTTTTGATTTTTTCCGCAATGGTGGCTTCTTCATTGTGGGCGGAAATTATTATGGAAACGGGCCTTGTGCGCAATTGTTGTAGAGACGGATAATTATCCGTCTCTACGGACGTTGCGGCCCGTTTCGATTTTTTTAACCGTAATGTGTACGGATATAAAACGTAAACCTGTATCAACAGGCCAATGCATATCCAAAAAATAATTACCGTCATTTTCTTATCGCTTTTAAAAAATTCAAAAATTCTTTTTTCCCAAACTCGCCTACGCTAAGATGCGTTAGCTTTCCTTCTTTGTCCAAAACCGCGAAAGCTGGTATGCCGGGCACTTCCCAAAGCGCCATGCAATCCTGAATTGGCAGAGTTTCGCCTTCGCAGAAAAAATCCTGGTTCTTTTCCGTGTCTATGCGAACAAAATTAAAATATTTCTTGATTTCTTTTTTCACAGCAGAATCTTTGAAAACTTTTTTTTCCATTTCAAGGCATGGAACGCACCAGGCTGCGTAAAATTCCACCAAAGTCGGTTTCTCGGTTTCTATAGCAAGTGCCAAACCACCTGTGAATGCCAAAATAAAAAACGCAGCTTTCAAATTTATTCCTCTTTTGCCACAGAATCGAGAATTTTTAGCAAATTATCCTGAAATCCCCGCCATCTTTGCGGTTCTTTTTTTATCTCTTCTATTTTTTTTTCAAAATCCTCTGCGGAAAGCCCGTGCTTTTGCAAAATCTGAAAACGAATCGCTTTGCCGGCTTCTGCCCGCCCATATTCGCCCTCCGCAATTCTGAGTTCCGCATAGACAAGCGCAAAATCCCTGTCGTTGTTTTTTTCGCAAGCGGCAAGAACAAGAAATACGGCAGGCAAAAAAAATCTAAGCATTTGCGTCTATTTCTGCGAACAGTTGTTTTGCAAGCTGTTCTTTGCTATTGCGTTCAAACGTTGGCTTGCTGTTGTCTTTGGTAAAAATTCCATATTCAACAATATCTTTCCCAAAATTTTCCGCAGTATTGGCAACTAAAATATCCATGCCGCCGTCTTTAAATTTCTGCTGGGCATTTTTCAAAGCATTTTCCGTTTCCAGCGCAAAAGAAACTATTGTTTGCTTTTTCTTTTTTATTGTATTCCGTAAAATATTCGGAGCTTCTTCCAATTCCAGTGTTTGCATTTCCCTGCTGTTCTTTATTTTTTGCAAAGCTGTTTTTTTGGGGCGATAGTCTGCGACAGCGGCGCAATGTATAATTGCGTCTACGTCGCCTTGTTTTGCCAGCACAGCTTTGTTCATGCTTTCTGCGTCTTTAACATTTATTTTTTCGCACTGTTTTGGAAGCTTTGCCTCCATTGGCCCGCAAACAGCTATAACATTCCAGCCGTTGCGCAAAAATTCCTTTGCAATTTCCGCTCCGGTTATACCGCTTGAGCAATTTGATATGTAGCGGACAGGGTCTATAGCTTCTTGTGTGCGGCCAATAGTTATAAGCAACGTTTTGCCGCCCGGATCCCAATGCGCGCCAAACTCAATTCCATCCGCAATGTCTTCTGGCTCAGGGAATTTTCCTGCGCCTTCTTCGCCGCAAGCAAGATACCCATTCGCAGGTTCCATAACTTCAATGTCCCATGAACGAAGAGTTTTTAAATTACCCTGCACTGCCGGCGATTTATACATAACACTGTTCATAGCGGGAACAATCCATTTCTCTCCCGGCCCGGCCAAAAAGCAAAGGGATACCGGTTCATCTCCCAAGCCGCAGGCAAAACGTGCTAGGCTTGTGGCGGTGCAAGGCGCAACAATGTAAACATCTGCCCAGCGGGTATATTCTATGTGTTTAAGAGAATTCGCAGAACTTTTAGTGTAAACCGGAAAGCCGGAAAGCGCGGCAAAGGTTGTTTCGCCAACGAATTTGGCAGCGTCTTCGGTCATAGCCACTCGAACTTCAGCACCTCTTTTTTGCAAAACCCGGAGCAACTCGCAGGCTTTGTAAGCCGCAATGCTGCCTGTTACGCCAAGCAATATTTTTTTTCCATGCAAAATCATTTATTTAACCCCGCCATCTGATGTAACCTCTGACTGCCTCAGACAAACGTCTCTGGCAAACCATGTGCAAATAGGAACGCTCAAAAGCAATCCCCACAACCCGAATAATTTCCCGGAAATCGTTAAAATGCCAAGCACCAAAACGGGGTTTATGCGCATATGAGAACCGTATATGCGAGGATTCAGTATGTAGGCTTCAATCATGTGTATTATTGTAATCATGCATATTGCCATAACAATCCCGGAAAGCCCGGATCCTTGCAAGGCCATCATGCAAATAGGCACAGAAGATATGAACACGCCTGCTATTGGTATAAAGCTGCATAAAAACACGGTAGCGAGCAAAAACGCCGAGTATTTTCCAATACCCAGTATCCAAAGCCCAATGCCTGTTAAAAGAGTGTTCATCACGGCTATGAAAAATTGCGCCTCAAAAGCTTTTCCCAGAGTTCTCGCAAATTGCATTATGCCGGGTTTTACTTCCTGAACGATAAATGACACTCGCGATTTTTCAAGTTTTGACAGGCTGTGAGCCAAGCGGGGATAGTCCAGAATAATTAAAAACGAAAACAGCAAGGATAGCAAAAAAGAGCTGGATATTCCGATTATCTTTCCGGAATAAAGAAATATTTTGGAGAGGCTTTTTTTAATGCTTTCGCCATTTTCAGCGGAAGGCACGTCAAAAACTTGCCGCAAAATCAAAAGCGTTGGAGATTTGGTTGCTTGGCCTTCAGACGCAGATGAATGCTCAAAGTCTATCAACATTTGCTCTACAATGGGAAAGGATTCTCCAAGGGAATTTATTTGATTATCCACTGCGACTATATAATGGTTAAAATTATCCAAAAAAGCCGTAATCTGGTGTTTGACTTGGGTTGTCAGGAAGTAGATGCTTCCGCTGATGGCCAGAAAGAACACTATGCCTATGAGCCATGTTCTAGCCCGGTAATTTCTAAGTCTGGTCTTAAGTTTTTCGCTGAGCCTGTACTGCAAAAAAGCGAATACAAATGTTAAAAATATGAGCAAAAAGAAGGAGCGCATCAAATAAATCAGCAAAAAGAAGCCTATCCACACAGCAATCTTGGCAAATTGCGGATATTTAGACACCAACCACGGCGGAGTGAAACTTTGCATTTGAAGAGAATATAGAAAACGTCTGAACTTTAAAACTTCTCAAAAACGCCTAGAAGTAATCCTCAGGATTTATGCTGTTTCCGTTGAAAAACACCTCGTAGTGCAAATGCGCTGCGTTCGAATTGCCTGTGCTGCCCACAAACCCTATGATTTCCCCCTTACGCACGCTAACTCCTTTTTTCACAGAAAAACTGGCTAAATGCGCATAGCGGGTCACAATGCCTCCGTGGTCTATTTCAACCGTAAACCCAAGATCTCCTTTGTCTCCTGCGAAAATAGCCTTGCCGCTCGCAGTTGCGTAAACAGGCTCGTTCATAGCGGCGGCAAAATCCACCGCCTTGTGATCTTCCGAATAATGCTGGCTAATAACACCTCCTATAACAGGAAGCATATTCGGAAAAACATCCAGGTTTTGCCTATTCAAACTTATCTCGGCTTCAAAATCGGTGTCTGACCTAACCTTTTTGGAAGATATGTGCATAAGGCGGTTTTTGTCCAAAAATGAACGAACCTTGCTCGAATCGCTTTCAAGATAGGTTTTTAAAATATTTTGCATTTGGTTTTCTATGGCATAAATAGAGTCAAGATCCGTGAATACCGATTCATATTCAATATGCCTCTCCATAAGCCATTCGTTATCAATCTTGAGTTTTGACGCATTTGCAAGTTGCATATTTATCTCTGTGAATTTCCACATAAATATGCCGAGCAAAACAACAAAAATGCCAATAGTCCACGAGAATAATTTAAGCCAAATCCTTTTAATTCTATAGGTGCGGATTTTCGTTGAGCCTTCCGGAATTATCTGTATGGTGTACAATCTTTTCATATTGCTCCTATAACCTGTAGAATGCGTGTGAGATCGTCATTGGAGTTGTAAGTTATTATAAGCGTTCCTTTTTGCGGATTTTTAGGAGAACAGTTGCACTCAACTTTTGTTCCGAAGGCGCTTTGCAGGGTGTTAAGAAAACTTTGCATATCCGGGCTTATAGCAGCGGCAGGCTGCTTGGTTGTTTTTTTTGTGATGCCTTCCGCTTGCCGAACGGAAAGTTTTTGCTCAATGATATTTTGCGCAGCTTTTAACGGATCATCTACATTCGGAGAAAGCAACGAACGAGCCGCCCCCGCAGAAAGCTTGCCTTCGCTAATCCAACTTTTTACTTGCTCAGGCAGTTTTAGCAAACGCAACGAATTTGTAACCGCTGCTCTCGATTTGCTAAGTCTTGTCGCCAAATCTTCATGGGTGTAGCCATAGGAATCCAAGAGCTGCTGGTAAGAATTTGCTGCTTCTATAGGGTCCAGATCTTCTCGCTGAATGTTTTCGATAATAGCCCACTCAGCCATTGTTTTGTCTGAAAGCAAATCGAAAACTCTTGCTTCAATGTCGCCTAAGCCGGCAATTCTTGAGGCTCTGACTCTGCGCTCGCCGCTCACAATTTGATAGCGTCCGTCGTTTTTTCTCAGCAAAATAGGCTGCAGAATTCCCTGCTGTTTTATGCTCGCCGCAAGTTCCTTCAAAGATTCTTCGTCAAAATGCTTGCGAGGCTGGAACGGGTTAGGATCAATAAAATCGAGGGGTATTTTTGTTACGTCCCCTGCTTTTTCCGTGGTTATGGCTTCAATATTTACATAGCGATGTTCTTTCAAAATATCGCTTAGACTTCTTCCCAAACTTTTACCCATTGCCTATCTCCAGCACTTCTTCTGCAAGTTTCATGTACGCCTGGCTTCCAGCGCTTTGAATGTCATAGAGCAAAACCGGTTTTCCATGCGATGGAGCTTCCGCAAGTTTCACGTTGCGAGGTATAACCGTGTTAAAAACTCTGCCGGGGAAATTTGAGCGAACTTCTTCAACAACCTGCTTTGAAAGCGAGTTTCTGGTATCGCACATTGTGAGCAGCGCTCCGTCAACTTTCAAAGCCGGATTCAAATCGTTCTGTATAAGCTTGATGGTACTCAAAAGCTCTGCCACTCCTCTTAGCGAAAAATATTCGCATTGAACCGGTATAATAACACTGTTTGCCGCAGTTAGCGTGTTTATTGTGAGCAAGTTCAAGCTTGGCGGCGCATCTATGACAATGTATTCATAGTTGCTTTCCAGTACTTTGATGAGCCTTTGCAACCTTCTTTCCCTGCTGATGGTATTTATAAGCTCCATTTCCAGTTTTGCGAGGCCTGGGCTGGAGGGCAGAATGCTCAGGCATCCGAGGTTGTATTTTGGATTGACAGGTTTTATCATTTGAGACAACCTTTCAATGGTGGCATCTTCCGGGACTTCGGCTATGGCGAGCGCCTCGTAGATGTCTTCTTCCTGGGTTTCGTTTATGCCAATGCTCTGGCTTGTGTTGGCCTGCGGATCTATGTCTATTAAAAGCGTTTTTTTCTCAAACACGGCAAAGCAGGCAGCTAAATTGACTGCCGTCGTTGTTTTGCCAACTCCGCCTTTTTGATTGCAAATTGCTATTGTTTTTGCCATTGATTTACCTACTTTTTTAAACTTATTTTCCCGTTTTTGTTTATGGAAATCCCTGTTTCCGGGAAATCAGTTTCCGTTAGCTCTTTGATGTTTTGAATGCAAGCTCCGGTTGGGTCCAGAAACGGGCGGCGAGATCCTTTTTCTCCTTGTTGGATTACGGAAAATAGTTCGCCTTCAATAAAATTGCCTTTGCTGTCTGTTTTTATCTTTACTATTGGGGCATGGCCGCTCAGACCGGTTATTCTCATGTTTGCGTTGGTGGCAAAATTTCCCAAGCTGTAAGCGATGAATTTTCCTTTGTAAAGATCAAAGGCTCTGGGAACGTGCGGCCCGTGTCCAAACACTACGTCTGCGCCTGCGTCTATTGCCATGCGTACAAACGCATAAGGATTCCCTCGGTTTTCTCCAATATAGGTTTCATATTTGCGTGTTATGTTTGTAACATATTCTGCGCCTATGTGCATGCTTACTATTACAATATCGGATTTTGCTTTTAGTTCCGAAATCAATTGCTTTGCCCTTGCCGTGTCGTGCAGGTGCACCGTTCCGGTATTTGGGGCAAAGGCCACGAATCCGTAGCGAATGCCATCTTTTTCAAAAACATATGTTTCTGCCGTTTCTTTATGGCCGGCAAATCCAATCCCTGCTTTTTTAAGAACTTCCTGTGTGCGTTTGCGTCCCGGCTCGCCAAAATCCCCTGAATGGTTGTTTGCTATGCTCACAAGGTCAAAGCCTGCGTCAACCAGCAGATTTACATATCTTTCCGGCGTTCTAAAGGTATAGCAATACTTGAGGTCTATGCATTTTTTGGGGTTTCCGCCGGAATCCAGCAGAACAGCCTCCAAGTTTCCCATTGTTATATCTGCGTCTCTCAGGATGTGTTGTACTTCCGCAAATGTGAGTTTTCCGTCTTGGGGTGGCAGATACTGTTCATTTTCCGGGTAATTCATGCCCATCATAATATCGCCAACTGCTATAAAGGAAACAGTATCCTTAGCCGCAAAAGCGGTTGCGGCCAGCAGCAAAAAAATGAAGCTTTTCATATTTAGGGTAATATAGAAAAAAGAAATCAGCCATATTTTTATTTAGCAAATTAACCTGAAAATAGCTCGTAACTCTATAAATTTCAGACACTTATCTGCTATTGTACAAGCGAAATATATGACAGTTTTAAAGGATTCTGCCATCTATCTCGCCAGTTTAAAACGGATTAGGAGCAAAGAGCGTTCAATGCCGAAGACAAGGAAGGATTCGTGAAAGCTCGTGTTGAAAGTGCCATGCAAGATCCGAGAGATTTCAATCTCAAAGTTGTGCTAACCGAAATTCTAAAAACGGGCGTGAATAATATTTCCAAAATGGAAATAGTTGAGTTTTTATCTAATTCCCCTACATTGTAGATATTATTAATGTGTTTTGATATGGCAGGTATTTCAGTACCAAATAGTTGTGCTATTTGCGCCTGCG
>Ga0181987_10658_pt1 | contig 23882 bp, 20 predicted proteins | sample TergutCo191P1_FD_120224 | JGI IMG/M metagenome (GOLD analysis project Ga0181987, IMG submission 120224)
GTTGATTTTTTGACCCGGCACGGGTCGGAGGTAGAGAACTTGTTGCTAACTGAGTGGAATATGAAAGATGCCCTTGCAGTGAGCTTTGAAGAAGGCAGGGATGAAGGCGTTGCAATTGGTGAAACCAGAGGTGAAACCAAAGTTCTTGACCTCGTTGCGCAGGGTTATGGCTATGAGCAGATTAAGGAGCTTTTAAAGCACAAATCTTAAAACGTCAGAACCATGATTTTCCTGATTAAAAGATTTTCTTGATTGCAAGCAAATTTTAATCCTGTTAATCCTTGAATCAAGGTTCCGGCAAAAGCAATGTAATTGTGAATATTCCGGCAATCCTGACTTATAGGCAATGTTTAGTTCAATGTTTGGGACACGGGACATGAACTTAGTGAACGCTGACTTAATGGCTAGTTGAGAGTTGAGAGTGGAGAATTGAGAGTTAAAAATCCTGTAAATTCCAAAATCCTGAAAATCGGGGTTCAGACAATTTTCTGAATTTTCTATTTTATCTTTATTGGCTCTGCTCTGCTCTTACTATAGGCGTGAGCTAAGTGTCGCAAAGCCTCGTTGTTTGGGACAACAAAAAAAGGCGAACTTTCGTTCACCCCCTCACATTGTTTTTTAGAATTTTTGCTTCTTGGATTTTTGGAAAAAAAAGCCTCAGGGGGAGGCTTTCGCCGCTGACCTGTGTGGCTATAAAAATCCCAATTTCTCATAATGCGTAATATACATTTTTTCCGCAAAAGCGTACATTTTTTCAGAGTTTTTATAAAATATGCAAAGAAAACGGTGTTTTAAGCGAACTATTACCCTACACCTGCTATTTTTTACTATATTGTAGGGCAAAAGAGGTTTTATGAGTATCGTTGGCGGAATATTGAAAGAAGAACAGGAGAGACTCGAGGCTCAATTGCGAAAATATGAAGGCAAATTGCTTTCACTGCCTAACGCATCAATTAAAAAGCGAGAAAATTACCTCTACCACTTGCGCAGGCAAGGCAAAAAAGTATTAACCGAGTATATAGGTGAATTATCCAGCGAAAAAGCTAAAAAAGCATTGGAACAAGATGTCGAAAGAAAAAAATACAAACAACGAAAAAAAATCACGTTGTTGGAATTAAAAGAAGTCAGGAGGCTAATTGGAAAACAAGCATTTTGAAACTTTTCACAATATTTTGAAAAAGTTAAACGATTCAGGTTCACTAAATGAACTCATCCTCATAGGCAGTTGGTGCTTGCCAATAATATGGAAATTGCCGCTAAATACGCAATGGAAACAAAATATATAGGAATAACATTAAAAATACCGGAACTGCCAGCTTACACGCTTCACAAAGCAATAGTTCAAACTCTTAGGAAAAACGAAGCCAAAAAGGAAAAAGACGCAGCAACAGTGACCGGGCTTGGAAACCTAATTGCAGAACTTCCCGAATTGCAAAACCGCACTCTCCAAATATTTAATGAATTTCCAAAATCTTGGCAAAAAATTATTTTAAACATGGTAAAAATTCATTCTCCGGAATTAACAGAGCTATTAAAAAGTTGAGAGTTGAGAGTTATAAAATTCCGGTAATCCTGAAAATTCTGTGAATTCTGGTTCAGACAAAAGCAATGTGTTGGTAAATCTCTGTAACCCCTGTATGCAAATGTTCGCCATTAAGGAGAAGATAGAAAATTTTGAGCTGCTCCTCTAGGCTGGTGGAAAAGCGGCAAAATACAAGAAAAGTGCGAAAAAGTACCAAAAAAACACCCAAAATGTCACTTTTTTTGATTTTTTCCTTTTGAGAAGCGTCTAAGTAATATATAGGAGAATTTCTATGAATTCAAAAGAAATGATGAAGAAGCTGAAAGAGTTGCAAAAGCTCGAAGGCAAAAAAAAGTTCGCCAACCTGGGCTTCGATATGCCTTTCAAAAAGGCGTTCGGAACCGAAGGCGAGGAAGAACCGCTGATTGCGACGCTGAACGCATGTTTGGAAAGCGAGCTTGCGCACCCAATAACGGCGGTGGAAATCAAGAACCCCTACATAATAGGCCAGACAAGAGGCCGAAGGGACGCAAATCTTGACATAAGGTGCAAGGACAGCAAGGGAAGCGAGTTTATTGTTGAGATGCAGACTGGGAGGCAGAAGCATTTCATCAAGAGAGCAGCGTTCTATTCAAGCGACACGATAGTTGCAAGCGCGCCTAAGGACAAGAAAAAAAAGAGGTGGGATTACAATTTCCCGAATGTTTTTTCGCTGAATTTCCTTCATTTTGACTTGGATGTATGGAAAAGCAACGATGTCGTTATTCATCCGCTGGCATATACCGACAAAATTCAACCGGAGATACGGTTTGACTTTTCAAATCTTGTATTTGTACGGCTTTCCAAGTTCAGCAAGAGCCTTTGCGAGTGCGAGAGCTTCAAGGACAAGCTTCTTTTTTCCCTTCGGCATGCCCACGAGCTTGACGAGCAGCCCCCTCAGCTTGAAGGCGAGGTGCTTGACAAGATATTCCGCTCTGCGAAAATTGCTAATTTTACCTCAGAGGAGTATGCTGATTATATGAATGGCGTCAGAGGAGACTGGGATCGTTGGGCCGAGGTGGACTTTGCCAAGGAAGAAGGCGAAGCTAGGGGCATCGTTATTGGCGAAGCTAGAGGCGTTGCCATTGGTGAAACCAAAGTTCTAGACCTCGTTGCACAGGGTTATGGCTACGAGCAAATTAAGGAGCTTTTAAAGCACAAGCCTTAAAACGTCTGAACCATGATTTTCCTGATTAAAAGATTTTCTTGATTGCAAGCAAATTTTAATCCTGTTAATCCTTGAATCAAGTGAATCAAGGTTCCGACAAAAGCAATGTAATTGTGAATATTCTGTTAATCCTGTAAATTCTGTGAATTCCGGTTCAGACAAAAGAATGCAGCTATATGAGAAGCCTTGCCGTTTTGCGTCAAAATGTCATTGCCGGAGAGGCAGGGGTTGAGCATATTTCGCTCTGATTGTATCTGACGGAGCCGCATTGAAATGCCACCACTCGCTGGGCAAATTTATCCACCCGCCCTGCCACATAACAGAACGCAGAAACTCACGGTTCTTAATTTGGCCATCAGTTAGCAAGCCCTGTTCCAACGCTTCTTTTTCCCCCTTCTTGCCTGCGTAAAAAACAAAGGAATCAAAGGGCAACCCCATATCCACAAGCTCGTTCTGCCCATCCAGCAAGCCTATATCCACTGCCATTCCATACGCATGAATGCTGCCGCTTCTCGGAGACGCGACAAAGTTTTGCCAAGGAGTGCCTTGCACTGCGGCCCTAAGCACCCCCTGCGCATGATTTGAGCGGGCAGCATCAAAAATAATCAATTTGTAATCCGGTTCCAGTTTTTTCAAAACCGCCGCCGACCATTTCAGCTTTTGCATGGCTTCTTTGTGCAAAAAAGCTCGCTGCATTCCGCAATAAAGGTTATGTCCGGTAAAATTCTCAAACGTGGCATATGGCATTTTTATAACTAAATTTTTTATCCCCTTAACCTCTTCCCAATCCTCATAATTCTCTGCTGCGGCAATCCACTCCTTTTGCGCCGAGCAAAACATCAAAGGCTTCTCAGGCTTTTGAGGAACAAACAACTCCTGGGAAAACGCTATAGAAACGCAAATTATTAAATAACTCTCAACTCTCAACTCTCAACTCTCCACTATTTACTGTTTACACTTAACCTCTGCTTCTGCGCAGTTCTTTTTTTTATCGCACAGCTTAACATTCAATATGTCGGTGAAATCAAAATCACGGCTTTCAATCACCAATTCCTTTGGTTCCGAATCATAATCAAAAATAACCCATTTGCCGTCTTTATCCCTGAAATCAACGCTGTCAAAATCCAAACCGGACAGCGAATCCAAAACAGGAATGCGGCATTGCAGTCTTTCGGCAAAATCCGGCTTTAAATAAACATCTCCCAAAACAGGAGGAATAGAATCCGGCAAAACCTCTGCCGGACTTTTCTGTCTGAGCTTCAAAGAATCCGGCCTGAGCACCAGTTCTTTTTTTGAAACATTGCCTGCAAAATCTTTGGCAACAACAAGTATTTTAGATTTCGCTTTGATTTTATAGTTTGCAAAATGCCAATCCGCAACGCTATCCGCATCTTCCACTCTTATTAAATCGTCTTTTATTTTTGCCGCCTCCTTGGGATCGGAAAAAAGCGAATCGTATTTCTTGCTAAAAATCAATTCCTTGTTTTGGTATATCTCAAGCGAATATACAGACATGGGATTTTCCAAGGGCTCTCGGCTGTAGTCAACTATTTTAACGGCAAAACCCGTGTCAAAAGGAGCAGCATCCAAAATAAACGGAGCTATTGTGTCCGTGCACTGCATTTTTTTACAGGGGTTAAAAGCGATTTTTGAATTTGAAGTTCTGCGCTCAACGTGCAAATGCGGGTTGCCTATGCCGGTGCTTCCGCTATACGCAAGAGTATCGCCCTTTTTAAAACGTATTTTTAGAAAAAGCTGCACGTTTGCTTTTTCCTTTTTCAGCATTTCTTTGCGAATTAAAGCGTCAATTTTTTCATTAAATTCCCCAAGGTGCGCAAACAGCCAAACATACTCGTCTGCCGCCTTGAATTTTAAATGCCGCCCATAGCCAAAAGCTCCTCTTGCCGCAAACTCAACTATCCCATCGCTTGGCGCAATCACAGGCCAGCCCTCTTCCATATTCGTTGAAAAATCTATGCCCATATGGTAGCGAGTTCCTCTGTCTTCGCCAAAAGAAGATGTTAAATAAGCAGTTCTTCCAAGCGGCTGATAAGCCCATGCAATTGCGGCGAAAAATAAAATTACACAGAATCCGCGACCCAAACTCTGTTCCTTCCGTTTTGCTTTGCGTTGTACAATGCCTTGTCTGCTACGTCAACTATGTGACCGCATTCCATATCCACATTAGGAATAAGAGTCACAACTCCTATGCTAATGGTAAACTTTGTTTTTTCGCCGCCGGAAGTCAAAATAACCTCGTCTTCAATTGCCCTGCGTATTTGCTCGGCAATCACATTCGCCTGATATGAGTTCGTTGCATACAGCAAAACGGCAAATTCCTCGCCTCCAATTCTAGCTACAAAATCCGTGCTGCGCTTCAGGCTTTTCTTAAAAACCCTTCCGGCTACTTTAAGAAGCTCATCTCCCTGCCTGTGCCCATAAGTATCATTGTATTTTTTGAAAAAATCAATATCCATCATCAAAAAGCTCAAATTAACTTTTTCCCTCAAAGCACGGTTCCATTCATGCAAAATTCGCCTGTCAAAAGACCTGCGATTGGGAACCTGAACCAGGCTATCCATAAGAGAATCCTGCTCCGCAAGCTCCTTTAGCCTCACAATTTCCGAAACATCGTTAAGCATAAAGAACATGCCGTCCTTTGCATTATCAGACATATTGTCCGCAAACACGTCAAAAGTTTTAACCTGCTCGTTTATGGTTATTTTTTGGTAATTTTCAGAAAAAGAACGTTTTTTAACCGTTTCAGCAAATAATTCCTTGACAGAATCTTCATTGAACAACTCCAGAAAATTCCGACCCACAAAACTTTCAGGCTCGCTTATATTCAAAACTCTGCGCACCGACTGGCTCAGATATTTTATTTTGTTGTCTTCATTCACCAAAATAAGCACGCTCGGAGTAATTTTCATCAATGCGCCAAAAGAAGCAAAAGCTCTGTCCACCTCCACAGATTTGTTAGCAGCAAAATACATAACCACAAAAAGTATTACGCTGCCGGAAAGCATCAGCGAAAAATGCAGCCAAACATCGCCAGACGCATAATCAGGAAGTACAAAAATTGTTAAAAGCAAGTTTATGGCCTGTGATATGGCAATAAATATTAAATAACTCCTAACCCTGAAAAACGCCGCGCATATAACCAGCATAATCAAATATACATCATAAACATGATTAAAGAGAAACGAATTCACCGCAAAAGATGCGCCTATATAGGCAATGTATATGAGCAAACAAAGCAATGCCGCATTATAGGCCCGCTTTCTATCATTCAATTTTATTTCTTGCGCTTTCATACAAAACCTAATATAATATACATAATTTTACCAAGCCAAAAACTCAAAAAGCCCAAAATAATCCCGGCTACCACATCCGAAAGCCAATGTACACCATAATAAACCCTCAAAAAACCCCAAGTTATGGGCATAAATATCATAAGCCAGCCTATACCAGGGGCATCCGCAAAAACCGTAAAGCCCACAGCCAAGTTGTTCATAACATGGCCGCTCGGAAAACTGTACTTGTCCAGAGGCGGAACTTCCGCATTAACGCTTTTCAGCAAATCAAAAGGCCGCTTGCGGCGAACAGTGAGCTTTACAATCCAGTAAATGGCAAGGCTAGCGAGAATGGCTGGGGCAACATGCTTTATAGTCAAAAGCAAGTAATCCTTGCCGTAAAAAAAATAAAGAAACGCTATAACAAAGGCCCATACATAACCATCTCCCAGGCGCGTATAAAACCTCAAAAATTTTCCGGTTCCGGCAGAAAACGAGTGCCTGCGCAAAAAATGGAAAAAACGAACATCTAGATTGTGCATATAATCCTCACCCCGTCAAGCCTTAACTTGGGGCTTTCAAGGCTTTTTTTGCAGGCAATTATGTCTTTTTTCTTTTTTTCCAGCAATTGGCCCAGCTCAAAATCCCGCAAAAGCAAATAGGTTTCTTCCAAGCGATGCAGTTCGCTCTCCAATGCCGAAACCGCTGGTTTTTCCATTTCAGCAGCTATCTTTTGAGCCTGCGCCCCAAGTATTGTTTTTGCTTTTTCAAATAAATTTTCCAAAACAGAATAGGAAATATCAAAGTTTTTTGAGTTTTTCATATTTTCCGGCATTTCCCATATATTTCCGTCATTGTCCAAAACAATTGTCAAAAATTTTTCGCCTATTAAATTGCTTATTTCCCAGCTCGCATTTATGGAAAATTCCAGAATAAAATTGTATTGAACAAGATATTTGCCGGGGGGAACATCTTCGCTAGCAACGCAGGCAGCAGTTCCAAAGTCTTCGCTCAGTGCTTTGTCAAAAAGCCTTTGCATAATGGGATGCTCCCAATGGAAAAAGCTTATGTTTTCATAGCTCAAAGCCGTTTCCCTTTCAGTGACAACAGTAGTTACGCAACCATCGGATTCCAATATTTCCCCGCCTTCCGAAGGCTGGGAGTTTTCCACGCCTAAAAGAGCCGCATGCTCAGGCTGCTCGGGCTCGCCTTTTAGAACAAAACTGTTCCGGTAGATGCCTTTTTGAACATCTATGTCAAGCCGCTCCAGCATATCAAAAGCAAATGGCAAAAGTTCCTCGTTCGCATCCATTTTTTTTGCTTCTGCAAGCAATTCTTCCGATATTTTTTTGTTTTGCGAATTGAATTCCAGCAAGCGGTCTCTGCCCTCTTCCGCCTTTTCGTTTAGCAAAAGCATTTCCTTTTTGCCACGTGGCAAAAATTCCTTTATAAACTTATTGTATTTTTTAACCGGATTTTCCAAATAATCTTTTAATTCGTCTTCAAATTTGGCATACATTTCGCCACCGCCCATAAGCGAATGCTCAAAAATACCCAAAGCCTCGTGATACCACAGAAAAAGCATTTCCGTTTTGCTTTTTTTCACATAAGGCACGTGAATGTAAATTTCCGCTCCTTGCCCAATGCGGTCCAGCCGCCCAATGCGCTGCTCAAGCAAAGAGGAATCCTCTGGCAAATCAAAAAGCACCAAATGCCGCGCGCTCTGGAAATTCCTGCCCTCAGAGCCTATTTCAGAAGACAGCAAAACATTAGGCCCGTCCGGCTGCATCCAAGCTGCCGCCGCCCTGTCTCTATCCAAAGAACTCTCCTCTTCCCTAAACGCAACAGCAGTCCCCTCCTCCAAAAGCCCAAACAAACCGGAAACCACAGCAGAAGAAGAACAGATAAGAAGAATCTTTTCATTCTTATGCTCAGCGATAAAAGAAATTAACCACTCGCCACTAGCCACTAGCCACTCCCCAGACAATGGGTACGTCTTTAAAATTCTTTTCGGAAATCCTTTTACGCTTTTTCTTGTGTTGCGAAACACGGAGGAGCCTGTACCCAAGGCATCTATTACACGCCTCATCCATTCGGCAGCAGTCAAGGATAAATCCGCTTTTATTGGAAGCCATGAACGAATAGGAGAATTTTTCGGAATGTTCTTTTGCAAGGCTTCCCAAGAGAATTCCTCGTCGCAGTCAAGCGGGATTTTGGAGAGATCTTTTGCTATTTTTTTATAGTTGTCCTGATTTTTTTCAAATTCCACCCAGTTATGAAAGCGAGCTTTGTCCAGCAGCCTAAGCCTGTAAAAATAAGCTTCCGGCGCAAGCTGTATTGGAGTTCCGGAGAGCAAAAGCAAGCCCGGTATTTTTTGCGAAAGCTCTTCTGCAAGAACATACTGCGCATTTGCGCCCTGAGATGTTTTAACAAGCCTGTGCGCCTCATCGATAATCAGCATATCCCAAGGAGTTTCCAAAGCCACTGCCGCCGCAAGGCGATTTTCAAGCAAAAATTCCTGAGAGCATATAACATTGTCTCTAAGCGAAATTTCCTGAATGCAATCTTTGTCTATGCTTGCAAACCAATGATTGAATCTTTTGCCAAGTTCAATTATCCATTGATTTTTCAACTGCTCCGGAACAATTACCAGAGTTCTTTTTATTCTGCCCTCTGTTTGCAATGCATTCCAAATAAGGCCGCTCTCTATGGTTTTGCCAAGCCCCACTTCATCAGAGAGCATTAGCCTTGGCAAAGACGCACTGCTAACCGCCCTGAAGCTCAAATAAAGCTGGTGCGAAAGCAGCCTAAGCCTTGGGCCAAGCAATCCTCTTGCAATAGAAGATTTCCATATTCCTCGCAACTTCGCAGCTCGCTCGCGCAGGCAAAAATCAAAATTGCTTGAAAAATCATTATCAAGCAGTTTGCCAAAAATTTGCGCAGAACTATTCTCGCTTTGCTGCCTAGGGCTGATAAATTCCTCCGAAATGCTTTTGCTTTTGTTTTTGTAATGCAAAAGCCCGTCTTTTTCCTCAATTTCCTCAACAAAAAAAGAGGAACCCTTAGTTGAAACCGCTTTCTCGCCGATTTTCAAAAAATAACGAATCAGCGGTGGCTCGCCTTTTGAATTGTAAATTCTTTGCACGCCGGCAACGGGAAAATACATGGTGATGGTTCTGAAATCCTGGTTAATAATTCGCCCAACGCCTAGCTCCGGCTCCGTTTCGCTTGTCCATTTTTGACCTATAGCAAATTTAGGCACTAGTCCTGCCAGCCTCTATCAGAAGTTCCTGTTATGCCTCTGAGCTTAAGCTCAAAGTCATCTGGGTTAGTGGCGGCTTCCATAGCAGTTTGCTTGGAAATTTTGCCTGAATTGTAAAGAGCAAGCAATGCCTGGTCAAAAGTTTGGCTTCTATACTGCATATGTCCTTCTGCTACAGCGGTTTCTATAAACTCGGTTTTATTTTTGTCCATTATGTACTCTTTTATTGCAGCGGTATTCACCAAAACCTCGGCGGCGGGAATTCGCCCGGTTGTGTCGCTTCTTGGCAACAGGCGAAGGGATATTATGCCCTCCAGGCAAGAAGCCAAGAGAAGACGAATTTCATCGTGCTGGTGAGGCGGGTACATTGAAAGTATGCGGTGAATTGTTTCCGTTGCGTTTGTTGTGTGGATAGTGGCAAAAACCATGTGGCCGGTATCTGCGGCGGTAAGGGCTATTTGCATTGTTTCCAAGTCGCGAATTTCGCCTATGAGCATGACATCCGGGTCTTGGCGAAGCGCAGCTTTTAAGGCATTTGCGTAGCTGTTTGAATCCGTTCCTATTTCGCGTTGGGAAATTATGGATTTTTTATCTCTGTGCAAAAATTCAACAGGGTCTTCCACTGTTAAAATGTGGGTGGACACGCTTTCGTTTATGTGGTCTATCATGGAGGCCAAACATGTGGATTTGCCGGATCCTGTTGTGCCTGTGACCAAAATCAACCCTCGTTTTTGAAGAGACAAAGTTAAAACAACGTCGGGCAAGTTCAAGCTCGCAAAAGTCGGAATTTTTGAATTTATATGCCTGAACACTATTCCGGGAGTTCCTCTTTGGCGAAACACGTTAACGCGAAAACGCCCCAGTTCTCTCGCACTCAAAGCAAAATCGCATTCCAGCGTATTTTCAAAGCGTTCCTTTTGAGACTGGTTCATTATTGTGTTCAAAAAACTTTCCATCAATTCATAGGTGACTTTTATGTCATAGAGTTTTGTCAACTCGCCGTGAATGCGAAATGTTGGTGCAATGCCCACGCGAACGTGCAAATCAGATGCCCCGTTTTCCACCATTGCTTTTAGCAACTGTTCTATGCGTACATTAACCGGGTTAGCTTGCGTTTGAGCTTCAGCCATTTTTTTCTCCTTGAATTTATACTACCTGAATTTCTGCCAAGGCTAGTTTTGATTTTAATTCATCGTTGTCCGGGTCTCGGACTAACATTCTTTTATACACTTCCACAGCCTTTTGCGGCAGTTTCTGATTCAAATAAAGCTCCGCAAGAGTTTCAGTCGCAGTTTCCGTTGCAGTTTCAGTTGCAGTTCCCGCAGCAAGCAATGCATCCATATCGCCGGTCAAATCGGGAAGGTTTTCCACCGGCTTGTCTGCCAGTTGTTCTTTTATTATGTCATCTAAATGCGGAACAGCAGCGGTTTTTGGAATATAGGGTTGAAGTTCTGGTTCTTTTTCCTGCAAAGCGGACGCAAGCAGGGCATCCATATCACCGGTCAAGTCAGGGGTGTCTACCCTATCGGCCAGTTGTTCCTGTATTATGGAATCTATGTTAGGTTCTCGCGCAGGTTCCGGTTCCAAGGCAGACGCAAGCAAGGCATCCATATCGCCGGTCAAATCAGGAAGATTTTCCACAGGTTTATCTGCCATCTGTTCTTTTATTATATCGTCCACGTTCGGAAGTTCCTGCTGCATAGACGGATAATTATCCGTCTCTATTGCGGGAACAGCATCAGGGACAACATCAGGGACAGCCGCAGGAACAGGTTCCGGGTTTAAAGCGGAAGCAAGCAAAGCGTCCATATCGCCGGTCAAATCAGGAAGATTTTCCACAGGTTTATCTGCCATCTGTTCTTTTATTATATCGTCCACGTTCGGAAGCTGAATGTCACCTGTGCTTGGAAGCTGAATGTCATCCATGCTTGGCAGTTGAATATCACCCGTGCTTGGAAGCTGAATATCACCCGTACTTGGAAGCTGAATGTCACCCGTGTTCGGAAGTTGAATATCATCCATGCTTGGCAGTTGAATAGCTGCCGGTAGCGGCTCTTCTTCTAATTTAGATGCAGCGCTTGTTATTATATTGTCAACTGCTTGAAAAATTCTGGTTTCTATGTCTTGCTCTTCTTTTTCCTCTTCTTCCATTATATTGTCCAGCGCAGCGGCAAGTTGTGAGGTTGCTTTTGGAACAGCAGCCGGAACTGCTGCCACTATTGCTGCCTTGGCAGGTTTCGAGTCGGCCTGCGTGTTAGTTCGAGCCGCAGGATCCAACGTGCTCACAATTTTTGCGTAAACTTCCGTTTGAGGCGACTGCCCCAGCTTTTCCGTTGCTTCCAGAAGCAGTTTGTGCGCAGAAAGGCAAAATGGGTCTCGTTTGGCCACTGTTTCAAAATCAAATTTTGCTCCGGCCAAGTCCCCTTTTTCAAGAAGAATGCGACCTCTGGCGAGTTTGCCCGGCAAAAAACCCGGATTTGCTTCCACGCCTTTGTTTGCAACCTGCAATGCTTCGTCAAGTTTCTGCTCATTTCCACGGCTTACCATTCTAAGCGCATCTGCATATTGTGCAAAAATCATGGATTTTGGTGTTTTAGCCAAAATCCGTCTCATGTTTTCAAGACCCATGCTCATAGCTGGAATATAGAAAAAATCTCGGCTTCCAATTTCACGCCATGAACCTCCCAGACGCTTTGGACTATTTTTTCCATCAATGCTCTAACATCCTTGGCCGTTGCATTGCCCTTATTCACAATAAAATTCGCATGAAGCTCGGATATTTGCGCATCGCCAATTGAAAAACCTTTTAAACCGCACGCTTCTATTAAAGCACCCGCAGATAAGTGGCCGGCAGGGTTTTTGAACACAGAGCCTGCATTGGGATATTGCAGGGGTTGCTTTGTTTTTCGCCACGTTAAAACCTCTTTCCTGTTTTTGTCTATAGTTTCTTTGGGCATAGGGGTAAAATCAAACTCGGCGCAAAGTATTATTTCCTTTAATAGCTTGAATATGCTGCTTCTGTATGCGAATTCACATTCTTCTTTTGTTCTCGTTTTTATTTCTCCGTCTTCTGTTATGGAAGTTACGCTTTTTACGCAATCGGAAATTTGCTGGCCGTGAGCGCCTGCGTTCATAAAAATAGCGCCGCCTATTGTGCCGGGTATTCCCTCAAGCTTTTCCAGCCCGCCCAAGCCTTTGCTTGCGGCATCTTGAATTAATGAATGCAGGGAATCACCCGTTTTTATCACCAATCCGTTGTAATCATCAAACAATACGTTGCTGCCTTTGCCTAAAACGAAGTACGGAATTTCAAATTCTTTGCGCCAGGCGAGCAAAGCACGGATTTCTTCTATGTTTTTTGGTTCTGCGAAAAATTTTGCGCTGCCGCCGATTTTAAACGTTGTGTATTTTTTCAACGAAACGTTTTTTTGGACTGTATCGGGGACGTTTAATAGCTCCAGAATTTTTTTTTCGCATTGCTCTTTTGTGCCGTTGTTTTCGATGGTTTTTGTCGGGGCACAAAATTTTGTGCCCCTACGTTGTTGTTGCATGATTTGGGGCAACCACGGGGGGTTGCCCCTACGGCGTTGCGCAATACGTTCCATGCGCGCATTTTCGTTTGTGTCTATGAACCAAATTTGTTTCATTTTTTTTTCCAATTCGGGGCATTTGTATAAAACTGCGGCTTCTACAAAATCGGGCTTTCTTTTTTCAATTTCTGCTACCAAAACGGGGTATGCCAGGCTTTCCAGAGATTTTAATTTTTGCGGGTTGCCAAAAACCAAATTTGCCACGAAATCCCTGTTTATTCCATTTTCATTTATCGCTTCATCGCCAAATTCCTCTGCGATTTTTCTGCGCAATTCCGTGTCTTTTTTATAAAGCTCGTGAACTAGGGCATCCGCATCCAAAACATCAAAGCCCGCATCTCTTATAACAGACGCTGCAAAAGATTTTCCGGAACCTATCAAACCTGTGATAGCAAACATTTCCTTGTATTCCGGAGGAGTTGGGTAAGCGCACGCATTAGGGAAATATAGGAAAAAAATTAACTATATTCTCAAAACAATGAAACCATTTCTTAAATTCTTTTTCGCTTCCGCTTTGGGCACCTTCTGCGCCGCCGGGCTTATGCTCCTTTTGCTCACTGTTTTTATATCCTTGATAATCATTTTCTCCGGCTCAGGCAAAGAATCGGCAAACTCGCCTATTTTGAAAATAGATTTAAAAGGAATTATCGCCGAAAGGGAAAGCAAAGACCCTCTATCTGCCATATTCTTCAATTTTGGTATAAAAAAACAAGGGTTGAATGATATTCTGTCTGCGATAAAAAATGCGAAAGACAATGACAAAGTGAAAGGAATATACCTGAACACCGGGTTTGCGCGCACAGGGATTGCTTCAATGCAAGAAATCAGAAACGCATTGATAGACTTTAAAGAAAGCGGAAAGTTCATAGTGGCCTACGGAGAGGCAATTTCGCAAAGAAGCTACTACGCTGCATCCGTCGCAGACAAAATTATTTTAAACCCCATTGGCATGCTTGAGTTCAAAGGGCTTGGCAGCATGCAGCAATACAATAAAGGCATCTTTGAAAAAATGGGAATAGAAATGCAGGTGGTAAAGGTTGGCACGCATAAATCTTATATTGAGCCATACACAAGCTACAAAATGAGCAGTTACGATAGAGAGCAAAAAAGCGTGTATTTAGCAACTCTGTGGAAAGAAATTCTCGGCGGAATTTCAGAAAGCAGAAACATACCCGCAGATTTGCTCAACCGCTACGCAGACGAATACCTGCTTTTTTCCGCACCGGAAGATCTGCTGAAATACGGGCTTATAGATTCGCTTGCATACAAAACAGATTTTGAAAACTCGCTAAAGGAGATGGCCGGAATTGACAAATCCGAAGAACTTAAATTCCTTGAACCTGCGGATATTTCCGGCACGGAATCCGTTGCAAAGGAGAAAATAGCCATTGTTTACGCAGAAGGCAGCATTGTTAGCGATGCGGAAGAGGATTTGTATTCAGACCAGACAATAACTGCGAAAACATATGTAAAAACTTTGAAAAAGTTGCAAAAAGACAGTTCGGTCAAAGCCGTTGTTTTCAGGGTAAATTCCGGCGGCGGTTCTGCTTACGCCTCAGACCAAATTTGGCACAGCGTCCGTGAGCTTTCAAAAATAAAGCCTGTTGTAGCGTCTTTTGGCTCTTATGCGGCAAGCGGTGGGTATTACATTGCCTGCGGCGCAAGCAAAATAGTAAGCTCTCCCGTTACTCTAACAGGTTCAATAGGAATTTTCGGGCTTTTTCCGAGCGGGGAAAAATTGGCGGACAAAATGGGAGCTTCTTATGATGGGGTTGGAACAAACAAAAATACCCTGTTTGGCGAGCAAATTTTAAATATTCCGTTTTTGGATGCCGGAATTTTGCCGGCACGTCCTTTGAACAAAAACGAGCAAGCCATGCTGCAATCCTATGTTGAGCGGGGCTATGACGCATTTCTCTCACGTTGCGCAGAGGGGCGCGGCATGAGCAAAGAAGCGCTGGATTTAATTGGGCAAGGCAGGGTTTGGACTGGAAGCCACGCATTGGATAACGGACTTGTGGACGCTTTGGGTGGAATTGAAACGGCAATAGAAATGGCGGCGGACTTAGCTGCGCTTGAAGATTATTCAATAGAGGAATTTCCCAAGCAGAAAGACCCCTTTGAGAAGTTTTTTGAAGATCTTTTCAAATACGCAAAAATCAGAGGTCTTGAATTCATTTTGGGAAAAGACGGCTACGAAACCCGTAACCTCCTAAACGCTCTCTCCAACCACGACTACAGGCAAGCGGTGTTTTCTATATTCCCTCCATGATGGATTTGAAAAAAATTGAAGACGGGTTTCGTCTGGTTTTGGAAGGCTTGGGAGAGAACCCCTCAAGAGAAGGCTTGCAAAAAACGCCAGCACGTGTAGCAAAAATGTATTCCGAGCTTCTGTGCAACATAGACTGCGAAGAAGAAGAAAAAGATATTTTAGCTACCCAATTCGTTGAAAAATACGATGAAATGATACTTTTAAAAGACATTCCCGTGACAAGCATTTGCGAACACCACTTTTTGCCCTTTACCGGAGTGGCTCACTTAGCATACGTGCCGGGAAACCGCATAGTCGGGCTTTCAAAACTGGCAAGAGCTGTTGATTTTTACGCACGCCGCCCGCAAGTGCAAGAACGCCTGACCACCCAGATAGCCAAACTCATAAATGATTCCCTTGAACCGCAAGGAGTAGGTGTTGTGCTGGAATGCATTCACACCTGCATGACAATCAGAGGAGTAAAGAAAACCGGCTCGGTGATGTTCACAAGCAAGCTGATAGGCTCGTTCAAAAGCAACGCTACCACAAGAGCAGAGTTTTTTTCGATGATAGGAAAGCATTAATTTTCTATATTCCTCCCATGCGCACCATAGAACAGATAAAAAGCAAAGGATTGCCGCTCAGAGGCAATGACATAGACACCGACCGCATTATACCTGCAAGGTTTTTAAAAAGCGTAACCTTTGAGGGTCTTGGCGAGCACGCCTTTGAAGATGATATTGAAGGAGTTCGCAAACAAGGCGGCACTCACCCCTTTAGAGACGAAAAATACAAAGGCGCAGGCATTCTCGTTTCCAATCGCAACTTCGGATGCGGCTCCAGCAGAGAGCACGCACCGCAAGCTCTTTTGCGTTTTGGAATAAAAGCGATTATCGCAGAAAGCTACAGCGAAATTTTCTTTGGAAACTGCGTTTCAATAGGCATTCCGTGCTTCACCGCAACCCACGAATCCGTTGAAAAAATTATGGAATGGATTGAAAAAAATCCTGATAAGGAAATCACAGTCAACGTAAAAGATGTAAAGGCGCATTGCGATGATGTAGGAGCGTATTGCAATACGCCCCTACAGATTGCAGATGGCCCACGTGGGCAATTTTTGGATGGTTCATGGCATGCGAGAAGCGTTTTGCTTTTGAATAAGGAAAAAATTGAAAACTTGGCAAAATCCTTGCCCTATTGAATATGAAAGCACTGGTTATAATTCCAACTTACAACGAAATGGAGAATATTCCTGACTTTATCCCTTTGGTACTTGCGCAAAATGAAAATCTGGAAATTCTGGTTGTTGACGACGGCTCGCCGGACGGCACCGGAGATTATGTTGAAAACCTGTCCAAAGAAAACAGCAGAGTCCATATTTTGCGAAGGGAAAAAAAGATGGGCCTTGGAACAGCGTATGTAGCCGGTTTCAAATGGGCTTTGGAAAAAGACTACGAAAAAATTTTTGAAATGGATGCGGATGGAAGCCACAGCCCGCAAGCGTTGAACACTTTTTTAAAAGAATCCGAGAATGCGAGCCTTGTTTTGGGAAGCCGCTACTTAAAGGGTAAAATTTCAGTTGTCAATTGGGATTGGAAAAGGCTTATTTTAAGTTATGGCGCAAATTTCTACACAAGGATGGTGACCGGAATGCCGTTTTCGGATGCCACCGGAGGCTTTAAATGCTTTAGCCGGGAAGCCTTGCAATGCCTGGATTTTAGCAAGCTGAAAAGCGACGGCTATTGCTTTCAAATAGAAACCACGCACAGACTTTGGAAAAAAGGCTTGAAAATAAAAGAGATTCCCATAATTTTCACCGACAGAACCAAAGGCTCTTCAAAAATGAGCGGTTCAATTATATCCGAAGCATTCTTTTTGGTGATTAAGCTGAGGTTCAGGAGATACAATGCTTGAAGCCATAATAATAGGCCTTGTGGAAGGATTGACCGAGTTTTTGCCCATTTCATCAACCGGGCATATGCTTATTGCAAAGCATATTTTGGGCAAGCAATATACGGAAGCATTTCTTGTTTTAATACAGATTGGCCCTATTGCGGCTTGCACGCTTGTGTTTTGGAGAGACATAGCCGGTTTTTTTGTAAACTGGAAAAAACCTGAAACCAAAGATTATGTTTTAAAATTATTCATTGCGTTTTTCCTGACAGGAGTCGGCGGTTTTATCGCTAAAAAATGCGGGTTAAAATTGCCTGAAACCATTTTGCCGGTAGCTTTTGCCGTGTTGATAGGGGCATTTGTTATTTTTGCCGTGGAATACAGTTCCAAAAAAAGAGTTTTGAGCGCAAACCTTACTTGGGCAGTTGTATTTGCCATTGCGCTTGGGCAAATACTGGCCGCTGTTTTTCCCGGAGCATCGCGCTCGGGAATGGCCATTATGGGTGCTCTCATAGTGGGCTGTGCTCGTCCGGAAGCGGTGAAGTTTGCTTTTTTAGTAGGCATTCCAACCATGTTCGCCGCCGGAGGCTACGAGTTGTTTCAGGAAATAAAAGAAGGAAACACCGCAGATTTGCTTTTGCCCCAGTCCATTGTAGCATACGTAGTAGCAACAGTATCGGCATGGCTTTCCGTCGTGTGGCTTTTGAAATTTGTCCAAAGCAAAAACTTTATACCGTTTGCATGGTACAGAGTAGCGCTGGGCGCAGCTTTACTATCTTTGAGTTTATGAATACTGACGTGTTAAACGAAATAGAGTTGGATAGAAGGCTGGCTATAAGCATTGAGCAAGCAAATAATGGAATGCTAGGACCAACGAAAGAGGTAGTAAATGAGATATTGGGAGAGTTAAAGCGTGGCTACTATACGATAACATGCTAAAGGAAGCAACTGCCTTGACAAAACTTGGGAACATGGTTTTGACAAGGGTTGAAGTTCTATTTCAAGACTTTGTATGACTTTACTGAATTAGTGCACGTCTCGTATGCAACGTACAGAGAACAAGTAATCATCGTTTCTACTCCTACCTACTTTGCTATTGCCATATTCTACGTACCATTCGTAGCCATTAACACTCCACCATATACCATCGTCACCAACGCCGTTGAATCCGCCATTTGAATAACCTTTACCACCCAAAAGGGCTGAAAAGCCATATTCATCTGCGCCATCGCCGCCATTTGTCCGGTCCTTAAGTTTTCTGCCAGCAACGCTTTTACCGCCTGCGAAATCCACAAGAGCTTCCCATTCGGCATTGTTTGGTAAATGCCAACCTTTTTTGCAAGCTTTCATTGCCTCATCCAAAGTGTACAAGCGACCGTATTTTTTGCAATTGGCAGGATCGTTATCATAACATACGCCTCCTTTTGAGGCATCGTTTAGATTCTCCGCCATCCACGTTTGGTTGCCTATTTTAACGGTTTTATATCCGTCTCCACATGCACATATTGTTAACACAATCAATGCTATTAAGCCTGATTTGATTACCTTTTTCATTTTTTATCTCCTATGGTTAAAGGGTAATTTTTTAAAAATATATTCACGATATGTCTCCTAATTAAAATCATAGGCTGCAGTAATGCCAATTGCAAAAGGAGATTCAATTGTCGCATACTTATCTAGCTTTTCCAAATGATAAATAAATCTTGATCCAAAACTAATACCTTCAAGAAAACGATAACCAACTCCCAAAACAATAGCCTGATCCATTTTTACTCTGAAATTCGAAAAATTGTCTTTAATCTCATCGCCATGGAACCAATCGCCGCTCTTTACCGTAGCACTAGAAGTAACTGGAAATCCCCATTGAAACCCGGCTTCAAAATAAACATTTTCTCTTGATCCTAACCTAAGCAAAACAGGAATCTCTATTGTTTGATAAGATGCTGAAACTTCAATAAAATTATTTTCAGAACCGAAACTACAAGTTTCCTCTTTGCCTCTATCATTCATATAAACTCGTCCATCAACTCCTTTGCAAAAAATATATCCAGAGAAATTGTAACTTACCTCCGAAGTAAGAGCCATTGCATTAAATACCCAAATGTTCAATGTCAATCCCGCAGCAAAATGTCCGCCAAAGCGTTCTTCGTCTTTTGTCATTCCTTCTAAGTTTGTATAAGATTTACCCAACAAATTCGAACTCGACTTTTTATTCCTAAAATGCATTGCCGCTACCAAGCGTGCCCCAATCTTTATCGACTGCATATCATTTCCCTTCTTCGATTCCCATTCGCTCCATGAACCGTCTTGCAAAGTATATCTATATTTCATTGATACTTGGTTATTCGATGACTCATGTGTGTATTTCATCGCTTGCTTTTCTCGATTATCCGACAGCTTATGCGTATATTCTATCTCTTGCTTATGCTCTAGCCTGACCGCAACTTTTTCCCTTTCCATTCCAACCTCAATCTCAGAACACACCGCCACAGTGCCACTGAACGGCGTTTCCCCAACTTGCTTCCCATCCACAAATACAGGCTCGCTTACAGGCTCGCCATCACGCTCCGCACTCAAAACCAAACCACCCTGCTTTAGGTGTACACTACGATCTGCCATATCAATAACCTCATAGCTACCCTTGTTTATACCTACATTAAATGATATGTCTTCATAACACCTGTGCCTGAGCTTAACGCTGTATTGCTTAGGAGACAGCCTGTTCTCCAAAGATGCTACCGCATTGCCGTCTATTAATAAATCCCAACTTTCGTACTTGCCAATGCCATCCGAATAAGCAGGCTTTATTTCCAAAATCCCAAAATTCGCTCTCAGCTTTATGTTTATGCTTTGATTGTTCTGTTTGATTGACGCTATAGTATCCATCTTTTCATATTGCTCCAATGCAGCCACTATACGAACATTACCTTCAGGAAGCTGAACTTTGCAAGGAGATTTGGCACAACCCGGAATAGGTTCTCCGTTAAAACTCAAAGCCAAGTCCGCTTCAGCCGGCTCGGTGGCTATATTCGCCACATAAAATTTTCCTCCGGAGAATTCATAGCCACCGCTGCCGCTTTCCCAACCGCTCACACCGCCCGGAACAGAAGGCGAGCCACCCCTGCCGCCGGAACCTCCCGGTATTTTTCCAAACATAGCGGAAGCCTTTTCGTTTACAATGGCAAGCAAGCCGTATATGTCTTTGGAATAACCGTCAAATGAACTCACCAAACTTCCACTTTTGCTGTCATAAAGCTCAAAGTTAATAGCGTAATCATCGCCCAAGCGGCCTATGCGGCCTTGGCCAACATAATCTGCATTAACTTCCCTGCCAAGCTGAGCCAAGCAACTTGATTCTTTGCATTTTTTTATAGCCTCTTCCTCAGAACCTAAAAACGCAACTATGCTCTGCTGGGTCATCACGGCGTAGCCTTTTTGAGGCAAAACTTCCGTCGCTATTCCCCGCAATCTGTTCGTCAACTGAGTCAACTCCGAAACCTTTAAAGGCGGCTCTTCATCGTCAACCGTTCCAATTATGGCAATGCGCCTTTGCTGTTGCCCGTAAGCAACAAAAATGAGAAACAATAGAAAAAAATGTATTTTAGTACTCACAATGCATCTCCTTTTACATCATCGGTACTCGTGTTATTTGTTTTCCTGCTTTGAATAAGTACACTCCATTTGCCAAGTCTATTTGCACATTTGCATAGCGGGTGTTTATTTGCCAGGTTGCGATTAGCTTGCCTTTTATGTTGAATATATGCAACGTTACGGGCGAAACGGGCATATAACCGAGATCAACTTACACAATTCCTCTGGAGGTTGGGCGGATTTTGAAGTGGCTAGTGATTAGTGGCAAGTGATTAATTGTTGTTTTGCAATAATCCACCTCATCGCCTCCTAGGAACCAGCAGATTTCAGGATTCAAAGCTATGCAACGGCCTTCTCTTTTGCAGAACGTTGTTAGACCGCCTTCATCGTCTATTGTCGCTACTATTGTTATAGAGCGGTCCAGAAGTTTGTAGTTGTCCGCAGGAACAGCGTCTGTGATTATTGTAGCAGTGGCTTTTTGGGTGGTTTCGACACGTTTAGCTAGAGCATAACGGGGCGTATACGATACGCCCTTACTGCCTTGTGAGTTGCCGTCTTTGTCATCGTATTCAATTTTTATTTTGGGTTTGCCTTTCAGTACTGAGGCATCATCGGTTTCTTTTCTGATTGTGTCTGTGGCAAAGCCATAGTATTCTATGACTTCTTCTAGGATTTGCTGAAGAGTGACAGAGTCTGAGAATGCTTCGCTTGGAACCAAAAGCGTGTCGTTTTTGTATTCAAAGTCAGGAAGGATTGTTTGGAAACTTGGATTTAAATCCTTCTTTTTGATTTCATAGTCTTTTGAGTCGTTTTCAAGAAAGTAGTTTGGTGCTATTCTTTGGTTTTTGATTTGAACGAATACAGCGTCTCCGTCTTTGTATTTGCCTACGGAAGTTTTTCTGTTTATGTATCTGAATTCAACGCCTGGTTCTGGTTCTGCGAGGCTTGCTCTTGGGGACTGGTCCATTTTGTTATAAACGAAAATAGTGTCGTCTGACCAAGTTATATCGAGAGTTTTTTTGTCTATTTTATATGGCATGACTGAATTTGCCAAATATACATTGTAATCAAAATTTTTCATTTGCGCTACAGCCACATAGATGCCTGCTTCATTTTGTTTGCCTAAAATGTCTAATTCATGAGGCTCTGCAGTTGCTGCTGGGAATTGTTCTGTACCATTGTATGTGAATGTTGTTTGTGTATTCCATTGCACGGGTACTATTGTTGCAGTGGGCGATGATATGCCAAAATTTCTTGTTGCGGTTCCGTAATAATTTCCTTTTCCTATTATGCTGACTGATCCAAGGCCGAGTATATTTTCGCCATATTCATCAATTTCGTAATCCGTATTTTCAGCCAGCGTTTTTGAGCCGTCTCTGACGGTAATGTTTGGTTTTATTTGCAGTCCTGTTGAAAGTACATTTTCTATGGGGTCTATTGCGTTTTCAGGGAGCGGTTTCGGGTTGATTGTGAATGATATTGTGTCATTTGTGAGTACATAATTTGTGCTAGGAGCTGCAAGTTTTGCTGTTGCAGTATGTGTGCCTACGTTGGTTGCGCCGTTGATTACAAGCTCGAAGCGTGCGCCGTTCGGCAGAGTGGCGGTAGCTGTGGGGACTTGTTCGTAGCCGGTGTATTCAAATGAAGTTATGCTGTCCCAAGCGACATTGATATATGTTTTAACTTGGAGAACCGGATATCCGTTATTTATATCGGGAGACATAGCCCAAGTATTTTCAAAGTCCCAACCAACAAAAGTATTTTGCGTTCTTAGTTGAGCAGGAGTTCTGCTCATTCCCAATATTATAGTATCACCAGCTGCGCTACTTGGATTTTCGTCAGAATTATAATATACCGAAGTATTTTCTCCCAGTCCAGAGTAACAATATCCGAAAATTCCACCAATATATATTTCTGTTGTATTGGCACCAGTTGCTGTTATTTTTCCTGCCGCATAAGAATTTGTAATATCCTTGGCAATTGAAGAAGCCATTCCTATCAATCCACCAGAATAAGCATGATAATAAGTAGAAGTAAAAGAAGAAAAAACATCACCCGTTGAATACGAATTACTGATTGTTGCCCCTCCTGCAAGCCTTCCTACCAATCCACCAGAAGAAGCGTAATAATTAACATAATCAGCAGAGGTAATAGAAGAAAAAACATCACCCATTGAGTATGATTTATCAATTTCTATGCCTGTTCCCATCCCAACAAGTCCGCCAGAAACAGCTAGCCCACCAGTAGTAATAGAAGAAATATAACTCGTTACATATGAATTGTTAATTGTTATTTCCGACCAAGAATATCCCACCAAACCACCAGAATAAGCATCACCATTAGAAGTAACAGAAACATTGCCTGTTACATATGAATTATTAATTGTTATTTCAGAATTACCTTCTGCATATCCTACCAATCCGCCAGAGGTAGAAAAACCAGAATAAGACTGAGAGGCAAAAGACGAAACATTACCTATAACGTAGGAATTATTGATTGTTAAAATCGTCGATTCCCGTACACTTCCCACCAAACCACCAGAATAAGAATGAGGTCCACCACCATTAGAAGCTTTAATGCTATCCTTTATATTTACTCCACAATTTTCTATAGGTTTTGTTGAACTATAATATCCCGATAATCCACCTGCATAAATTGAATAATTTCCGGTTGTACTTGTATTTATTTCCGTAACATTCACAACAAGGTTTTTAATTTGTCCGCCTGTGCCTACATAACCAAAAAGACCAGCATATTCAAAGTCTGATACATAAACATTTGATATTGACTTTCCGTTTCCGTCAAATATTCCTCTAAATGGCTTCCCTACTTTGGATAATTGAATACTATCGCCAATCGGAGTCCAATTGCCAGCAAGCTCAATGTCTGCGCTAAGCATTATGGTTTTGCCCTCAAAAGTTGCGCCGCCATTCACAAGTTGCGCCAATCCTGCAAGTTGCTCTGCGGTTGTGATCGTGTAGGTATTTGTAGATTTGTTGTCTGTGTACCAATTGGTATCAGCCGTGCCATCCCACGAAGTTTGCGCAAGCAGCAACACAGGAAAAAGCAAAAAGAGAAGAGAGAAACGCTTCATAAGAAACTCCTAAGGTTGAAAAAATTGAAAGTTGAAATCCTGTAAATCCCTGAATCCTGAAAATCGGGGTTCAGACAAAAGAAATGGCGTAACCCCTTGCAATATAACGCCTCTTTGCTTCTCGATGGGGGGGGGGGGGGGGGGGGGGAAAAAAACAAAAAAAAAAAAAAACAAAAAAA
>Ga0181987_12211_pt1 | contig 23548 bp, 15 predicted proteins | sample TergutCo191P1_FD_120224 | JGI IMG/M metagenome (GOLD analysis project Ga0181987, IMG submission 120224)
GTAAGGGCGTAATGCATTACGCCCTTACAACCGCTGACCTGTGCGCAGGATTGCAAAAATTGTTTTACAGGGGTTCGCACATCTTATGCTACGCAGGTTCCGCAAAACAAAATATCGGTGTTAGATCGTTGTTGAATGGTCTATCCTTTTTCCTAAAACCACAACCAATAAAAACCAATGAACCCGGTCAAATAATACGCTATCGTTCATTTGCCGGAGTTGGCGAAGTGGCAATTTTTAAAAGCCATAAAAATGTGAAAAATCCTAAGGATCTAAAATTTTACCGCATACATGCGCAGCATTTGAGCGAGGTTTCTGAGATTTTTTGCGGCGATATTTACGCAGTGAAAGGATTGCCTTATAAAAAAGTCGCTGAATACACGCCGCTTTTGCAAATGCGAATCGAGTGCCAGAAAAGCGAAGATTGGGAAACAACGGGAGAAGCTCTGAAAGGCATTGCTCGCATGGATCATTCGGTGAAAATAACTGAGAACCTAAGCGATGGTTCCTGGACTTTGCACGCAATGGGCGCAGTGCAGTTTGATTTTATTTTGTCCAAGTTAAAAAGAGAATTTCATTGCGAAGTGAAGGCAGGGGAGCCGAGTGTTGAGCTTAAGGAAGTGCTTTCAAAGGATTTGGAGCCTGTTGAGAATTTTTGCCAGATAGGGGAGACCAGCGTTAGTGTTTCGCTTTCTGCGGAAAAATTCGAACATTACGAACTGGAAGGTGAATTTACGCCTGAGATGCGGGAGGCTTTGGCTGAGTTTTGCGAAGCGGGTGTTTTGGGCAAGGGGGCTTTGCACGGCATTAAGTTTATTTTGCATAAACTGGAGATTGTGGGGGAGGCAAATCCATCGGTAATAAAAAAAGCTTGCTTGGATGCTGCGCAGATGCTGGTTGAGCCGAGCGCAGTGGAGATTCGCGAGCCGTGGGTTGATTTAACCGTTCAATGCCCGGCGGAGTTTGCCGGAGTGGTTGCTAACGACTTGCTTTCAAGAGGGGCAAAGATTATGAACAGCGACGGGGATGGCAAAAAACATCGTTTTTACGCTAATGCGCCTCTTAGCAAACTTACCCGCTATACAACGGAGCTTCTTTCCATAACAAAGGGCGGCGGCAATTACAGCATCACCTGCAATTCTCTTTCTTTTCCACAATAAACCTTGGCCTCTGCTTGGTTTCCAGATAAATTTTGCCTATATATTCGCCCACAATGCCTATAGACAGCAAAATAAGCCCGCCAACGCACCAAATAGAGCATATAATGCTGGCCCAGCCGGAAGTGGTATCGTTCCTGAAAAATTGAAACACGGAATAAGCTATCATTGCCAAACTCATAATAAAAATGGCTATTCCGAGCATTGTGACCATTCTTATTGGTTTTGTGGATAGCGAAGTTATTCCTTCCAAAGCGAATTTCAGCATTTTCGCAAAAGGATATTTGCTCTCTCCGGCCATTCTCTCTTTGCGTTCGTAATACGCAATGCCTGTTTTATAGCCAAGCATTGGGACTATGCCGCGCAAAAACAAATTCACCTCTTTGTAATCTTCCAAGGCGTTTATCGCGCTTTTGCCCATTAACCTGAAATCGGCATGGTTGTAAATTATGTTTGCGCCAAGCATATGTATTAATTTGTAAAAGCAATGCGCCGTTGTGCGTTTGAAAAAAGAATCTTTTGTCCTTTTGGACCTGACTCCGTAAACAATTTCGCAACCTGAAGCATGCAATTTAAGCATTTCACCGATAACAGAAATATCGTCTTGCAAATCTGCGTCTATGGAAATGCAAGCATCCGCAAATTCCTTGGAGGAGAGCAATCCGCACAAAAGAGCGTTTTGGTGGCCTCTGTTCCCGGAAAGTTTTATCCCGGAAATATTAGCTGGGTTTTCTTTGCAAAGGTTTTCGATTAGCTCCCAAGTGCAGTCTTTTGAACCATCGTCAACAAACACTATTTTTGACTCTTTGGAAATAACGCCATTGTCCGCAAGCCGTTGAATAGCACCAAGCAGTTGCTCTGCAGTTGACGGCAGAACTTCTTTTTCATTATAGCATGGAACAACTATTGCCAAAACCATAGCATAAAAATAGTAAATTTGTTTCCGTTTCAAGAAATCTGGCACGATTTTTGCATTCTACTCAATATGTCATTATTTGAAGGTTTGAATGTAGCGACCAGAGGCTTGGCGGCAGCCCAGATGGGCATAAGCGTTACCGGCCAGAACATAACAAATGCTTCTACCGAAGGTTATTCCCGCAAACGCATAGAGCAAAACGCGGAATTTAAGCGCGACGGAGCTTTTGGGCAAATGGGCTTTGGAGTTGAAGTTTATGCCATAAATAGAGTCCGCGACCAGTTTATAGACCGCCTTGTGAATGAAGAAGCCACTCGTTATGGCTATTTTTCGATGAAAGACAACGCTTATAGCAGAATTGAATCTATTTTTAACGAAGGCAGCGATAGCAAGAATTCTTTAAACCAGCTTTTGAACAATTTTTGGAACGGATGGTCTGACCTTGCGAACAATCCCGACAAAGCCGGCGCGAGAGAAACGCTTCGTTCCGCAACGCAAAGCCTGGTGGGGCAGTTTCATTACTTGGCAACCCAGCTTCGCTCTTACAAAGACACTATAAATGACGAGATTGAAGCTCGTGTTAAAAAAGTAAACGAAATTACTGCCAGCATTCACCGCTGCAATGTTGTAATATCCGGCACTGAAGGCGCTCTGAGCCACCAAGCTAACGATACGCGCGACCAGCGAGACAGATTGCTTGAGGAACTGGCTCAACTTGTTGATGTTGATTATTATGAAGATGACATGGGCGCGCTCATTGTAAGCACAAACGGAAATATGCTTGTCAGCGGCGCAAAAAATCACGAGCTTTTGATGCGGCGCTCAACAATAACCGAGCAAGACGGCTATCAGTACTCAAGAGTTGAAGTGAGTTTTGCGCAAACGGGAAACGAATTCAAGCCAAGGAATGGCGAGCTTAGGGCTTTGATGGATGTAAGGGACAACGATATTCCTAAATATGAAGGATACGTAAATGAAGTAGCGAAATCTCTTATCACGGAAGTGAATAAAATTCACCAAAACGGCTATACGCTCACAAACGCTACTTTCGTAGATTTTTTTGACAGCGACCCGAATAAATTGAACGCTGCAAACATAAGCCTTTCGCAAGCTGTGATAAATGACATAAATAACATAGCGGCAGGCGATGGCGGGAAAAAAATTAGTTCGCCTAATATTAGCTCTACTGTCAATCAGTTATTCGCGCCACCGGGAACTAATACCCAGTTGCTTGATTTGGTGAATGACGTAGGTATTGGAGATAATGATTATCGATTCATTTACAAGAATTCCTTGGTGATAAAAGACGCAGACACCGACAAGATTTTAATAGAAGGAAGAGATTATGATGTTGATTGGAACACTGCGCAGATTACATTCAAATACAGCGCTGCGGAAAATGCCTTTAGCCAGCCTGTTACTAATGTTTCGATAACTTTTGATTACCATGAATCCGGTTTCGCTGGCCCCGGCGATTTCAACAATGCGCTTTTGATTTCCCAATTGCGTGACAAAGCGGTTATGCAAAGTGATAATTTTGGAGCCGGCACCCAGACCATAAACCAGTTTTATTCCGGTGCGTTAGGCCGTCTTGGCGTTGAGCGCAACGAAGCTGCCGCAGGCTTGGACACCCGTACTTACGCTATGCAGCAGTTGAAAACCCGCCAAGATGAAATTTCCGGCGTTAACCTAAACGAGGAAATGGCGAGCCTGATTCAATACGAGCACACCTATCAGGCGAGCGCGCGCTACCTCACGACAATCAATTCCATGCTGGAAACGTTGCTAAATATGTAATTTTTGGAAGAAACCAATCAGCATTTGCTATATTTAAGCTATATGCCTATGAAACTCTTTCTTTTTAGCCTAACAATAGCCATTCTCCAACAGATGGCTTTTGCGCAAAATCCAGCGTTGCCGGTTATCAACATCAATACGGATGGCAGCGTACAGATTACAAGCAAAGAGGAATGGGTCACCATGACTTTTTCTTTAAACGACCCCAGCAACTCGCAAAATAATATTGCGGCTCTTAGCAACCAGCAGATTAAAGGGCGGGGCAACTCCTCTTGGAATGCCACTTGGAACCGCATCTCTCCGCCGGACGGAATTAACACGTATCGCAACCCGTACCGCATCAGATTCAGAAATAACCAGCAACAGTCGCCTTTTGGACTGCCTGCCGCTAGAAATTGGGTGCTGATGAACGCTGATATAGATAAAAATGCCTTTGGGCTTGAAATGGGCAAACGATTGGACTTGCAATATACATGCTCGTATAACCCTGTTGAGGTTTATGTGAACTCAGGTTATTCAGGCAAATATATTTTAACCGAGCACAGACAAGCTGATCCGGCATATATAGGTGCTCCTGGAAGGCCAAAAGCTCACTTGACAGAAGGTTGGTTTGTCGAAATGGATCGCTATTTTCCGGACGACGAGCCGGTAAAATTCCGCACGGAAAGCTACAACTTACCAGTGATAATTAAAAGCCCTGAGTTTACAGCGGATAGTGCTGATCCCAGTTATGATTTTGTAAAAAATGACTTGAACAGAATCGCCGATTTAATGATTTCCAATGATTTTCCGGAAAACGGCTACCGTGATTTAGTTGACGCTGAATCATTCATTAAGTATTTTTTGGTGCAAACATTTATGCAAAATGTTGATTTTTTCCGCAATGGCACAGAAACCGGAGAGCATATAGGAAGCGCTTTTTTCTATAAGGACAAGGGCGGCAAAATAGGTGCCGGGCCGCTGTGGGACCTCAATTGGAGTTTTCAAACATTCACGGGTCAACAAGCAGTGATGAATGGTACCGGCAATATGGGACCTGCTCTTCATCCGTACGTGGTTTATCCGTTGTTTCGCCGCTTCTTTGATGATCCTCAATTTTTCGTGAGATACAAAGAGATTTGGAACGAGAAAATGCCGCAAATAGAATCTATGCGGAGTTTTATTTCAGAGATAGAGCAGAAAATTAACGGAACCGGCACAACCACAACGCAAACTATTAATAGTTTAACGAATTACTATGATAAAAGATTAGAGTTTTTAAAAGCGGAATATAATAAAGTAGATGTTCGCCCTACTGTCTGGGATTTTGGAACGGAGGGCTACAATTACTGGAAAGTGCCATCACGTGCTATTACGCTGATCTCTTACGGCGAAATGAGCGGTTTGTCGGCAAGTCTTCAGAAAGGCGCGTCATCGGATTTTGAAATCACGGCAAACCTGGCTCAAACGCCAACAGGCAAAGGCGGGTATCTTGCGGCAATAAGCATCAAGCCCAAAGACTCGCTTGCCACAGCCTCATACAGAGACACGCTTGTTCTCAGCGGCACTAAACAGGGCAGCGCATTCTCGTTTAAAGTTCCGTTAAGCTTTGCTGTATCAAACAAAGAATCAACTTCGCCATTGCTTTTGCCGCAAATTGCTGCAGGTAACATAAAAGCGTATGCGCTTGGCAACACCATAATGTTGCAAAACGTGCCAAAAAACACAAACGTGCAAATCTACAATTTGCAAGGAAAACGTGTGCACAGTAGAGACGTGATGCATCGCGTCTCTACAGCGGGCGAAATGCAAATCCCGGTCCAGTCAAAAGGAATGTACATAGTAAAAGCCGGAAAGCAAACTTTGCGCATTGTGGTGAAGTAGAGCTACCCCCCGTGGCATTGCTGACCCCGTTCAGAATTCAACATTTACCAAAGTAAAAAGATGTCCCATCTTTTCTTTTTTTGCTTTTAAATATTTTTTGTTGAATGGGTTCGGCTGAATTTCAACGGGAATTCTTTTAGCTACCTTAACACCGTAATATTCAAGCTCGGATATTTTTTTTGGATTATTCGTGAGCAAATTAACGGACTTTATGTTCAGGTCTTTGAGAATTTGGGCTGCAAACGCATAGTTCCTATGGTCTGCGGCAAAGCCGAGCTTTAGATTGGAATCCACAGTGTCTAGCCCCTGCTCCTGCAATTCATAAGCTTTTAGCTTGTTGGAGAGGCCAATTCCCCGGCCCTCATGCCCAAGCATGTAAATCAAAGTACCGCCGTGTTCGGATATGTATTTCATGGAAAAATCAAGTTGCTCGCCGCAATCGCATTTCATAGAATGAAACACGTCGCCGGTAAGGCATTCGCTATGAATGCGAACATTTTTGCCACCGTTAACAAATGCGACATATTCTTCGCCGTTGATTTTATTTCTGTAAGCAATCGCCTTGAATTTGCCGTATTTTGTTGGAATCTCAGGTTCTGCCATGCGCTCTACCAGTTTTTCGTTTGCCAAGCGCCAGTCTATTATTTCTTGAACAGTGATTAGCAGCAATTTATGCTTTTTCGCAATTTGTTTGAGCTGCGGCATTCTCGCCATTGTGCCGTCCGGGTTTAAAATTTCGCACAAAACGCCGGCTTGGGGCAATTTTGCAAGGCGGCACAGGTCTATTACAGCCTCTGTGTGGCCTTCTCGTTCCATTACGCCGCCTTTTCTGGCTTTTAGCGGAAATATATGGCCCGGAGAAACAAAGTCGCTTGCCGTTTTTGAGAAATTTGCCAGAGCACGGCAGGTAATCGCACGTTCTGCGGCGGAAATGCCGGTTGTGGTGCCTTCGCGCGCTTCTACGGAAACCGTGAAAGCGGTTTCAAAGCGGCTTGTGTTTCGCATAGTCTGCATGGGCAGGTTCAGTTGCTCTGCCCTTTCTTCGCAAAGCGGCGCACACACAAGGCCTCTGCCGTGCGTAATCATAAAGTTTATGTGCTCTTTTGCGCAGAGTGAGGCTGCGCAAACAAAATCGCCTTCGCTTTCTCGATTTTCGTTATCGGCAATTATCAGAATTTTGCCTTTTTTGAACTGGGCAAGCGCTTTTGCAATGTTTTTCATTGCGGGTTAATGTAGAAAAATTTGAAGAAGGTATTTACGCAAAATGCGATGACGAGACATTTAATAGGGCAGCTTTCCGACTTCGCAACTTTTCTGGCAAAAGGCAACGCCGTATTTAATAACATCGTTATAGCACTCGTTTCTCAATTCCTCGGCATACTTGCCGTCTATTATCTGCTTCAACGCCTCATCTCGCTTTCTCTCGATCTCTCTCATATCGGAAGTCCATTTTAACTCAAATATCACCGCCTTGCCGCGACCACTGCTATGCCTCATAACAATGTCGCATCTGCCAAGCCCGGTTTCCCTGTTGGATTTCAGATTGTAATTGCGAATTCCAGAAAGAACACCGAGCATTACCCCGTGATAGAAATCTTCCTTGCCGTCCATGTAGCTTATGGTGTCTAAAAGAAAGTCTCCCAATTCCTCCTGCACAACAGCAGCGTTACCGCTCAAAATTGCCTCATGGAACTTGCCAAAGTCTCTTTGCTCAATCCGTTCATTGAACCATTCCTTTATTTTGGTTTCATATATGTATTGCAGTTCCAAGTTTGGAACAGACAGCTCTAAAACCTTCTTTACTCCATCAAGACGTTCGCCGACTTTTTTCAAGTAGCCGGTGAAGAACATGAAGTTCCAGATATTGTCAGCATTCTTATAGACATCATCGTAAGTTATATCTTCGTGGATAACCTTTGAGATTGTTCCTCCGGCCATCAATGTTTCAAGCTCTGTCTTGGCTTCGCCTTTAACCGTGTCTATCAGCTTGCGGACAATTTCGTTGCTGCTTGTATTTACCCAGTGAGGACTAGGGAGCGCATTTATGCTATCACGCCAACCGGTCACCGCAAGCACGCTACTCCAAGGATTGTAAACTTCCGTATCGCCAAACATATAGCCATCATACCAGTCTCTCAGCAATTGCCGCTTCTCCTCCAAGCCATAGTATTTCAATATCGCATCAACTTCATCCTGCGTGAAGCCGAAGTATTCCGAGTATTTGTTATTCAGTATTGATATTATAGTAAGGTTATTGAGACCAGTGAAGATGCTTTCTTTTGAGACTCGCAAACAGCCTGTTATTACTGCAAATTGCAAACAAGTATTGTCCTTAAGCGCGCTGCTAAGGAGGGGGCGTATGAAGTTGACCATTTCCTGATAAAATCCGCATACCCAAGCGTTTTCCAAAGGAACGTCATATTCATCAATTAAAATTATCGCCTTTTTGCCGTGATATATTTCAAGGCATTCACAAAGAAATTTTATGGAAGTTGAATAGTCTTCAAGCGAGCCTTCACCGGAAGCTAATTTTTCAAATAACTTTTGTTTTTTTTCTGTTATTTTTTCTATTGCATATCTATGGCGACTAAATTCATCGGAAATCTCATTTTTTAATCGCCCATAAGAAAAGTCAAAAGATTCTCTTTTAGCTTCTTTAAAGCTGAGGAATATTACCGGATATTTCCCTTGGTGCTCCATATACTGGGCTCCGGCAGATTCAATCTTCAGCCCTTTGAACAGGGTTCTGGTGTCTTTGCCGCCTATTGGCGCAGTATCTTCAAAAAAGCACTTAAGCATTGTCTGGTTCAGCGTTTTGCCGAACCTGCGGGGACGGGTGCAGAGCGTGACTGCAGAAAGGCGGTCCAAAAGATCTTTGACAAGCAGAGTTTTGTCAATATAAAAAGCATTTTCTTCGATAACTTGATCGAAAAACGATATTCCTATCGGCAATGAGACTAACTCTTCTTTTGCGTCCATGCCAATAAAATAGAAAAACCCGAGTTTCTCAAAAAATTTTCTATATTACTATCCTGAATTTAGGAAATCTATGCCAACAAATAAAATGATTCCGGGGTCGAAAGTCCCCTCTTTGATAGAAGATGATATGCAGGATAGCTACCTGCGTTATTCGATGAGCGTTATTGTAGCACGCGCATTGCCGGACGTTCGTGACGGCTTTAAGCCGGTTCACCGCAGAGTGCTTTATGGAATGCACGAACTTGGCCTAATCCCCTCAAAACCCACACGAAAAAGCGCGACTATTGTGGGCGAAGTGATGGGCAAATACCACCCCCACGGCGATAGCGCTATTTATGACACCCTTGTACGCATGGCACAAGACTTCTCCCTCCGCTACACGCTTGTGCACGGACAGGGAAACTTTGGCAGCATGGACGGCGACCCTCCTGCGGCAATGCGCTACACCGAAGCCCGAATGAGCCACTTTGCGGAATTCATGCTGGAAGACCTGGATAAAGACACGGTAAACTTCAGCCCGAACTTCGACGATTCTCTGGAAGAGCCTACGGTGCTGCCTGCCGCCTTTCCAAATCTTTTGGTAAACGGCTCAATAGGCATTGCTGTTGGCATGGCTACCAACATGGCTCCGCACAATTTAAGAGAAGTTACAGAAGCTATAAAAGCGCTTATAGACAACCCGGATACTTCCTGCGAAGAACTGATGAATTTTGTGAAAGGCCCGGACTTCCCCACAGGAGCAGTGATTTGCGGAAGAAGCGGAATGAGGGAAGCTTATCTCTCAGGGCGCGGCAAAGTGAGAGTTCGCGCTGATATTGAAGTTGAAGTTGATTCCAAAGACAGAACGCAACTTGTTGTGAAATCAATTCCATACATGGTGAATAAAAAGGAGCTGCTGGAAAACATAGGCAAGCTGGTAAACGACGGAAAAATAGAAGGCGTAAACAGAGCAAACGACGAAAGCGACCGTGAAGGAATGCGAATAGTCATAGGGCTAAAAAAAGACGCTGTTCCCGAAGTTGTGAAAAACAATCTGTTCAAATACACAAGATTGCAAGAAACATTCAGCATTTACAATCTGGCTTTGGTAAACCGCCAGCCAAAACTTTTGAACCTCAAAGAACTGTGCGCAAATTATATTGAGCACCGTCACGACATAATTCGCCGCCGCACGGAATTTGAGCTTAGAAAGGCAAAGGAAAGAGCGCACATTTTAGAAGGATTCCTGAAAGCTTTTGTGAAAAAGGAAGACATAGACGAAGTGGTTCGCATAATTCGCTTTGAAGACGAGCCGGAACAGGCGCTGCAAGCTCGCTACGGCCTTTCGGAGTTGCAGGTCAAGGCTATTTTGGATGTTCCGCTGAGAAATCTGAAAAAAATAAGCATAGAGAAATACCAAACCGAATACGATGAAATTTTGCTTAAAATCGCAGACTTGGAAGACATTCTGGCAAAAAAAGAACGCATAATGGCCATTGTGAAAAAAAGGCTTGAAGAAATTGCCGAAAAATACGGTGACGCGCGCCGCACAAAAATAGAAGACACGGAAGAAGACTTTGAAGACGAAGACTTGATAGCCGAAGAAGAGCAGGTTATCACGCTTTCCAAAAGAGGCTACATTCGCAGGCTGCCCATAGACACTTTCAAAACGCAAGCCAGAGGCGGCAAAGGCGTTATTGGCGCAGGCTTAAAAGACGAAGACTATGTTGAAAAGGTTTTCACTGCAAGCACCCACAGCTATTTGCTTGCATTCACCAACAAGGGTCATATGTACTGGATAAAGGTGTACAAACTCCCCGAAGGTTCTCGCACGGGCAAGGGAATGCCAATAGTAAACTTCCTTGGGCTCTCCGAAGGCGAGCGTGTTTCTGCAATAGTACCGGTTCGCAAATTTGCCGAGGGATTCTATTTGGTGTTCTGCACAAAGCGGGGCATCATAAACAAAATGAGGCTCGGATTGTTCAGCAATGTTCGCAAAGCCGGCTTGCGCGCAATGACTCTTTTTGAAGGCGATGAACTGGTTAGCGTGCTTTTGGTACAAGCCGAAAACAATTTGATGATAGCCACGAAAAAAGGAAAAGCCATCACAATTCCGCCTGATGTTTTCCGAAGCGCCGGGCGCAAAACAAGAGGAGTGCACGGCATGCGCCTTGAAGAGGGAGACTGCGTTATTAGAATGGTGGATGTAAAGAAAGACTCTTTGGTCCTCACAATTTCGGAGAACGGATTCGCAAAGCGCACCGACCCTGAAGAATACCGCATTACAAACAGAGGCGGCAAAGGCGTGGTGAACATGAAAGTCACGGAAAAGACCGGAGACGTGGTTTTTGTTGACGCTGTGCTGCCGGATTACGATGTGATAATCAGCACAAAAGAAGGCAAAATGATTCGCTTTGACTTGGATGAGGTAAGGGAAACCGGCCGCTCTGCGCAAGGAGTTAAGGGAATCAGGCTAGACGACGATGATTTTGTTAGAGACGCTGTGGCAATTCCAAGTGTTGACGATATTGAAGCGGAGTCTGACGCAGAGAAGGTTACTTTTGAAAACGTGCCTTTGGCAGCTCCGTCTGAGCCATCCGATGAACCTCAAAACGATGACGAGTTATGAAAGTTCTCTTGATAGGAAGCGGAGGCAGGGAACACGCCATTGCGCTTAAAATAAAAGAATCGCCGCTTTGCGATGAGTTGGTTTGCGCGCCGGGAAATCCCGGAATGGCGATGCTTGGAAAGTGTTTTGGCGTTGATGTTTCAAGTCCAAAGGAAATAGCGGAACTGGCAAAAAAAGAAAATGCTGATTTTACGATTATAGGCCCGGAAATTCCGCTAGTTGCCGGTGTTGCAGACGAGTTCAAAAAACAGGGTTTGCAAATTTTTGGCCCAACAAAAGCAGCGGCAATGCTTGAAGGCAGCAAAGCGTTCAGCAAGGAATTTATGAAAAAGCATAATATTCCAACTGCCGCATATGAAACTTTCACAGATTTGCAAAAAGCAAAGGATTATTTGAAAGAGCATCCGGCTCCAATAGTTGTGAAGGCATCGGGGCTGGCGGCTGGCAAAGGCGCAGTTGTGTGCATGAGCAACGAAGAAGCGCAGAGCGCAGTGGAAGAGATGCTGGGCGAAAAAGCGGTGTTCGGCGAGTCTGGAAAAACTGTTGTTATAGAAGAGTTTATGGAAGGCGAAGAAGCATCGATTTTTGCGGTGTGCGACGGCAAGGATTATATTTTTCTTGCGCCAGCTCAAGACCACAAAAGAGTTTTTGACGATGACAAAGGCCCAAACACCGGCGGAATGGGCGCTTATGCCCCTGCCCCACTGGTAAACGATGAAATGCTGAAACGCATAAAAAAAGAAATTGTAGATCCAACGTTAAAAGGCATTGAATACACTGGAATTTTATTTATAGGCATAATGGCCACAAAGAGCGGCCCAAAAGTAGTAGAATACAATTGCCGTTTAGGAGACCCGGAAACGCAAGCCATTCTGGGAGTTTACAGCGGCGATTTATTAGAATTATTTTACAAGGCAGCGCAGGGAAAAATAAAAGAAATCCCGGAAACCAAACCGCAAGGTTACGCAGCAGTAGTAGTAATGGCAAGCGAAGGGTACCCCGGAAAATACAAGAGCGCAGTCCCGATTACAGGAATAGAAGAGGCAGAAAAAAAAGGCGCAACAATATTGCACGCCGGAACACGTGATAATCCTTTGCAAACGGCAGGCGGCAGAGTATTATGCGTAGTAGGCAAAGGTAAAACATTAAAAGCCGCATTAGACATAGCGTATTCCGGAGTAAAAGAAATCAAGTTTGAAGGCGCGCATTGGAGAAAGGATATTGGAAAAAAGGGGTTAAACGCCTCCCAATCTATACAAAAAACGTAATTTTCTATATTCCCATAATGTTTCGTTTTGCTTTTATCGCTTTTTTTGCCGTGCTTTTTTTGGGCTGCGGCGAATATGAGTCTAAAGTTGTTTTAGGCCATGATTGGAATCCAACGGCAAAAGTTGTGGTTGATACAACATCCGTGTTCAAGCCAAATGACATAATAGTCATAGAGATGGATAACGGGAACAAGCCCTTTAAGGCTGTTGAGGTTGAACTGAGAATTTACCAAGGCGAGTCAGAACACATTATGTTCAAGCGGGCTATAGCGGTTAAAGGCACTGATGCCAAAGCCTTTTTGAAAGGTCCAAATTCAGAGCCTCTTTTAGCGAGGAAAATTCTTAAAACCTCAACTCCGGGCACTTACCGTGTAGCATTTTTCATTGGGGATTCCATGATTGCGCAAAAGAAAATGGAACTGGTTAAATGAAATTTGCATTCATATTTGCGTTAGTTTTAATCTCCTGCTCTGCGGAAAGAACCGCTGATGTAACCTATAATTTGGAGCTTCCGGCAAAGGCAGAAGTTTTTTCGCAAAGCTATTACATTACATTGGATGGAGAAGATGAAAAAGTAGGCACTGCGGCTAAAATATATTTTACAAATGAATACAGCCAGGAAGGCGAAATGCTTTATTTGGATAGAACATTTGTTTCAGATGTGTCTGAAGGCTATTTGAAAAAATCTTATCCGGGAGAGCTTGCTTATAGAACTCCAAATTTAAAGCTAAGCGCTAAGGGTCAAAGAGTTGTGGATATAAACGGATATGAAAGTTTTGACTCTCTTGTTGTGGCTAAAATTTCCATACCGGACAGATGGAAAAAACAGATAAGCCAAATGACCAGGCAAATTGACTTGGACCGCATTGAAAGGCGAAGGTGGGAAATAACCCATTTGCTTTTAGGCAAAGTTCCCTTAAACGCAAATGTGACCGGCATGCTTGCTTCTCAAGGTCGCTTGCCTGTGCTGCCAAATGCCCAAATAGATTCTGTGCTAACAAAAAGCTTCAGGACAATAGATGGAAGAAGATGCCTTGAATACACTGTTTATTTGCGGGAAAAAGAACCTTTTCCGTATTTTATATGGGAGCAGCACATAGCCACTGTTAAAAGCGGCATGCCTTTTAAAAGCTATCATCCAAAAGAAGCTATGTATGAAAATCGCTACGATGTTGCGATTAATTTGCAAAACGGCATTCCTTGCAGGGAATACGAATACAAGTTCGGAACACATGGCATGCAAAACCCGGAAACAGGTGATTCAGTAACATTCAAAAGCCGAATTTCACATGAGAGATACTATAAAAACATCGATGACTAAAAGGAGCTTGCCGTTATGTTCAAAATAGGGATAGGCTTTGATGTTCATCGCTTGGCAGAAGGGAGAAAATGCATAATAGGCGGCGTGGAAATTGAGCACTCAAAAGGGCTTTTGGGTCACAGCGACGCAGATGTGCTGACTCATGCCATATGCGACGCATTGCTTGGCGCGGCAGGGCTTGGAGACATAGGCACTTATTTTCCGGACACAGACCAAAAATTCAAAGACATAGACAGCCAAATACTTTTAAAAAATGTAAAAGAAGAAATTTCAAAACACGGCTTTAAAATAGAGAACATAGACAGCATTGTGATGGCGGAGAAGCCAAAAATAAACCCGCACCGGGAAAAAATGAAAGCAGTTCTTTCCAAAACGCTGGAAATAGAAGAATCAAAAATAGGCATCAAAGCCACAACCACGGAAAAACTCGGCTTCACAGGCAGGGAAGAGGGAATAGCGGCGCAAGCGGTGGCGTTGTTAACCTGATGGTTACCGCCTTTGCGTGGTGGTAAAAACCTTCGGAATTTGCCATTTCTGCTATGCTTTCTCCGTTTTTCAGCAATGCTTTTTTGTTGTACCTTATTATGCTGGTTTTTTTGATAAAATCATAAACTCCAAGAGGGCTGGCAAACCTGGCTGTGCCGTTTGTTGGCAAAACATGGTTGGGGCCGGCAAAATAATCGCCAACAGGCTCTGCGGAATATGGACCTATAAAGATTGCGCCTGCGTTTTCAACTAGCTTTTCCAATTCATCCTGATTTTTTGCGACAATTTCCAAGTGTTCCGGTGCAATTTTGTTCACAATTTCCACAGCGGCTTTCATGTTTTTTGCGATGAATATCCTTCCGTATGCTCTAAGCGATTTTTCCAGAATTTCCCTCTTTGGGCTCGCTTCTACCTGCTTGGCCAAGCAATCCGCAAGTTTTTTTGCGAAAGAAGGGGAGTCTGTTACGCAAACGGAAGCCTCAAAACCGGAGCCATGCTCCGCCTGGGAAAGCATATCTGCTGCAACCCACTCAGGGTTTGCCGTGCAGTCTGCCAAAACCGCTATTTCAGAAGGGCCGGCAATCATGTCTATGTCCACTGTGCCAAAAACCTCTTTTTTGGCAAAAGCGGCAAACACATTTCCGGGGCCGACTATTTTGTCAACGCCGGCAACATAAGCCAAAAAACCGATGGCCTGCGCGCCGCCAATATGGTAAAATTCTTTTATGCCAAGTTCCTGCAAAACAAAAGCGACTGCGCTTTCCAATCCCGGGCTTGCAACAACAAGCTCCTTAACTCCGGCCACTATTGCCGGAACAGCGTTCATAATCAAAGTGCTGGGGTAAGCTCCTGCGCCACCAGGCACATAAAGCCCTGCTCTTTTCAATGGACGAATTTTTTGCCCAAGAATTTCGCCATCCTTGCCCTTGAAGCTCCAAGATTTTTCAACTTGTTTTTGGTGAAAAGCCTTGACATTTTCAATTGCCTGCCTGAGGGCGGCTTTGAGTTTTGGGCTTGTTTTTGAAGCGGCTTTTTTTATTTGCGCTTGGCTGATTTTTAAATTGTTTGTTTTCAGTCCATCGTATTTTTTTGCGTAGCCAATGGCAGCGTTTATTCCATTTTCTTTAATGTCCCTCAGAATTTCCTTGACAAGGCTTTCAATTTCGCTGTTTTGCGCCGCAGAGCGGCGGCACAGGCTTAGAACCTCCGGAGAGCAGGACGTTGCTTTTGTTATGGATATATGCATGGGGAAAATTTAGAAAACTTAATCTGCGTTTACTAAATTACAATAATGGATGATATAAGAGAATTGAAACGCGAGATGGCTAATGCCTTGACTCATGGAATTGGAATATTGTTTGGCGTTGCCGGTATTCCGGTTCTTTCTGCCATAGGCGCTAAAACAGGTAATGTGCCAGGCATTGTAGGCGCAACTATTTACTCTTTTGGCTTTTTGATGCTTTTTACTTTCAGCACGCTTTATCACAGCACCCAGAACCAGGAGGCTAAAAAAATACTGCGTAAGTGCGACCATATTTCAATTTATTTCTTGATAGCCGGCACTTATACGCCGTTTTTGCTTGTGTATATGCTTAACGCTTTTGGAATAACCTTGCTTTCAATACAGTGGTCGCTTGTGCTATTGGGAATTATTTTCAAAGTGTTTTTCACGGGAAAATGGAAGGTTGTGAGTACCTTGATATACATTGCTATGGGTTGGCTTTTGCTGGTTGGCGGAAAGCATTTTTTTGTGACTTTGCATACATCTGTGCTTGTTCTGCTTCTGGTAGGCGGCGGGCTTTACACGCTTGGCTGCATTTTTTACCTGAACAGGAAAATTTACCATCACCACGCCATATGGCATTTGTTCGTTCTTAGCGCGGCAGTTTGCCATTACGTTGCGGTTTTGTTAGCTGTGCTTTATTAGAGTTTTGTTTGCCGCCGGCAAAAATTTCTACATTCTCATTACACAATAGGAGTTCACATGACTAAAAGAGTTTATCTTTTCGGTAAAGGCATTACTGAAGGAAATGGTTCGCAACGCGATTTGCTCGGTGGCAAAGGCGCAGGGCTTGCGGAAATGGCAAAAAGAGGCTTTAATGTTCCGCCAGGGTTTACAATCACTACGGAAGTTTGCACAGAATATTACGCAAATAAGCGCAAAATGCCTGCCGGGCTGGATTCGGAAGTAAAAAAATCCATAGCTGCGATAGAAAAGCAAACAGGAAAGCAATTCGGAGGAAACAAAAACCCGCTTTTGGTTGCTGTTCGCTCCGGCGCGAGAGAATCCATGCCGGGCATGATGGATACAATATTGAATTTGGGCTTAAACGACACAACCGTGGAAGTGCTCAAGGCAAAAAGCAATAACGGCCGCTTTGCCTACGACTCTTACCGCCGCTTTATTCAAATGTATTCCGGCGTTGTTTTGCAAATTGAGCGCGCAAACGAACACGAGCACGACCCTTTTGAGGTGATTCTGACGGAAGCCAGAAATAAAAGAGGGGTTGTGCACGATAACCAACTGCCCGAAGAAGATTTGAAAAGCATAATAACGAAATTCAAAAAGCTTATTCTTGAAAAAACCGGAAAAGCCTTTCCAAGCGACCCGTTAAAACAGTTGGAAGGCGCAATAGGAGCCGTGTTCAGAAGTTGGATGAACGAACGTGCGATTCTCTACCGCCGCAAATACAAAATACCCGAAGAATGGGGAACGGCTGTAAACGTTCAATCAATGGTGTTCGGCAATTTGGGCGATAGCTCAGGAACGGGCGTTGCGTTTACCCGCAACCCGGCCAATGGCGAAAATGAGTTTTATGGAGAATTTTTGGTGAACGCCCAGGGAGAAGACGTTGTTGCCGGAATTCGCACCCCGCTGAAAATTTCAGAAATGGCCACAACTCCCCACTTGGGGCATTGCCACAAGGAATTGTGCGAAATTCGCAAGCAACTGGAAAAAGAATTCGGCGATATGCAGGATTTTGAATTTACCATAGAAGACGGCAAGCTGTATATGCTTCAAACGAGAAACGGCAAGCGCACAGCAAGAGCCTATGTTAAAATAGCGCACGACATGGTAAAACAGGGTCTTATGACCCAGGAACACGCAATAGGAAGCGCAGACCCTGAGGCCATAGAGCAGTTGCTCGCTCCCATATTCAACAAAGAATCTTATCAAAAAGCCATAGCGGAAAAACGCCTTCTCACAAAAGGCTTGCCGGCTGGGCCGGGCGCAGCCACCGGAATTCTCGCTTTTACTGCGGAAAAAGCGGAACGCTGGGCAACGCACGGGCCTGTGGTGTTGGCTCGTGTTGAAACTAGCCCCGAAGATTTGCGCGGAATGCTCGCCGCAAGCGGCATAGTCACCGCCAAAGGCGGAGTGTCTAGCCACGCTGCTGTGGTTGCAAGGCAAATGGGCAAGGTTTGCGTTGTTGGAGCTTCAGATATAGACATCAATTACAGCACAGGCGTTTTGACCTGCGGCGACAAAATGGTAAAAGAAGGCGATTCAATTTCAATCAACGGTTCCACAGGCGAGGTGATAAGCGGCAAAATAGACACCGCTCCGTCTGAATTGAAGCAGGTGTTGGTTGACAAAACGCTTGCGCCAAAGGATTCGGAGCTGTTCTCCGATTACGATTTTATTATGAAGCTCGCAGACAAATTCCGCAAGCTTGGCATTCGCACCAACGCTGACCAACCGGAGCAGGCTGTAAACGCCGTTGCGTTTGGAGCAGATGGCATTGGCCTTTGCCGCACAGAGCATATGTTCTTCAAGGGCGAACGCATAGACCTTGTGCGCGAAATGATAATTTTTGCCTCGGATTACGCAGAATACAAAGCAAAGCTTGCGGCTCGTCCAAACGACGCTGTTTTGCTGGAGAACGAATACCACATTAAAATTTGGCATTTCCGCAATGCTTTGGAGAGGTTGCTGCCTATTCAGCAAGAGGATTTTGAGGGTTTGTTCATGGCAATGGGAGAGCATCCTGTTACCGTGCGCTATCTTGACCCGCCTTTGCACGAATTTTTGCCGTCTTCAAAGGATCAGATGGATGAGCTTTCCCGCAAACTCAGCACCAGTTACGACAAGGTTTCCAGTACCGTTGCGTCGCTTCACGAGTCTAATCCCATGCTTGGGCATAGAGGCTGCCGTTTGGGAATTGTGTATCCGGAAATTTCCGAGATGCAGAGCCGAGCTTTGTTCCGTGCTGCGCTGGCGGTAGCGGCAAAGACCAAGAAAACTCCGCATCCGGAAATTATGATTCCTCTTGTAGGTTTTGATAAAGAACTTGAATTGCAGCTTGATATTGTGCACAGAGTGGCGAAAGAGGAATTCGCCGCCGCAAAGCGTACTCTTGAATACAAGGTTGGAACCATGATTGAAATTCCAAGAGCGGCGATTACTGCGGAGCAAATCGCAAAGCATGCGGAATTCTTCTCTTTTGGCACTAACGATTTAACGCAAACCACGCTGGGCATAAGCCGTGATGACGCAGGCCACTTTTTGCCCTTCTACGAAAAAGAAGCCGGCATAATAAAGAGCAATCCTTTTGCGACTCTTGACCAGACCGGTGTTGGCAAGCTGATGGAAATAGCTGTTCAAGGCGGTCGCGCGACACGTCCCGGCATTAAGCTTGGAATTTGCGGCGAGCACGGCGGTGATCCCAACTCCATTGATTTCTGCCATCGTTTAGGTTTGAACTATGTAAGTTGTTCGCCGTTCAGGGTGCCGGTAGCAAGAATTGCCGCAGCAAAATCTGCGGTAAAAGATATGCAACTCGCAGTTAAAACAGCGAAAAAACCAGCGAAAAAAACAGTTGAGAAAAAGGTCAAAAAAAATAAAAAGGCGGTTGAAGTTAAAAGCAAAAAGAAATTTCAAAGAAAGTCCGTGAGGTAGAAGTTTGTATATTATGAATTGAATGGCGTTGGAGTATTTATGAATTTTGAAATTGAGTTTGAACAAGAAACGGATGGACGCTGGATAGCAGAAATACCGGAAATTCCCGGTGTTCTCTCTTATGGAGCGACTCCGTTGCAAGCGGCCGCAAAAGCTAAAGCTTTGGCTTTGCGTGTTTTAGCGGAGCGGATGGAAAACGAAGTTTCAATTCCAGGCATAAATTCAATAGCGTTTACAAATCATTATGAGCCAGTGGCCGTCTGTTAAAGCGAATCGTCTTTTGGCGGCATTATTAAGAATCGGATGGTCTGTTAAAAGACAGACTGGTTCTCATAAAACCTTGGAAAGAATAGGTTATCCTGACTACGTTTTTGCTTTTCACGATGGCGTAGAAGTTGGTCCTAGAATGTTAACTAAAATAGCTAAACACACGGGGTTAAGACCAGAAGATTTATAATTCCACTAGCCACTGACCACTGTTTGGATATTACAATTTTCTAAATTCAATTTCTGATGCCAAAACGTAATGATATTCGTAAAATTCTTTTAATAGGCTCAGGGCCTATTATCATTGGCCAAGCGTGCGAATTTGACTATTCGGGCGTACAGGCTTGCAAAACGCTGAAAGCGGAGGGTTATGAGCTGGTACTGGTGAATTCCAACCCAGCTACCATAATGACTGACCCGGGCTTCGCAGACCGAACCTACATAGAGCCTCTGACCAAGGCTGCTTTAACGGAAATAATCCGAAGAGAGCGGCCAGATGCCTTGCTCCCAACGCTAGGCGGGCAAACCGCCCTGAACCTTGCGATGGAACTCTCCGATGCCGGCGTTCTGGAGCATTATGGCGTAGAGATGCTGGGCGCAAAACCGGAAGTAATCCGCAAAGCGGAAGACAGGGGCCTGTTCAAGGAAGCGATGAGCGCCATAGGGCTGGATATGCCAAGAAGCGCAACCGCCCACTCCTACGAAGAAGCCTGCCGCATAAAGGAGAGCCTCGGTACCTGGCCCCTTGTGATTCGCCCAGGCTTCACACTCGGAGGCACAGGCGGCGGAATTGCCCACAACGAGGGAGAATTCAAGGAAATTTGCGAAAGGGGCTTGTACTACTCACCCACAAAGGAATTGCTGATTGAAGAATCCATTGAGGGATGGAAGGAAATGGAACTTGAAATAATGCGGGATTCCAAAGACAACTGCGTTATAGTCTGCTCCATTGAAAACTTTGACCCAATGGGAGTCCACACCGGAGACTCCATTACCATAGCTCCCGCACTCACGCTAACAGACCGTGAATACCAAAAGCTCCGTGACGCAGGCATAGCTGTTATGCGCGAAATTGGAGTTAGCACCGGCGGATCCAATGTGCAGTTCGCAATAAATCCCAAAGACGGACGCTTGGTTGTAATAGAGATGAACCCGAGAGTTTCAAGGTCTTCTGCGCTGGCTTCAAAAGCAACCGGCTTTCCAATAGCCAAAATAGCCGCAAAGCTGGCCATTGGCTACACGCTTGATGAAATTGTAAACGACATAACCAAGCAAACAAAGGCTTGCTTTGAGCCATCAATAGATTACATTGTGACAAAAGTTCCTCGCTTTGCCTTTGAAAAATTTACCGGCGCAGACGATAAACTGGGAACCCAAATGAAATCCGTAGGCGAAGCTATGGCCATAGGCCGCAACTTCAAGCAGTCATTGCAAAAAGCGCTCCGCTCGCTGGAAATTGGGCGTGCGGGCTTTGGCGCAGACGGCAAGGATTATCTTTTCAAAGATTTGAGCGATGAAGAGCTGGAGAAAAAAATAGGCATTGCCAGCGCAAACAGAATTTTCATGCTGCGGGAAGCCATTACCCGCAAGTGGAGCGAAGATAAGATTTTCTCCATAACAATGATTGACCAGTGGTTTTTGCGGCAGCTCAAAGAGCTTGTGGAATTTGAAGGCGAAATTCGCTCTGCAAAAAATTTAGAAGGCTTGGCAAACGACCCGAAGCTTTTTGAACAGGCAAAAGAATTTGGTTATTCAGACAAGCAAATAGCGAGCATTCTCGGCGAAAAAGAAGATGATGTTCGCAACAAAAGAAAATCCATCTTTTTAAGGCCGCAGTTTCACGTTGTTGATACATGCGCCGCAGAATTCAAGGCGTATACCCCATATCTGTATTCGGGATATTCAACGGGTACAACAGTTGCCCCCGTAGAGACGGATAATTATCCGTCTCCACAGGGGCAAAACAACAATGCGCAAAAAAAACCAAAAATTCTAATTTTAGGCGGCGGGCCAAACCGCATAGGCCAAGGAATAGAATTCGATTATTGCTGCGTTCATGCCTCTTTTGCGCTTAGAAAAGCCGGCTTTGAAACGATAATGCTGAACTCAAATCCCGAAACCGTTTCCACCGATTACGATACTTCCGACAAGCTTTATTTTGAGCCTTTAACTCTGGAAGATGTTTTGGAAGTCTATGAGAGAGAAGAATGTTTTGGCGCGATAGTGCAGTTCGGAGGGCAAACGCCTTTGAACCTGGCAGAGGGCTTAAAAGCAAATGGAGTTAACATAATAGGCACGTCCACTGAATCTATCAGCATAGCGGAAGACAGAGAGCTCTTTTCAAAAATGCTGCAAAAATTGAAAATTGCCCAACCGCCAAACGGAATGGCGAAAACCACCGAAGAAGCCGAGAAAATCGCAAATAAAATAGGCTACCCCGTACTTATGCGCCCGTCATTTGTTTTGGGTGGCAGAGCGATGGTGATAGTTTACGACAGCGCAGGCTTAAAGGAATACATGTCCAAAGCGATGGAAGTTTCCGAAGGGCGGGCTATTTTGATAGATCGTTTTTTGGAGAATGCCATAGAAGTAGATGTGGACTGCATTTCCGATGGAAAAACACAAGTCATAGGCGGAATAATGGAGCACGTGGAGCTTGCCGGAGTTCATTCAGGCGACAGTGCCTGCACACTTCCGCCTCCAACGCTTTCTGTGGATATTCAAAACACAATCAGGCAGTACACAAAAGCAATGGCAAAGGAACTCAATGTTTGTGGCTTGATGAATGTTCAGTACGCAATTCAAAACGAAACGATTTATGTTCTGGAAGTGAATCCGAGAGCTTCAAGAACGGTTCCTTTTGTGAGCAAGGCTATTGGCATTCCGCTTGCAAAAATCGCATCTCTTTGCATGGCAGGCAAAACATTAAACGAAATTGGCTTTACCAAAGAATATATTCCTTCGCATTTTTCAGTTAAGGAAGCTGTGTTTCCATTCGCTCGCTTTCCCGGCGTGGACATAATACTAAGCCCGGAAATGAAATCAACAGGTGAGGTTATGGGCATAGATCGCTTGACCAGCATGGCGTACTTAAAAAGCCAAATAGCTTCCGGCAACAGGTTGCCTCAAAAAGGAAACATATTCCTGAGCCTTCGTTCCGAAGATAGGGAAGCGGCCATTCCATATGTAAAAAAACTGGTGGAACTTGGCTTTACTCTTTATTGCACAAGAGGAACAAGCACAATGCTCAGGAACAGCGGCATTCCGACAAATGCCGTGTTCAAGGTTGCGGATGGCAGGCCAAACGCCATAGACTTAATAGAAGAAGGCAATCTTGCGTGGATAATCAATACTCCCGGCAAAGGCGAAAAACCTGCAAGCGATGAAATGAGAATCCGTACCAATTGCATAATGCATGGCATTCCTGTTACCACAACTCTGCACGGTTTGCAACACGCCGTTGAGGGCTTGGAATCTATAGGTAAGATACAGGTAGTAGATGTATGCAGCTTGCAGGAATACTCAAGATACAGCCCGAAATACGATGTTTGAGATGCTGGCATCCGGCTACACTTCGTTGCCGGATATCATTCCCCATGCGGAATATCTCGATGAATGGCTGCGAAGGGGTTTCAATGCGGATATGAAGTGGATGGAACGCCACGCCGAAGTGAGAAAGCATCCGAGAACTTTTAACGGGAAGTCTTACAATGCGGCGTGGATTTCTCTTTGGAGGCATAAGAGCAGGCCTGCTTTTGCGATTGGAGAAGATTATCATATTGCCATTGGCGATATTTTGCGGGAAAAAGCCGAGCGAATTGGCGGCCAATATTTTGTCGATTCTTTGCCCATTGCGGAAAGGGAGCTCGCAGTGCTCGCAGGCCTGGGTTTTATTGGCAAGAACAGGTTGTTGATAAATCCGAAGTTTGGAAGCGGTTTTTTTATTGGCGGAATTTTGTTGGACGATGCGGATGTGAATGTAGGGG
>Ga0181987_10660_pt1 | contig 23486 bp, 21 predicted proteins | sample TergutCo191P1_FD_120224 | JGI IMG/M metagenome (GOLD analysis project Ga0181987, IMG submission 120224)
CCATTTCTGTTTTTTGAGCCGATGCATCCATATTTGAAAAAAGCACTCATGGTCTGCAGTATTTCCTCTTCATATTCTTTTGGATATTGAATTTTTAAATTAAATTTGCTACTCGGTGTTATGTGAGAATTTTCATATACTATTCTTCTTTGTGTTTTATCATAATTACATTTTCCATACGCTAAATAATCCAAAATATTTATCAGAAAAGTTTTTGGAGGCATTTTTCCGTTATTTGTTGTTGTAACATTTATTTTTTTTCCGGCTTCATTCGGATTTTCATTCTTTATTCTGCATTTTTCATTATCATCAAACACCACCATTTTAATTTTGCTTGCGCCATATTCAACAGAGCCAAAAATTTCATCGTCATTTTTACCTGGATAAATTTGCCTATACCACCATCTGAACATTCCTTTAAACGGAGCTGTTCTAAGCTCGGCTTGCTGGCTTGCATTGCCTAAAAATGCAGGTGTTATAAATTCACATTCTAAATTTAGAGTTTCAAGTTCCATTTAATCCTCAATAACCGAATATACAATTTTTTTATACTCCCTAAACCTTTTGTGCTCAAAAACATAGTTACGCTCTACGAGCTCCCCATTGCGGCTCTCTGTAGCTATCCGTTCCGTTACGGAGTGCAAAACCTTAACCCCTTTTTCCAAAGCCAGACCTACCAGTGCAAAGGTGGCTCCGAATTCCCCTTGGATAACCAGAATATCGCCGTTTTGCATAGCAGATAGCCATTCCAGAACCGGTTTCAGGAGTTCTTCGCCAATTTCCGCATCAGTTGGAATTTGCTGCCAAAAATCGCTGATTTTTTGTGGTGGCATGATAATATTAGTTGAGTTAAAGTTTTCTTTTAACTCTTGGGCTTGCTTGGGGGTGAGGGTATGGTTCAGTAGGATGTAGGTATTAGGCACGTAGTTCTTCTCCTGATTTTATTTCTATATCGAAATAATCCGCCCGCTCCATTCCTGAATTTTTTATTTCTTGTTTTGAACTAAGCGTCCAGATGCTTGCTTTGACAGTTAAGCCAAAATCTTTTAGCAGGGCTTTTGCTTTATAAATCGTTTCACTTACGATATTTTTATCGTTATTTAAAATTGAGGTTTTACATTCTATTATATACAATTCGTAGTTATCCAAATACATAACATCAAATTCATTTTGAACGCCTTCTCTAGTCAATCCAATTTTTATGTAATCATCGGTTAATTTTTTTTCTTTCCTTATTTTAAAATATACAAACTCTTCAAACCAATCGCCAGTTAAATATTTAATATCTTTGTTTTTTAAATTTTCTTCAAACCCTATTTTTTTCAATTCATGCCAAATATTTTTTATGCTATTTTCATTTCTAGAATATCTCAACGAGCTCAATATACCTTTTGAGCTCAATTCGCTATAATACTTTTCATAAAACTTAATCGTATATTCTTCAGAAAATGTAAGTTTACGTTTATTAGCGACTTTCACGCCATAACTTCTTAAATAATCAAAAAGAGTAATTTTGCAGTCTATTTTTTTTGTTTTTTCATTCCGCAAATTTACAATTTCATTTCGACGTATTGGCACATAGAACATTTCAGCTTTTGATTTATCATCAAAAAAACCTTTTACCGCAATAGCCATCATTTTTGTTCCACCCGTAATATTTACGAGTATTTTTTCATAATTTGAATAATCTATTTCATTTAATTTCTTTTCTATATCTTTTATTGAATCTTCTACAACAATAATAGTTTGTTCTTTTTTTATCCCACATACATTTTTCACGTTATTTTTAATGCCCTTAGTTTCCATTTTCTCCGTACTAACAAATAAATGTTCCGTTTGTTCATTGCTCATTTGCTTAATAAACATGACATTCTGTACCGCTTGGTCGCTTAATAACGAAACTATAAGATTTTTACTCATGTCGTGGAATATAGAAATTTCTACATTCAATAAAATGTCTTCTATTTACATAATCAGCGATCACGGAAAATTAACTGGCACAAACGGCACTTTGAAAATGGTTCAGGAAAACGGCGATGTTCGCACTATATTTCCGCACAATACGGATTTTCTTTTGATTTCCGGCAATGTCAGCATAACGGGTGCGGGGTTGAAAGCGCAATAGAAACCGCGAGCTTGGATGCCATGGCCGGTTTTTTGTTTATCCCGTATGTGAAGATTGTTCTGGCAAAGCCAAGTTAATCGGAACGGGAAATTTGTTAATTGAGGAGGCATTTGTTATTTTATGAAGCATTCTCATTGGTTTGTGCTTTATGATATTAAGAGCGGCAGACGTTTACGCAGGGTTGCAAAAATAGCTGAGAGTTTTGGCATTCGTGAGCAGAAGAGTGGTTTTGAGATGAATATGCCGGAGAGTGTTGTTGAGATTATGATTGGCAGATTTGAAAGAGTTATTAATGAGAGTGAGGATTTCATAGCAATTTTGCCGCTTTGCGAAATGGATTATCAAAAGATTGAGAGGTATGGCAAGTGTTTGCCTACGGATGTAGTGAGTGAAGATATTGTTGTTTTGTAAGATAAATCGCCGACCGTAGTTGAAGCCAACGAAGCCTTATTTTGTGTTTAGGTATGCGGAAATTGCTTGAATCACGCTAATTTTCATATTTTTCAGTTGTTTTCATTGTAAAATTGAGTTATTTTTTAGTATTTTTTTGGGGAATTTGCTATATTTTTATCGAGGTATGCGGAAAGCGATCTCGGTTGCTTGACATATTGTGGGCTTAGAGGTTGTGCTATCAGAAAATTTTCCCTGAGGAAAGGGATTAAGACGGTTGCGACCTCCTTCCATTGTCCATCATCTCCTTTCTCTATCAGAAAATTTTCCCTGAGGAAAGGGATTAAGACGTGGTGGCGTTCGGTTTTGATGTGCATATCATACCATTTATCAGAAAATTTTCCCTGAGGAAAGGGATTAAGACGCCTCGTAGACTTTCATCGCGACGGCTTTTGATACCGTAAATCAGAAAATTTTCCCTGAGGAAAGGGATTAAGACGACTTTTTCCTTCCCAATAGACGGATGAACAAATTCCATATCAGAAAATTTTCCCTGAGGAAAGGGATTAAGACTTGTAAATTCTGATTGGGTCTTTGCGGAAATGGGAGCCTCATCAGAAAAATTTCCCTGTGGAAAGGGATTAAGACATATTCGGCTCACTGTCCGTGTAATAGTACGGAAGTCCGTATCAGAAAATTTTCCCTGAGGAAAGGGATTAAGACGGGACAATCTCTCCTTTCGAGTTCGGGAGGAAACATTGGATCAGAAAATTTTCCCTGAGGAAAGGGATTAAGACTTGCCAACCCATTCCGGGTATTCCATGCCGTGCTGGTATCAGAAAATTTTCCCTGAGGAAAGGGATTAAGACTCCTTGGCCGTCTCTATATAATCCTGTTCCATACAAATCAGAAAATTTTCCCTGAGGAAAGGGATTAAGACAAGAAATATCTGGATTCGTTATAACGACTCCAGTTCATTCATCAGAAAATTTTCCCTGAGGAAAGGGATTAAGACCTTGCTACCTTCAGGTAACCTACCGCCCATAAGTGCCTGTTGCGCAACTAATTTTCCTGTTTTTGCCTTTGTTTTTTTCATCATTTAATCTTTTGAATTATTCGCATTTATATTCAGGGTAAGGCTCGCCTTACCCCTACGAAATGCCGATAAACATCGTATTTGTCCCACATATTTATGCAATATTGTTTTGAACCGTGGGGTAGGGGCAATGCGTGCATTGCCCAGGATCAATTTCATCGTTTTTACGGAATATTTGGCGATATTGTTAGTTGCGCAACGGGCACATAAGTTAAATCAGAAAATTTTCCCTGAGGAAAGGGATTAAAACGGGACTGGTTTGCTCTGTTTTATAGTAAACGTTGATTAATTCATACATCATTACTCTTGGATACTGGATATGCTCTGTAAAATACAAATGACAAAATTTCAATAGGATAATTATATTTTTTGTACAATTTTACATTTACATTATTGGTGTTAATTGCAAATCTTGTTTCTGGGCAAGGCTCGCCTTGCCCCTACAAAACGTTGGTGAATGCAAACGCTTTATTCCACTACTTTGTAAAACTTCCGCTTTCCAACTTGCACAATCATTTCATTGCTAACTGTAAATTGCCCATTTACATCCGAAACAACACTGCCATCTATCTTAACTCCGTTGTTCTGAATCATGCGCCGGGCTTCGCCCTTGCTTGCAAATGCGCCAATTGTGACCAGCAAGTCCAAAACCGAGTAACTGCCTGCGGCAAGTTTTATTTGCGGCGTGTCGCTGGGCAATTCATTTCCGCTGTGAATGGCTTTTTCTCTTTCCGCCGCTTCCTCTGCGGCAGCATTACCGTAATATTGCGAAACTATGTCGATGGCAAGTTCCCGCTTTGCTACCAAAATGTCTTTTGAAAAATCATTTTTTACAGTCAAAAGCTCAGACCAGCTTTCAACCAAGCTGTCTGCGATGTTGTAAATCTTGTGGAACATGGTGTCTGCGCTTTCGTTAACCCCAACATAATTTCCCAAAGACTTGCTCATCTTCTGCTCGCCGTCCGTGCCCAAAAGAATTGGCATGAACAAGCCTATCTGCGGCTCCATGCCTTCTCTTATTTGCAATTCTCTGCCACGCAAAACATTGAATTTTTGGTCTGTGCCGCCAAGCTCAACATCGCTGTTGATAACTATGCTGTCATAAGCCTGCATAAGCGGATACACAAACTCATGAAGGCTTATTGGCTGTCCTTCCGCATAGCGAGTTTGAAAATCTTTTCTCTCCAGCATTTGCGCAATGGTTATGCTGCCCATAAGCTCGGTAACTTTGTCAAAAGGCATTTTGCTGAACCAGTCGCCGTTGTAGCGAATTTCGGTTTGCTCCCTTTTCACAATTTTGAAAAACTGCTCCTGATATTCTTTGGCGTTTTCCATAACCTGCTCGTGGCTAAGGCGCGGACGCGTTTTGTTTCGGCCGCTCGGATCTCCTATCATAGCAGTGTAATCTCCAACAATCAAAACAACCTGGTGCCCAAGGTCTTGAAACTGCCTAAGTTTTCGCATAACCACCGTATGCCCAAAGTGCACATCCGGCGCAGTTGGGTCAACGCCAAGCTTTATGCGCAGCGGAGTATTGGTATCTATTGATTTCCGGATTTTTTTTGCAAGCTCGTTTTCAGGAACAACTTCTTGCACTCCCCGCATTAGCACGGAGAGTTGCTCCTCTAAAGATGGAAACATTTTTTCTCCTAAAAATAATGCAAGCAGCGAAGCCCAGCCATGTAATAAGATTTTTGCTGGAAGTTGGTTTTGGCTTCTGTGTCTGAGGAAATAATAGTTGTGTAATGCGCTTCGGACATCAGTTGCGTTTCATGCCACCACACAGCCCTGCTGCCCTGCTCAATAAATCCTTCCGGCATAAGCTCTGTATAATAACCGCTTGGCAATGCGTTGAACCCGTAGCTATCAGTTCCATTGCCATTATTGCTCCATCCGCTCTTGGATTTCAGCCTGCCGCCGGCAACATCGGCTCCGCCGGCATAGTTTACTAAAGCTTGCCAGTCTTCCGACCTTGCAACGGCAAAGCTGGGAGGACATAAGCCGGGCCAAAGAGACGCACCGGCTTTATTAGGGCAGTTTTGATTAGTGCCATTGCAGTTTTCCGGCAGTGCCATTGCTGTTGCCCAGTCGTATAGATACCCATAGTTTTCACAGTTTGCGGCCGTGTTTCCGTAGCATTTACCATTTTTCGCTATCGATATTTCCGGGGGGTATATTGACGGATCGAATTTCACATTTTCTGCCAGCCACATTTGGTTGCCTATTTGAACTATTTTATAGACTCTGTTGTTGTCAAGAGCGTCTAAAGTTATGCCTGTTATTATTCCATTTTCCTCGCATGTCATTCCGGGTTGCGGCTTTATTATTTTGTCTTCGCCCGTGCCTTCTTGCCTGCATCTAAGCAAGCTTTCATGTACGCAGGTTCCCCGTGTTTTTTCAAGGGAGCATTTAGGATAGAGCTTGCCCTCAAAGCAACCTTGCTCATAAGGGTCATATTCCTTTCCATTGCATTTTGGATAAAGCTGGTCTTCTTTGCAAAAATTAATTGCATGGTCATAGGGCATTCCATTGCAGCAATACAGTCCTTGGCAAACAGAAGTTTCGTTGGAGCTGCTGGAGGTTCCGGCTACTGTTCCCGAGGAGCTGTTTCCGCCGCCAGCAGAGCTGGAAGAGTTGCCTGTGATTTTTGACGATGAAGAACCTCCGGAGACTTCTTCTCCGTTTCCTACTTCTCCGCATGCAAATACAAGCAATCCAAAAATTGCCGCTAACAAGCTATATTTAACATATTTCATAGCAATAATATAGAAATCGCTGATTTTCATGGCTAGATTAGTGGCTAGTAGCTAGTGGAAAAAATGCAAATTTATGTGATTTTCGTCACATTTACACTTTTTTTATCATTTTTTTTGATTTTTTCCCCGCGAGAAGCGTCTAAGTATATGTAGGGCAAAAAAATAGGAGAATTCTAATGCCGGAAAAAACAAAAGAAGCAAACCGCGAGTTCAAAAGCAGCCTTTTCACTATGCTGTTCAGCATAAAGGAGAATTCGCTTTCGCTAATAAACGCCGTGGACAACGCAAACTACGGAAGCGACACCAACGTGAAAATAACAACGCTTGGAAACGCTTTGGTAAAAGGGCCGAAAAACGATATATCGTTCATGCTGGACGGAAAAATACTGGTACTGATCGAGCACCAGTCAACAATCAACAACAACATGGCTTTGCGATTTCTGATTTATATTGCGAGAATATATGAAAGAATAACTGGCCGAAAGGATCGTTACCGCAAGGAAAGGATTTCCATTCCCAAGCCGGAGTTCGTGGTTTTATACAACGGAAACGAGGACATGCCGGAGGTTCAGGAGCTTAAGTTGTCCGATATGTTCAAGGACTTGGGCGAGGAAGAGCTTCCCAAGCTGGACTTGACTGTGAAAGTGCTTAATATAAACAAAGGGCACAACGAAGAACTCGTGAACCGTAGCATGGTTTTGAGAGAATACTCTACTTTTGTATATTTGGTAAAGGAATATGCCAAGTCTATGGAATTGGGGGATGCTATTCTCAAAGCCATAGATGACTGCAAACGCCAGAATGTTCTGCGGGACTTTTTGGCAGAACATGAGCAGGAGGTTTACAACATGTTGCTAGGCGACTGGAATTGGGACGAGGCCCGAGAGGTCTGGGAAGAGGAAGCCATGAATAAAGGCGTTGCCATCGGCGAGGCGAGAGGTGTTGCCATCGGCGAAGCTCGTATTGCTCGACAGATGAAAGCCAAAGGCTTCAATACCGCTGTTATTTCGGAAATGACCGGTTTGCCGGACGAGGAGATTGAGCGTTTATAGTAGAGACGCAACGGAGGGCGACAGGCATAGATTTAGAAAATGAGAGAGCCATGCCTTAAAGCTCGGAAATTCAATCCATCGGAGCTACAAAGGCAGACACATAGGTCTGCCACTGAGCATTGTGTTTGATTATTATCGCAAAATTGTGTTCAAATGATTTTTTTGCCATAAAATTGGATTTTTGCGAATGTATCGTGCAATTTCTGCGTATTTTGCCTCGTTGCGTATTATGTATTCGTAATAATTGCGTTGCCATAATTTTTTGCGGAATGGCAACCATCATGGCAAAGGGCGCGTATGTCGCATAATATGGTACACGTCATGGCAAAAAGGGCAGACACATAGGCCCCTACGTATTGGAATGTGAATTGCATTATGTTTTGCGGTTACGCAACGTTGCGGTGCAATGCCATGATGGTTGCATTACCCCAACGACGATGTTCTACCCAGTGGTGCTACACGTTGCGGTGCTACAACACCTTGCCTTCTTGGTAGCAGGCGAAGATGTAACTGGGATTTTCGTAATAGAGGCTGCTGTTGAAATTCTCTATTTTTTCTGAAATCGGCGAATTGTAAGCTTTTAAGAGTGCTTGGATAAAATCTATTTGCTCTTGCTCGGCTATGTTTATTACAAGCCTTTTGTACACTTTGCCAATGTCCCAGTGCGAAGGAAGGGAATATTTGCTTTCTGTTGGAAAGCTGTCGCTTTGAATGGCGAATTTCTCTATTAGCTCGTCGCTTATTTTGTCTATGTTTTCCGAATGATAAACATCTGCCAAGCCAAAAATCCTGTTTAACTCGTCTTTTCCTATTGCGTTTGCGACCGTAGTCCTGTGCGATTTGATTTTGCGAGCTATATAATCTATCAGAGAACACAAAAAAAACAAATCATTATGCTCCTTTAGCTCCCTGCCTATCATATTGCAGCCTCGCTTTTCAGAAATTTCAAGCTTCCCAATGCAGCTTCTGTGCAAAAAGTTATCTGATGCGTAGGATGTTTGAACCTTGTCAGAACCCAGAATTGCTCTCTTGTTAGAGTGCCATCCATATAATCGCTTATATAATTGTAAATTTGGTCATTCGCCATTGGGCCGCTCACAATTTCATAATCGTGTTTTTTCCAGCTCCTGCAAAAAATCACAAAATCAAGCCATTCTTCTGTCATTTCGGAAAATTCTCTCGTTTTAAGCGAAGGATTTTTTTCATATTCGTAAACATTAAGAATGGGGGAGCTATAACGGCTTGCCCATCTAACCGCTTGTTCTTTTAAAATGGTGCAATAAAAACCTGTGCCAAAATCCTTAGCATATTTTCCTGCAAGAATTTTAGGGCTTTTGATTTCTAAGTAACTGCCGTGGTATAGGAGCATATATTGCATAAATTTAGAAAAACAATATTCCCCTTTGGAGATTCAGAATTTGCAAGCTTCCACTAGAAGGTCTTTTTGCATTTTTCTATATTAACAACAAACATTTTTTCCACTAAAGATGAATAAAGCTTCTCTAATAATAGCCGCAAGTTTGCTCGCAAGCCGGGTGCTGGGCGTTTTGCGCGAAATGCTTCTCGCCAAAATTGCCGGAGTGAACGAGCAAAAAAATGCTCTGGACTTGGCGTTTATGATTCCCGATATCCTGAACCATCTTATAGGCACAGGATTTTTGTCAATTGTTTTTATTTCTCTGTTCACAACGCATCTGCTTAAAAACAACGAAGACGAAGGCTGGCGGTCATTTAGCAATATTTTCAATGTTTTGGGCTTGTTCTTGCTGATTTTGGCTGTTCCTGCGTTTATTTTTATGCGTGAACTGATTCTGCTTTTGACCGCTGCGCCCCCAAGCGAAGCAATTTTGGCTATGGCAACGCATTTTGGCAGGATAATTCTGCCGGCTCAGTTGTTCTTTTTTGCCGGAAGCTTTTTAATAGCTGCGCAGCAAGCCCGAAAACAATTCTTTATACCATCGTTGACAGGCATAATTTACAACGCAAGCATAGTGGGTTGCGGATGGGCTTTCAAAGAAAACGGAGTTGCCGGTTTCGCATGGGGTGTTCCCATCGGCGCATTCATCGGATTTTTTGTTCTGCAAATAATAGGCTCCTATAGAGGCAAGGTAAAATATTTTCCTGTTTTTAATCCTATAAACCAAGAATTCATCAAAACCATAAAACTTTTGCTCCCTATGGTCTTGGGCGCAGGCTCAATGTTCGCATTGGAATTCGTAATTCGCAGCTTTGGCTCAATGTTTGGCGATTTTGGAATTTCCAGCCTTAATTACAGCTACAGGCTGATGTACACCCTTGTAGCCGTCTTTGGGTTTAGCGTTGGCGTTGCAAAATATCCGGACATGGTTAGAATGTTCAAAGAAAACAGAACAACAGAATTAAATGAAAAAGTATGGGGAGACTTGGCAAAAATCTTTGCTATTCTTGTGCCGGCAATCTGCGCATTGACTGCAATTAGCCTGCCTGCGGTGAGGATTTTGTTTGAAAGAGGGGCTTTTACCCAAGAAAACTCAATTCTTGTGAACAATTTGCTGCTGTTCTATTTGCCGGCAAGCGTTGGGCTTTGCTTTCAGGCGCTTTTGATCAGGGCCTTCTATTCCATGGAAAAAATGTGGCTGCCTACTATTATAAATACTTTGACTTTTGCGTTTTCGCTGTTTTTGTATGCTCCTATGGCAAAAATCATGGGAATATATTCTGTACCCATCGTAAGCTTTGCCTGTTCGCTTGCTCAACTGTTTATTCTTTTGACGTTTTGGGGTGGCAAAGGCTGTAAGCCTTATATAAGGGATTTTGCCGTTGCTTCTATTGCTTTGGCTGTTTTCTCTTATTTGGGGCTTTATTCCGCAATATTCTTCTATGATTGGCTTTTAAATGCGAATTTACCATATTTATTGGTTTATTCGGCTGTTTTTTCCTGTTTATTTTTTGTTTTTCCGATTTTTTTGCAAGCTTTGCTAGGTTCAAAGTCTTCTTCTTATATTATATTTTTATTAAAAAAGAAAATATTAAGAAGGTAACTGGCTCTGTTAGCAAAGTTAGGAATTCCTGCAAAGCTCTGATTTTTATGGAATTATGCTTTTTTTATATTAACTTATGCTTTTGAAACCCCGGCTTTTTATTAACAAGTCTTTTCAAAAGTTGCTTTTTTATTAACGTTTGTACGGAAAACTTTTTGCAAAATTGCATTTTTCCAAGCTAATTAACACTTTTTTAACATTTTTTTTCGTTTTCCCCTTGACTTTCTTGCAAAACTTTTCTAAATTATTGCAACACGGCGGTTTAGCTCAGTTGGTTAGAGCGACGGAATCATAATCCGCAGGTCCGGGGTTCAAATCCCTGAACCGCCAGTTCTCCCTACAAAGGGTTTACTTTTTAGAGGTAACTATGGAAGCTGTGATACAGAGATGGGGTAATGATTTCGGTATTAGAATACCTGTTGGAGCGGCTAGAAAAATGTCCTTGAAAACAGGTTATAGGGTGTTTATTGTGCCTTTAGAACAGAGAAGCAACGAAATTACTCCTCCAAGAAAAGGCTGGGCAAAAGCATTTCAAAAAACAAAGAAAAAAGAACAAATGTTAATTCCCCAAACAATAGTAAATAGCGACTTTGAATGGGAATGGTAAAATGAAACAATACGATATTTATCTAGCTAACTTAGACCCAACTGTTGGCAGAGAGATAAAGAAAACAAGACCTTGTATTATTATATCCCCAGATGAAATGAACAACGGCTTATCAACTGTAATCATAGCTCCAATGACAACTAAATCCCATAATTACCCTTCACGTGTGCAAATAGAATTTCAGAATAAAACTGGCTGGGCGGTTTTAGATCAAATCAGAGCCATAGACAAAATAAGGTTGGTAAAGGCTTTGGGTAAATTGAACGTAAATAAAATAAGCGAAATAAAAAACGTGCTAAATGAAATGTTGGTAAGGTAAAGCAATGATATTTAATCTTCTTCCAAAAAGTCTGCTGGGAATTCATTTTTTTTCATGCATTCGTTGAGTTCGGTGCTATTGAGAAAATTATGATAATAATTCATTATATACCCGCCATCCGTTTGAACTTTATTCCAAGCTTTTGTGCAGGCTGCTTGAAATTGGGGAACAGTCCTGTCTTGATTCCAATGGCAAGTCTTACCGTTGTAGGTATAATTAAAGGCTAATCTTCCTGTACCGGTTAGAGAGGCATATACATATATTTTTTCCGTTCCTTTACTTGCTTCGTATGCATTGCAATTAATGGCTTCTATTTTCCAGCCATTTGATTCTTTTGAATTAATTTCATCTGTCATGCAAAGCTCGCTTGTAAGCTTAAGAGTATCTGCCGTAATTTCTGCTTTTACAATTTGCCACCCGCCTTTGCATTCAGTGCGATTCTCATCTATAGATTCACAAACTTTGTCCTTGTTGTTTTTAATCCTTGTCCATGTTCCAAAAAGATCATTTGATGTACCGGAAAAGTGAATCGTATCGCTCCACCAATAGTCTTGATAAACTAGGACATTATTGCTTATTGAATAAGTTACTTCATCAGGTTCATTGTCAATCCATCTGTATAACACCCCGCCTTCTTCGCAAATATACCGTTCATCTGTTTCAAAATATTCAAAAAAATTACTGATTATGTTTCTCAAGGAATAAGTTTCTGTAATTTGGAGTGCGTCTGCGTTTTCTCCGACTGAACTGCTGCTTTTCGCCAACATAGCAGAACTGCTGCTTGGCTTTTTTTCCGGGCAAATGTCAGATGGCGTTCCTCCCCAGCTTTCGCACTCTTCAGAGAAATCGGTATATTTATAACAATCGTTGCCAATAATGCAATATTCCGGCTGGCTCTTGCCGCTGGAGCTGTTCCCGTTAGGGTCTGAAAGATTGTCTCGTTCATCTTGAGAGCAGCTCAAAATAAGCAATAATGCGCAAAATAAACTCAGCCTTAAAATCATATTGGCAGAAATATAGAAAATCAAAAACTTGCGTTTACCTCACCATTATCTTCTTCGCTTTTATACCCCTTGCCTCTATGTATATTCCTGGTGCGGTTGGTTTGGCCGTGCCTAAAAGAATACCTTTCAAAGTGTAATACCTTGGGGTTTGGCTAGTAACTAGTGGCAAGTGGCTAGTGGATAAAATGGGCGTTTCGTCGCATTTGTTTACCACTTTGCCGTCTAGGAAGTCGCAGATTTCTTCACTAAGTGCAATGCATTTTTCTGCTCTTTTGCAGAATGTCGCATAACCGCCTTCGTCGTCTTCCATTTCTACTATTATTATGGAACGATTAAGAGGCGCATAGTTGTCTGCGGAGATGTCGTCTGTGATTATAGTGGCGGTGGCTTTCTGCGTTGTTTCGACCCGTTTTGCTAAAGTTGAGAGTGATTCATATTTCAATTCTACTTTTGCTTTTCCGCTAAGGACTTTCGCAGCGTCATCGGTTTCTTTTTTCACGGTGTCTGTGGCGAAGCCATCGTATGCTACGATTGAGTCGAGGATTTGCTGTAAGGCGGCGGTGTCTTGGAACACTTCGCTTGGAACCCAGATGGTGTCTGCGTTGTATTCGAAGTCGGGAAGGGTGGTTTCAAATTTTGGGGTAAGCGGTTTTGGTAGTATTTCGTAGTCTATTGTTCTTGGCTGCGGGTCGTAGTTGTCTGCGTTTGAGGATGTTATTGTTATGTATGGGGCGTTATGGTTTTCATCATTGTATTTGCCTGCGCCGCTATATAGGTAAACATTGAAGCTGATGCCGGATTCACTTATGCTGGCGGTAGGGCCTTGGGTGTATTTGTTGTAAACATATTCAGGTTCCTTCGTCCATATGACTTGTAATTTTTTTTTGGCTATTGTATATGGGCAGGTGGTATTTTGCAGGTTTATGCCTCTGTTTAGGCTTGAATCGGCAAGTTTGGCCGTCACAACGTGGCTTTCCGCATTTGTTCCCGCACCTGTCAAAACCAGCGCATAGCCTATAGAATCCGGTTTGGGGCTTTGCTCTTTGCCGCTGTAAATGAACTCTGATCCGCAAGCGGGAGCCCAAGTTATTTGCACATTGTTCACCTGCCATATTTCAAACTTGGCGGAGTCTATGTGCGCTTCGTAATTTTTGTTTGCGGGGAAGGTCACTTCCAATATATATACGCCAGGATTGGGAAATTCCGTGTAGCTGTCTATGCTAATGTATTTGAATGTTGCATTTTTGTGATCGTTTGTTATTGAATTGACAATAGGCTTAGGTTGTTCTTCGCCAAAGTACCAACTATCCATTTTTTCTATGTTGCCGGAGCCGGGAGCTTTGTGGATTGTGAAAGAAATGGTGTCTAGGCCATAATAATCCTCGATTCCTGTTATTATGATTTTAGCGATGCCAGCATCAGTATTTTCGTCGTATTTTAAGGTGTAGTCAACTTCTTTTGTTAAAGTTACTTGTTTTGAATTGATTACGGTTATTTCTGGTTCCTTTGGTAAGCCATCGTATGTTTGCGTTGCTGTGTCAATGATTATTTTAGTATGCGCAATGTTTTTCTCCTCTAGAAAAATCGGATAGCCTTCATTTGCGTTCTTTAGCATAACCCAAGTGCTTTCAAAATCCCACTCGGAGTAGGTGTTTTGGTTTTTCATCAGAAGGGTTGTTTTTGGAGTACCTATAGAATTATTTGCCTTTGTTGAATCCGAGTTATAAAAGGAGTTTGTATAAGTGGCGTTTGCACCGTTTATACCGCCAGAATTATTTCCTCCTATTACTTGTCCTATGAAATAGGAATTATTTACCATGCCGTGATTGCCGCTTATGCCGCCGACATAGTCGGAGCCGGATACATAGCCTATGGCGTAGCAATTTTCTATTTCGCCATCTTGCTGGGCATACGCCGCAACAGCTAAAAATATTGCAAGCAAGTTAAAATTCAATGTTTTCATACACTCCTCAATTTTTCAAGCACCTTACGGAATACAGGTTCGATTTATAGCCGAAGTTCTGGTACACTTTTGTTTCTAAATTGATAATGTACTGATAGTAAGCGTAGGGGTTACTTTGGTACATACTGGTCCACCAGTAGCCGTAGTAGCCGGCTCTGCCGAAGCCGGTTTCTTCATAATCGCCGCCAGGGAGGGCCGAAAAACCGTAGTCATCTGTGCCATTGTATGAGCTACCGCTCCAACCGCTCGTTGCTTTCAACTTGGACCCTGCGACTTCTGCTCCTCCAGCAAAATCCGTCAAATCTTTCCACTCTGAATGGATTGGCAAATGCCAGCCTGTGGGGCAAATGCCTTGGTGATTTTCATTGGCAATATATTTGTCATTATTATATGTTGCATTAATATTCATAGCCGTAGCCCAATCATACAACCGTCCGTATTTGGCGCAGTTTGAAAGATTATTATCATAACACTTGCTGTTCGTAGCATTGTAATTTAAATTTTCCGCCATCCACGTTTGCTCTCCTATTTTTACGGTTTTATATATCCTGTCGTCACGAATGTCGATCAAACAATTATCGCAAATTTTCAAAGTATCGCAACTGGCAGTCAAGTTTGGAATGCCGTCGCAAGTTCCTGTAACCGTTACTACATAATTTCCCGCCGAAGGATTGTCCCAAGAATATGGTGCGTTTAAAAAATTTTCATCTATAAGTTGGTCTATACTGCAAGTCACTGTGGGCTTACTGACCGGTACACCTGCGACTGCATTTTTCGGTAAACCTGTGCAAGAAAGAGTAGGCATTTTTTGCAGGCGACCGCTTATTCCGCCAACATTGAGTTTGCCTTTAATAAAAAATCCTACCAAACCAAGATTATGAATTTTTCCCTCATACGCAACGCCAAACAAGCCTTGGTAATCAGCGGTATTATTGTTTATATAAAGACCGCAGACAACCTTGCCATTGCCATTGAAAGTGCCTTTGAAACTGTTGGTAGAATTACCTATAGGAGTCCATTTCCACAAACTATTTTCACTGGCACTAATCCATTTTCTCCACCCACCTTGTGCGTTAGTATCGTTCAAAACAATGTTCGCACCAAGCACAATGGTCTTACCCTGAAACGATGTGCCCCTGTTCACAAGCTGTGCAAGTCCAGCTAACTCCTCAGCAGTAAAAATAGTATAAGAAGTTGCGCTTTTGTCAATAGTGTACCAAGCGCTATCCACCGTCCCTTTCCACGCCGTCTGCGCAAAAACAGTTTGTACCCCAATACCCCCGATTAAGAGGACAAGCAGGATGGAAAGTTTTTTGTAAATGAGCTTATACGGCTTTAATTCATCTATCAAAAGTTGGTTCTGCATATATGGAATATACAATTATTTTACGTAAAAGCGTCGCTTTTGTTCAATTTTGTCGAAAGAAATCCGGACTTTGTTTAAACTGTTCGAGCAAGCCGCATCAGCACTTATTCCAGTTTGCCCCGAAATTTGTGCAAAATATTTCTATATTTGCCTTGAAATTCATGCAAAAAGGGCTTAAGTTTGGGTTGAAATTATGGCAAATGCGTATTTGGAAAGACAAATTGACAAGGAACTCCTGCTCTGGAAAGAGAGCAAGGAGCGCAAGGTTCTTTTGCTCCGAGGGGCAAGGCAGGTGGGGAAATCACGCTCAGTTGCTAAGCTGGCAGAGAGTTTTGAGCATTTTATAGAGGTGAATTTTGAGAAAAACCGAAATATACACGCACTGTTTGAGGGCGACCTAAATGCCAAGGAGATTGCCGAAAACCTGTCTGTGCAATTCAAAAAACCTGTTATCCCTAACAAAACCCTAATCTTTTTTGACGAAATTCAAAGCAGTCCCAGCGCAATTTCCTCACTCAGATTTTTTTCCGAGGATTACCCCGAACTGCATGTAGTAGCCGCTGGTTCTCTTTTGGAATTTGCTCTGGAAGAATTGCCTTCGTTTGGAGTTGGGCGTGTCCGTTCAATTTTTATGTATCCTCTTTCTTTTGCGGAATTTATGAATGCGTGCGGCGAAAAATTGCTCTGGGAAAAAGTTTGCGAGTCTGCGCCGGAAAAACCTTTACTTGAACCATTCCATGAAAAATGCATTAATTACTTGAAAAAATTTCTGATTATCGGCGGCATGCCTGCTGTGGTGGCAAAATACATTGAAAACGTTGGTGTTTTGGAATGCCAAAAAATACTTAATGATTTAATAATTTCATTAAAAGCGGATTTTTTCAAATACAAAAAACGAGTTCCGAATTTGCAAATTCAGGCGGCATTTGAAGCCGTGGTTCATCAGAGCGGCGGCAGATTTAATTATTCCGGCGTTGATCAATTAAGTTACAGGCAGGTGAAGGAAAGCTTGGAGCTTTTGCAAAAAGCCGGGTTGGTTATTCCTATTGTGCATTCATCGGCAAATGGAATTCCGCTGGGCGGAGATGTGAATTTTAAGAAACAGAAATACATTCTGCTGGATACCGGAATTTTTCAACGCTTGCTCGGTTTGGAACTGTCTGATGTTTTATTTGGCAACGAAATTTCGCTTGTCAATAAGGGAGCGATAGCAGAGCAGTTTGCAGGTTTGGAATTTCTAAAATCGGCTTCGTGTTATGATGAACAAGTGAGCCTTTATTTTTGGTCTAGGGAGAAGCCTAAAAGCAATGCGGAAGTTGATTATGTTGTTCAGCGAGGCGAGAAAATAATTCCTGTTGAAGTCAAGTCCGGCTCAAGCGGCAAAATGCAGAGCCTCAATCTTTTTATGGCAGAGAAAAATTCCGAGTATGGAATTAGAACATCGCTTGAGAATTTTTCTTTTTACAATGGGATTAAAGTATATCCGTTGTATGCGATTGGAAGGATTTTTTTCTAAATTACCCACATAAATCGGAGATTTTTATGGCTTTTGAATACGAAGAAAATCTGCAATACGGTAAGGACAATACCGAATATGACCTTATAGCCAAGGCTTCTGAGGCGGGAATTTCCACAGCCGAGTTTGATGGCAAAAAGATTTTGAAAGTTAGCCGGGACGCTTTGGCCAAGCTGACGGAAGCGGCATATTCGGAAGTTAGCTTTCGTTTGCGCCCTGCCCACACAAAACAGGTCGCGGCAATTTTAGATGACCCTGAAGCCAGCCAAAACGACAAGCTTGTCGCATTCACAATGCTCCAAAACTCCTGCGTCGCAAACGAAAAAGTCCTGCCATTTTGCCAAGACACCGGCACCGCAGCCATCTTTGTGAAAAAAGGCCAGCGCATTTGGACCGACTGCAACGATGCAGAAGCCATATCCGAAGGCGTTTACAACGCTTACAACAAACTGAACCTGCGCTACAGCCAAATTGCTCCGTTGGATATGTACGATGAAACCAACACCGGAAGCAACCTGCCTGCGCAAATAGATATCTATGCTGCGGAAGGCGACCATTTTGATTTTCTTTTTGTTGCCAAAGGCGGTGGCTCGGCAAATAAAACCTACTACTGGCCCATGACCAAAGCCCTGCTCACACCCGCAGGCCTTGAAAAATTTTTAAAAGAAAAAATTAAAAGCCTTGGCACAGCGGCATGCCCTCCTTACCACTTGGCAATAGTTATAGGCGGCACAAGCGCAGACGCAAACTTAAAACTCGTAAAGCTCGCAAGCACGGGATACCTGGACAACATTCCAACCACCGGCTCCAAAAACGGCAGAATTTTCCGCGATTTGGAAATGGAAGAAAAGGTAAAAATACTGGCTCAAAAAAGCGGAATTGGCGCGCAGTTCGGCGGCAAATATCTTGTGCACGACGTGCGCATAATCAGAGCAAGCCGCCACGCCGCAAGTTGCCCCGTTGGAATGGGAGTCAGTTGCTCCGCAGACCGCAATATAAAGGCGAAAATAACCGCAGAAGGTTTGTTCCTCGAAAAAATGGAGCACAATCCTGAGCAGTATTTGCCAAAAGGAGGCTACGGCTCTTTAGGTCTCTCGCAGCCGATTGGCATAAACATAGACCGCCCGATAAAAGAAGTTCTTGCGGACTTGAGCAAGCTTCCTGTGAAAACAGCGGTTTATTTAACCGGAACCATGATAGTGGCTCGCGACATAGCTCACGCAAAATTAGCGGAAATGCTGGAGAAAAACGGCGACTTGCCGGAATACTTCAAAAAGCACCCCGTATATTATGCCGGCCCCGCAAAAACTCCTCCGGGCAAACCGACCGGCAGCTTTGGACCAACAACAGCCGGCAGAATGGATTCTTACGTAGCAGCTTTCCAGGCAAAAGGCGCAAGCCTAATAATGGTGGCAAAAGGCAACCGAACCAAAGATGTAACCGACTCCTGCAAAAAGAATGGCGGCTTCTACTTAGGTTCAATAGGCGGCCCCGCCGCGCTCCTCGCAAACCAAAACATTCTGAGCAACGAAATCTTGGACTTCCCGGAACTGGGAATGGAAGCCATTCGCAAAATAACCGTAAAAGATTTCCCAGCCTTCATAATAGTAGACGACAAAGGCAACGACTTCTTCGAGGAGTTGATCTAGGATGTTTAAAATTCTGAAAATTCTGATAATTCTGGGAATTCTGGTTCAGACGTTTTCCTGTTCCTCCAATAAATTCACAGGCCAATTGACGGAGAAGTGCGTTGCTGAATATAAATCTGCGGAAGAAAGATTCAAGAAAGCCAAGTATTGGAGCGTCAAGGAAGATTTGACTGAGATTATGCAAAACTGTTCCGGAACCGGTGTTATGGAGGAGTCTCACTTTTTGCTTGCGCAGTCGCATTTTTATTTGGAAGAGTGGCTTGAGGCCCGTGCCGAGTACGGGAGCTTCGTAAATTTTTTCCCCGGCTCGCCTTACGCAGAAACCGCCGCTTACCGCAAAGCCGTGTCTGCGTACAATTTGTCTTACAAAGATTCTCGCGACCAGTCCAACACAACTTTTGCGATGAGGGATTTCAGCCGTTTTGAATCGGAGTATCCTAATTCGCCTTTGCTGGACAGCGCATATCTGTACTTGGACAGTTTGACGAACAGGATGGCGGAGAACGAATTTCAAATTGCGAGATTGTATTCCAGAATGGGGGAGCCGGGTGCCACGGCGATTTATTTGAAAGAGTTTTTGGATGATTTTCCGAGAAGCCCTCGCCAAAAAGAAGCGATTGTCATGCTCATAAACAGCTACATTGACATGAAGGAGTTTGCTTCCGCAAAATTTTATCTGGAGCGTTTGCGGGAGGCTTACAACGCAGACGAAAAAATGCAGACTTCCGCAAAAAAGCTGGAAGAGCAAATTGCATCTGCTGAAAAGTCTTTTGAAAAGAAGCTGGAAAAAGAAAGAAAGCAAAAGCTAAAAAGAAAAGATGACAACGGATAATTCTGGAAATGCACAGCGCAGAAAATGGCTGGGTGTTATCAGCCATTGTTGCGGAGTTTACACAAGGGTTTATTTGAATTCAAGCGGGGAGTGGGCAGGCAACTGCGCCAGATGCGCCCGCCGCATTGTGCGGGTTATGCTGTAGCGGTTAGTTTTATTTATTATATCCCCACGGATCGCCTTTGGGCAAAAGATTGATCATGCATTTCTGAAAGCTTTCGTCTCGAAAATCATAATAAGAATCTTCTATGCACCAAGAATCTTTGTCTTCCAAGGATTTACAGTAAGCTATAGCTTTGTTGCATGCGGTTACTTTTTCGGAATGAGTTGGTTCTTTCGCGGAACAAGATTTGCCGTTGTATGTGACTTTTGCGCTTGACATTGTTTGAGTCAGTTTTATTTTATCATTTCCTTTTGAAAGTTCATAGCTATCGCAACCCAGAGTTTTTATTTTCCATCCACGGACTTCTTCGCCGTCTTTTGTTTCATCTGCTCGGCAAACGTCACGTGTCATAGCAACTTCTTTTTCCGAAACCACTAATTTCACAACATCGTAATAATCATCGCACCAGTAACCGTCATATTCATCATCATCATAATGATTCCTGCAAGACAGCGATAGATTCTTATTTCTTGTCCACGTGCCTATAATTTCATTTGATGTTCCGTTGAATTTTACCATTTCGTCTTCACTATATTCCCAAAGAGATAAAACTTTATTGTCTATTGAGTAATTCATTGAAAAAGTGTACTCTCTGGTGGTGTCCTTAAATCCATTTTCCGAGCACCTTTCACTGTTATACGTCTCTATAACATAGAGATAATTGGATGACATTTCTTTAACTTTATAGACTTCTGTTATTTTACTGCCTGTGCTGCCGCCATCACCGCCATCAGAACAGGAAAAGAATGAAAAGGATGCAACGCAAATAGCAGTTGCGAAAAATTTTGCGCCGATTTTAGTCGAGCTTGCCATAAAAGCCTCCAAATATGTTTGTGGTAATATAGAAATTTCTACTTTCCTTTATATGCGTCATTTTAATGTAACCGGTTGTAGCTAATCAGGCTAAACCGATAAGCCTTTATCTTTTAAATAAGAGTTTTTTCGATTTTTAAATAGCATTAGCAATGGCTCTTTCTTAACATATCCACATCATTTTTTATCTGTTTCAAAATTTCTTTTATCTCATCTGAATTTGGAAGCGTTGGTTTTCCATATACCAAAGTAGAACTAAATGGAACAATCAAGCCATCGCCTTTTGGCATAATTCTCCCCATACCACACATATACGCAGGAACATATTTTACGCCCGGACAAAGAGAAAGCAACAGAGCGATCCCCGATTTCATTTGTTGCTCGCTATCGGGTTCTCCGCGTGAGCCTTCGGGAAATATAATTAATGAATAACCGTCTTCCAAGGCTTTTTTCATTGCGTGAATTGCCTTCCCTCCTTTACGGGAAATTAATAACGTGTTTATAAAATAATTGCTAAACCAGGCTTTCAATTTCGTTTTTCCAAAGTAATCGGCAGCGGCAACAGGTTTTACTTTATGGACAATAGAAGACGGCAAAGATGCCATCAATGCCATAGTATCTATATGGCTGTTATGATTAGCCACTATAACAAACTGTTTCTCTTGCAACAAAAAAGTTGCCTTGTCGAACTTGACGCCGACAATCAGTTTCAAAAAATTACGGATAATACCGCTGTAAATTATTTTTAAGACAAGTGCTTGCATTTCAATATGCTATGTAATAGACCAAGTGAAAAAATACGGGAGCGGTATAAGCCAGCGAGTCAATACGATCTAAAACTCCTCCGTGTCCCGGAATGGTTGTTCCCGTATCTTTTACACCAATATCACGCTTGATAGACGACATCACAATATCTCCTACAAATCCCACTATTGCAACAAGAAAACTAACCAACAAAAGGTATTTGGTACTCAATGGAGTTAAAAAACCAAGTCCGTATCCAATGGCAGTAGTAGAGATAACTCCTCCTATAAATCCCTCCCAAGTTTTGTTCGGACTTATCTTTGGGATAATCTTATGTTTTCCAAACAATTTACCCCAAACAAACTGCATAACATCATTGATTTCCGTGAGAAAAACAAGGAAAAGCAACAACCCGCGCCCTCCTGCGCTAAACCCTTCCAAATCGGGAAGCGACAACAAGTAAGCCATATGGCTGATACCAAACACCGTCAACATCAATATCCATTGCAAGGTAGTCATTGACTGTATAATTCCCTTTGTCTCTCCCTTCAACACCAAACGTAAAGGTAAAAATAAAAACATTACAACAGGGATAAATATTATATAAAAGCCATACCATCCTATATAAGCCAAATAATATTGTATAGGTATCGCCACAAATGCCCAAAAAATGGCTCGCCTGTCCGATTGTCTAAATCCTAACAAAGAATAAATTTCTCGAAATGCGACAAATGAAAGAAATGCAATGGCAACGTAAGAGATTTTTGTGCTGAAAACAGTTGCTCCAACAAACATTGTCGACATAACCCACCAAGATTTGGTGCAATTTTTAAGTTCTTTAATATTGGTTTCAGGTTTTATTTTCTCAAAAATAAAAAAACTAAGAGAAGCAATACTCAATATCCCGAATATCAATCCGACAATAAATAGACTGTCGTTATTTTGAAAAATACTCAAATGAAATACATTATTCATAATCTGTCTATTTTAATGTTTTATTTGCCCGAATTGCCGTACTAAATATGAGTAGGGCATTAATAAGCGCAAAGATGTAAATGGAATAAGAAGTTATATCAACGTATAAAAAAGCCAGTAAACCATATAATCCAATCACAAAAGCCCTGTCGCTTTTCCCCATAGGTCCTTCGTATCTTCTTTGTCCCGATATAACTTTTCCCAACAATCCCGAAAATTCATTTACAATACTTAAACTTATGAACATAACTACGAGATATAAATTCGACTGTTCAAATTTCAATAAAGGGAAATAGATAAACAAATCGGAAAGCACATCGCCCAATTCATTCAACAATTCACCTTTCTTGGATTGTTGATTATATATTCGAGCCATCATTCCGTCCAAAGCATTCAATGCCATTCGCAAAAAAAGTCCAATGGGCAAGGCGAGAAAAAACAGATGATACACATCGGCAAACCAAAAGAAAAGACCAATAATTAAAGACAAAAACAGAGAACTGACAGTAATTTGATTAGCCGTTACGCCTATTTTATGAAGCAAATCTAAAACAGGGCGTAGAAATACTTGAAACTTGGGTTTGATGTTATAAACAGAAATCATAAAAGCCTCCACAGGAAGCTTTGCCAAATACTATTTTGCTACTAAAAGCCATCTTTGGGGAAAATTATAAAATTAAAAAGGTTTTTTTTCGAAAAAATCATATCAAAAATAGCGTTTTTTTATGTTTTCCCGCTAATTTCCATTTTTTCGGACTACTTGTGCACAAGAAACTCAAGGCTTCCATCATAGCAGGACCCTTGTGTGGAGGCTTTCCAATCAAAAAAATGAAAAAAACAACACTTTCTTATGAAATGCAATAGGAGTTAATAAAACTGGAGGAGAGTTGGAATTATACACTTATGCGGGCACTACAAACCAGCCACAGCTGGTTATGTCGTAGCTAATCAGGCTAAACAGATAAGCCTTTATCTTTTAAATAGTCGCTCCTTAAAAATATAACAACTCCGCATAAATCAACATTTATTTCATAAAAGGGGTTGAAAAATTCTACGATATTTGCTATATTTTATGCATAAAAGGCGGTATAAAAGT
>Ga0181987_10661_pt1 | contig 23331 bp, 14 predicted proteins | sample TergutCo191P1_FD_120224 | JGI IMG/M metagenome (GOLD analysis project Ga0181987, IMG submission 120224)
TCTTTGATAAAAGAGCACTTCAAGTCCATGTCTCTGGGAGAAGCCATTCTTAGAGCCATGGAGGATTGCAAGCGCAGTGATGTGTTGAAAGTTTTTTTGAAGGAGCATGAGCGAGAGGTCTATAATATGATACTAGGCGAGTGGAGCATGGACGAGGCCCTTGAAGTCAGGGCTGAGGAGGCTGAGGCTAGGGGTATTGCTATTGGCGAAGCTAGGGGTATGTCTGCAGTTCTTGATCTTGTTGCGCAGGGTTATGGCTACGAGCAGATTAAGGATATTTTGAATCGCAATTCCTGATTCATTGTAGCAAAGCATTGTTTAGTACATAGGCATCCATTCTGGATGCCTATATTATGTTCGTTACGCTCGCCTCAAATACTCCTCAATCTGGTTCTTTATCATACTCTCTGAAATAATAAACGGTTTTTTCGTTATGCTTACTTCCATCTCCTGCTCAGAAACCAGCTTGCAGTTGCCCTCCAATTTGCCGATGTGAGTTTTAACGCTCAATTGCCCAACTGAGCCGTCCCAACTGAAAGTGCCACCATTCGCCATAGCCTTGCTTTTTATCGCTTCAACCATAACATCCATGCTTTCATTTAATTTTATTCTAAAAGACATAACTTCTCCTCATCTATAAAAATAGACTTTGCGATTTTGCCTACGCTGGCTACCCAAATTCCGTCCATTGTGCCGCCTATTATGCTGCCTACAACCGGAAGCATTTTTGCAGTGCCTTTTACGCCATATTTTGCCAGCAATCCATAGCCAATAATTCTGTTTATTCTGGTTAGAGTGCCTTCCGAAATTTTTCCAATCAAGTTTTTAAGCACAAACTGTTTTCCCGCTTCTATCCCAATTTCTTTGAGAATCTCTTTCACGGCGTTGCCTGCCAAACACGAAAACGCAAATGTTTTTACCCTTTCGTCTTTCGGGTCGTAGCCGCCAATAATCGCAATAGCTGTTATCATTCTCATTTGAATAAACAAAACGCTTGCCAAGTTTGCCGGGAGAGTAACCGGAAGAGTCGCTAATCCACCCAAGCCCATGACAAAGCCTGATGTCGCGCCGTTCGCAATTTGCCATTTGATTAAAGCGTTTGCTTGGCGCTGTTTGTTGCTCGGATATTTCTTTTTATATTTTTCCGCAAGCTCTACGGCATAATCCGCTCCTGCGCTATAAGCCAGTTCCAAGGCTCTCTGAATTATTGATTCTGTAAGTTTTGACATTTTCTACCTCTGCCTGAACTTAGGCGCAAAATTCTTTTTCTTGTCCTTTGCCCCATGCCCAATGTCCCTTGCCTTTCTTCCCAATAGCCCCGCTCTGTCCGGCACAAAAAGCATTGCCAAATCCAAACGCTTAATATTTTGGTGCCACTCTATTGGCATTATTTTTCTCAAAACATATCCGCAGCTTCGCCAGCGGTTCGCTTCCTTTGCTGCATTTTCCAAATCGCCTGTTATGTGAACAATGCGCTCAGGTTTTGTGCCCGCTATTGCCTGCGTTAGAGGCTGCGTTAGCAACTCTCCTCTTGACGGGTTCAAAATAATTGTCCATTTGCCTTTGTTGGCATCTCCGGCAAAAAAATTTTTAACCCATTCTTCATTCAACACATCTCGGTAAAAGCGGGCATTTTTTGCCTTTAAGCTTTGAACATTTTGCGTAAAAGATAATTTTGCCCATTCCCGTGCATCAAGGCAGTGAATGTCTTTAAAATTCTTGCACAACTGCATGCTTTCAATAGCCGCTCCGCAATGGCATGAGAGCAGGCGGTCATCTTTTGCGGGGTGCAGCCACTCTCGCAGTTTTTCGCCAAGCAGCAAATATGTTCCCTTGGTTTTTGGAAGCCAGTCCAAAATATGAAAGTACAGCTCGGTTGATGCCAGCTTTATGTACTCCGAGCCAAAGCCTTTGTGCAAAATATATTGCATGGCTGCCGGCGGGTTGGATGCGTCAAATGGAAAATATGGTTTTGTTTGAACTGCGTGCGCGCAAAGGATTTCCGGATGCGTTCTTTGCAGGTATTCCAAAAAAGTTTTGAGCTGCCTGCTTTGCTCCGGCGTGTTCAAATTCACCTGTATGAGCGCGCCGTAATTGCCGCCGCAGTCCGAGCGAAAAATTATTTGCAAAATTTGCTTTTTGAAAAAACGCAGGTGTTCTTTTTCCAGTTGCGCTTCTATTTTTTGCAAGCTCTCCGGCAGGGGCTCGTCCGGAATTCCTTCCCAAACAAGGGTTCTTTTGCCCTTTATCTCTCTTAAAATATAACGCCAGTCACCTCCTTCCGGTTTTGCCGTGAAGATTGCCTGTATTTTGCCTGGGATTTTGTTCGCCGTTGCCCAGTCGCTAATTCTTTGTTTTTTGTCCAGCATATACTGGAATGTAGAAATTTCTATACGCAGGCTTTCAACGCAATTGCGCTGGCTTCTTCAAAGTCGCTGTATAAAATACACTCGGAAATTTTGCCGATAATATCCTCAGTTTTCTTTGTCCACGACTTTTCGTTCAAATTCGCAATATGAACATTAGCCGCTTCCACATCGTATTTTGAACAGGCCTCTCCGATTTTTTTCAGTTGCCCGCATAAATACTGGGTATCCTCGCTCCTTTGCCCGTTGTCTTCTTTTGCCCAAACCTCGCTCTTTTCTATAACCGATTTAAGCGCATCAATCAAATTCTTGGTTTTTCGCTCAATAATGCCTCTATTTTTCTCTTTCCCGGCTTTCTCAAGCTCAAAAGCCATCTCCGAAAGCACACTTTCTCCTATATTGGCAAAAGCGCTCTTCATGGCGTGAGCTTTAACAGCATACAAGCGCAAATCCTCATTCGATGCTTTTTTCACGTTGCCAAGCACAGACTCAAAAACCGGCAATGCTTTTTTGGCATCTTGCGCAAATATCGGCAGCAGATTGATTGCGGAAAGCGCAGGAGAAGCCTCCGGCAGAGGCGGCATTTGTTTATCGCGAATAAATTTGTTAAGCTCGGCATTAAGATTTTTGGAGTCTATTGGCTTGGAAATAAAGCCGTTAAAGCCATTTTCCAAAAAAAACTTTGACTGGCCGGCTATGGCATTTGCCGTTAACGCCACTATGGGATGCGAATATCCCAAATCGCGCAGAGCTTTAGTAGTCTCAATGCCATCCATTTTTGGCATCATGTAATCCATGAATATAATATCGTAAACCTTGCCGTTTTTTATTTTCTCTACTGCGGCAAAACCGCTTGTAACAGTTTCAATAGACAAATCGTAAGGAGCCAAAAGGCTTCTCGTGACATACAAATTGGACTCTACGTCATCAACAATCAAAATCTTTCCATGCGGCATTGGATCGTAAATAATTTGCGATTTTTCTATTTGCAGATAATTTCTCGCACGGAATTTACGCAAATTTTCCGCAAGCTCCTGACCTAAAACTTCCGGCCCTGCCGTTTTTTGCGGTATGCGAATTGTAAATGAAGAACCTTTGCCTAGCTCGCTTTTAACAGAAATATCGCCATCCATAATGCTGAGCAAATGCCGCACAATGGCCGTGCCTAGCCCTGAGCCCTCAATCAAGCGATTGCTGACCATGTCAAATCTGGAATATTCCGAGGCAAATAACATATTCACCTGTTCCTCAGTCATGCCCTGCCCGGTGTCGCTAATGCAAAAAACCAGAGTGACATCATAATTGCCTTCGTTTTTTTCCATGGAAACAGACATGGAAACTCTGCCTTTATCCGTGTATTTAAACGCATTTGAAAGTACGTTGTTGAGTATTTGCTTTATTCTGAGCGCATCTCCAAAAAATCTCAGCGGAGTATTTTCATCCACATCAAGCTTGAACTCAATCGGCTTGCTTTCTACCTGCAGCATATTCAATTGCACAGAGTCGCTGATCAAGCTCGCTATTTCATATTTGGCAGGTGTTATTTCCAGTTCTTTCTCTTCAATTTTGGATAAATCAAGCAAATCGTTGATAATGCGAAGCAACGAATCGCCCGAATGGTAAATTATGCCTAAAGCTTCTCTTGTTGAATACGGAAGAGACTCGTTTCGCAACTGAACTTCGGTTATGCCCAAAATAGAGTTCATCGGAGTGCGTATTTCATGGCTTATTTTAGACAAAAAGTTGTCTTTCGCCTTGCTTAAACTGGTAACCTTGTTAAGAGATTCCTTCAGCCTTATGTCGTAAATGCTGCGCATAATAGCGCCGGATATTATGCTGGATGCCATCACGAAAAATGAAGTTTCATCGTCTGTCCACCCATGCGGCGCAAAACAATGCTCCGCACTCAGAATCCCCCACAAATGGCCATCAACATAAATCGGCGAGCAGAGAAACGACATTACATCATAAGTTTTAAGCTCGCAAATTTTTTCATCTTTGGACGCAGAAACATCTGCGCACGAAACCATGGACACCGCCTTGCCTTCGGGCCAGCCTTCCGGGAATATCGCGCTAATCAGGCTGAAAATATCAAAGTCAGGTCCACGCTTCACTTTTGGCGCAGAGCAATCCCTATACCATTGATAAATTGCATGGCAGTCCAAGCATTCGTAATCCATATGGAAAACGAACATCCTGGAAACATCCAGGTTTTTCCCTAATTTTCCAAGAGCATCATTTATTAGCGCATATAAATCACCACCTGAAATAAAATTTTTTGAAATTTCAGATATAAGTTGTTGCTGCTCCAGCCTAAAAGTGAGTTGCTGATTCTGCCTGTTTATTTCATCCATAAGTTTTTTTCTCGGGCGCAAATCATATTTGAATGAAATAACATATTTACTGTCTTTGAATTTAAGCGGAGTAAGCGTATTTTCCATAGGGAGCAATTCCCCGTCAATCGTTTGGTGAAACCATTCATAAGACGTCTTTTTTTCGTTAAGCGCCTTGGTTAAAATAGCCTTGATGGTCTCAACGGACTTTTGCCCGTTCGGTTGTATTTCAGGCGAAAAAAGCGTTAAATAATTATCCAAAAAGTATTGCTTGTCTTCGCAGCCAAATATCTGCAATGCCGCCTCGTTGCAATCAATCGCCTGCTGGTCTTCATCAAAAAGTATGTACGAAAACGGGCTGGCTTCCGCTATGCTGTGCGCCTTCTCTTGCGCTTCGCCTATAATCACTTCCATTTTCTTTATGTTGCGCAAATCATATATATAGCCCAACCCAACTGTTTTGCCGCTGTAATTAACTCGAATCAGCGTAACCTCGCTGGGTATCAGCTCACCAGATTTGGAAGAATGCATCCATTCAAAAGTGACCGTTTCTCCCTTCAACGCACGCCTTACAAAAACCATGGCCTTATCTCTGGATTTTAAGCCACCCACCTGGTATTCGGTGGACAAGTCAAAAAAGTGCTTCTGAAAATATTGTTTTTCGCAATTGAACATTTTCAAAGTTGTATCGTTGCAATCAATTATATGCGCATTTTCATCAAAAATAATTATGGATATGGGAGCTGAGTTAATAAGCGTGTTGTTCAGTTCATTGGCCTCTGTGATTATGTGCTCCATTTCCGTTTTAATCAAAACACTCGCACACAAAAATGCCGTTGAACGCATAATTTCAACATAATCATCATCAAACAAACGCTCATGGCTTTGATCTTCAAAAAGCATAAAGCCCCAAAAGGAATTCTCAATAAACAACGGCACAACAAGCGCAGACAATGCGCTGTTGTATTTAAACAAATCAGATCCAGGCAATATTTTCACGGGGCCGTTAATTATATTGCCGTGCTTTAAAAGCTCTTCCCACTCAGGCGCAAACTTGGCATATGAAAGATTTGCTAGCTTCGGATCGCTGGATCCTGAGCCTGTTTCCTTGTCCCAGCAATACACCTGCGAACAGCGCAGCCCATCCGGCAAAACATGGTTGCGCCAAATGGAAAGTCTGCTCACTTTTGCCATGCCGCAAATCAATTCCAAGCCAGCAGTCATTTTTTCATCAAATGTTTCCTTGTTTTGCGAAACAAACATAACAGCGCTTTTATTCAGTACATCCGCCATTTTTTTCTGGCGTTCCATGATTTCAATAGCCCTGTTCGCTTCCAGCGTAATATCATGCCTGATTATGGCATTGGCGTAAAGGCGCGCAGCAGAATACAGCAAATCTATGCAATCATCAAAATCACGTTGCCTGGTATGATCTTGAAACGCAATAGCGCCCCAGCATTCCCCATACGTATAAATAGGCAGCAACGCTATTGATTTTATGCCAAAGGCATTGGCAAAATTCATTTCTTCTTTGGACATTTTATCCAGCCTGCGAACAATGCTCTCGCCTTTCAAAGAAAGGGCTAGCCATTGCATTACCGCAGGAATGGGAGGCAAAACTTTAAGATTTTCGTCCAAGGGAACAGTTCCGCCGGCTTGCTTGTCCCATCGGTAAACTTGCCCAAACATTTCTCTGTTTGCTTTCAACCTGCAATAAACAATGACTCTGTCCACTTCAACAGCATTGGCTATGGGACATATGCCGTTTGACATGACGTCTTCAAACGTTTTTTCAGTGTGGGACGTAAATATCTCCACTGCCTTGTTCAAGGCATCAATAGCGCCATTACGGCGCGAGCCGGAAAAAAAACTTTTCATAATACCCATTTTCAGTTCACTCCTCCATTTGCAAGCAAACTCGCCTCTTCAAAATCGCTGGACAAAAGATATTCGGCAATCCTGTCGATAATATCCGTGGTTTCCTTTGTCCAAGACATTTTTCGCAAAATCTCAACAGCTCTGTCTGCTGTTTTCAAATCATAATTTTTGCAGGCTTTTCCTATTATTTCCAACTGCTCGCGCAAATATGCTTTATTCGAGTCCGTTTCCGCAGTTTTTTTTCTTACTTCGCTTTTCTTTATTATTAAAACGAGCGCATCGATAATTCCTTGCGTTTTCAACTCAATAATATTTTTATCACCTTTTTTTCCGGCCATTTCAAGTTCAAGTGCCATTTCCGAGAGCGTGCTTTCGCCTATATTGGCAAAAACGCTTTTCATGGAATGCGCTTTAACGGCAAACATATGCAGTTCTTCGTCTGAAATATCCTTTATATTTTTCAAAGCAGATTCAAAAACCGGCAATGCTTTTTTAGCGTCTTGCGCAGACATGAGAATAAGGCTGTCTTTTGCCAAAGCCTGGTCAACCGGCTTTGCGGGGCCGTGTAACCTTGCCTCAGCGATAATTTCCGGCGGCTGCTTGTCTCGAATTAGCTTGTTGAGTATGGAGTTCAAATATCTGATGTCGATTGGTTTTGACACAAACTCGTCAAACCCGCTTTCCAAAAACAGCTTTGCCTGCCCAATCAATGCATTGGCTGTCAAAGCTACAATCGGATTTTTATAGCCCATGTTTCTGATAATTTTCGTAGTCTCAAAACCATCCATTTTAGGCATCATGTGGTCCATGAATATAATGTCGTAAACCTGGCCGTTTTTAATTTTTTCTATTGCGTCAAAGCCGCTGGAAACAATATCAATGGTCAGTCCGTAGGGCATCATAAGGCCTCTTGCGACAAACAAATTGGATTCAACATCGTCAACTATAAGCACCTTGCCGTAAGGCATGTATTCGCGAATGAACTGCGCACCCTTGTTTTTTGATTTATCAAGCACACGCAGCTGCATCAGGCTTTCAGCGCGTTTTGGGCCAAGCGTGCCGGTTTCGGCGTTTTGCTGCGGCAGGCACACGGTAAATGTTGTCCCTTTGCCAAGCTCGCTGTTCACAGATATTTTGCCTTTCATCATGCGCACCAAATGCTGCACAATATTCATGCCCAGCCCGGTCCCTTCAATAGAACGGTTGGATTCCATATTAAAGCGGGCATATTCCGTAAACAGTTCACTCACCTGATCTTCTGTCATGCCCTGCCCGGTATCGTTAACATGTAAAATTAGGTCTGTATAGCCATTTTTATCGCTGGCTTCGGACAAAACCGATAATTTAACCCTGCCTTTTTTTGTATATTTAAAAGCGTTGGAAAGCAGATTGTTCAAAATCTGCTTAACGCGTATTTCATCGCCTATCAACTCCGAGGGCACATTTTCGTCAACGTAAAGCTCAAATTCTATTTTCCTGCTGTTCTGCATTATGTTCAATTGAACTGCGTCGTTTATAAAGCTCGCCACATCGTATTTCGCAAAAATCAGCTCCATTTTATCGGCTTCTATTTTAGACAAGTCAAGTATATTGTTTATAATGCCAAGCAGCAAATTGCTTGAATTGTAAATCATCAAAAAGGCTTCTCTTATTGAAACAGGAAGCGAAGAATCTTGCAGTTGAATTTCGGTAACTCCCAAAATAGCATTCATAGGAGTGCGGATTTCGTGGCTGGTTCTCGCAAGGAACGCGCTTTTGGCTCTGCTTGCGCTTTCTGCTTCTGCCTTTGCCATGCGCTCTACTTCTGTAACGTCCTGAAGAATTTCCACGTAGCCGGTAACTTTGCCATCCAAATCCTTTATGCATTCTACGTTTGCCTTGTATGACACGCCTTCATGCAAAAAGCGAATTTGCTTTATCCCTATTTTTGCGCAGACAATTGCGCAATCATCGGTGTTGCAAACATTAAACCCCCAGGAGCAACATGGCAAACCTATTATATCTTCACGTTTTTTCTTTAAAAGAGCCTCTGTTGCCGTATTCACAAAAGTCCATTTTGCATCCAAATCCTGAACTGAAACCGGAAGCGGTATGGCATCGAGAATGGATTCGTATTTGTGGTTCATGGATTCCAGTTCAAGAGTCTTTTTGCATATATCGCCCAGCATGGTTTTATACTCTCGCAAATCACGGATGTATCCTACAATAAAATCTTCTTCATCTTCAACCCGGACAAGCGTAACTTCGCATGGTATTTGCAGCGTTTTGTCAAGTCTGGTATGCATCCATTCAAAGCAGACGCTCCCTTCGACAAATGCTTTATGAACATATTCATGCACTTTTTTGCTCGACCGCTCTCCGCTAGGCTGGTATTTCGGCGAAATCTCAGTAAATTTTTCGCTGTATTCCTTTACGCTTGAAATGGCAAACATATCCAAAAGTTTTTTATTGCAATCTAAAATCTCCGCATTTTTATTGAGAAAGCATATGCCAATGGATGGAGCTAAATCAAGCATATTTCTCATTCGCTTGTCTATTGTTTTATTTATTTTGATAATGCGAACAAAAAACACGGCGAAAAGAAGAATAAATATCGCTCCCAGCCCGGACATATATTCTGCCAGAATTTTTAAATTTTTGTAATACTCTTTTTCCGGCGCGGCAACTGCTATCACCCACCCGTTTGCCATTTCCTTGCTAAAAACCACGTTGTGTTCAAGGACAAGCCGGCCTTCGTCTATTTTTTTGCCAATCAAGCTGGAATCCGGGTGGATAAGCACCTCCTGCTTGTCATTGAGCAAAATTCCAAAACCGCCATCGGCGAGGCGCATATTCAAGACCTCGTCTTTGTATAGCTCAACCTGATCGGGAGCAATGCTTCTATCCATATGAGACAGCAGCATATCAGCTTCTTTTCTCAAATGATCATCTTCTATATCCCTAACAAGGATATAGCTAAAAACAACCATTGAAATAAAAGCTGCCCCCACCATCAACACATGAAAATATGCCGCAACAAAGCTGCAAAATGTTTTCATAGCAATTATAATATAGAAATTAAGAAAGCCTGCACCAAAGGCTCGGAGCAAAATTTCTATAGTAAATGTTGATTAAGTCCTCTAGGCTAGCGGTTATTTATCTTGCTACCATGACGATACCGGCACTTTTATCACCTTTCTTTCACTGCCAAAAACCGCTTTTACAATATACAATCCTTTTGTCTGAACCATGATTTTCATGATTAAAGGATTTTCTTGATTTGCTGAGTATATTCGCTCGCCTCGCAAATTGTAAACCTCAATTTTTGCATTCTGAGGCACGTTTCCAAGTACAATGGCGTTGTCCGTTACTTGCGCATAAATGCTGTTTATGGTTATTCTTGGCAAACTTACTGTGATTCCATCTGAACTGCTGCTACTCGGCAAGCTTGAACTGCTACTCGGAGCAACTGAACTGCTGCTCAGCAAACTTGAACTGCTACTCGGAGCAACTGAACTGCTACTCAGCACACTTGAACTGCTGCTCGGCAAACTTGAGCTGCTGCTTGGTTTGGCAGAACTGCTGCTCGGAAGATCTGGAGCAGTGATGATTATGTTGTCAATCGCAGCTGGCGGCTGCATGCCGCCTAAATGGTCATTCACCCAGGTGAAAACAAGCCTTCTGGTTGTGTTTCTATAAGTTGATGCAGACAAAGTAATGGTTTTTTCTGTCCAATCAGATTCCTTCGAATAAGTTCCCAAAAGCCTGCTCTTGCTATCCGCAAGCCGAAGTCCGGTTTGCGGAATTACGTCCGTGCCGGCATCACGCACTTCCATATAATCCATATACGAAAAGTCACCCTCGCCATAACCTCTGAAATAGAACGTCAAAGTAAAATCAGATGTTGATGCTGGGAATGTTACATCTCTGTAAATATGAGCCACAGATTCCGAACTTACGTTATATGTATTCGCTGAACCATTATTTTCGGATATGTATGCGCCATAACTGCCGCCATACCTTGCTGCGGAACCAAAAAACCACTGGTTTGCCTGGCCGGCATCAGCCGCAATTATCCAGCTCTTGCGGTTAGCTTCGCTTTCAAACGTCTCGTTGAACGGAACTGTAGCCGGAGGCGCTTTTTCTGTAGCTATCATTGTAAATGAGATTGGCCCCGCAGGATAAGTGCCATCATCTTTTGCTCTCGCAAAGATGTAATAATTCGTGTTCGGAAGAAGACCGGTGAATTCCAAGGCCGCTTGCCAAGAGCTTGCGCCTGTTGGAGGAGTGCTGGTAGTGTTTTTGGCATATTCAACATCTTGGCCGGTTGCCGGAGAAGCAACTGCGTTTATTGCAATGCTGGTATGCGTTTTGCTTGCCAAAACAGGAGTGGATACCGCACCCGGATGGATATAAATGTTTATATCATCGATGGCCGCTGGCGGCTGAGTGCCTGCTGAACCATTGTTTCTCCATGTGAAAACCAGCCTCATTGTTTTGCCGCTAAAAACAGAAGCCGGCAAAGAAACAGTTTGCAAAGTCCAGTTGGCAATGCCTTGGTATGTTCCTAAAAGAGTGCTGTTTGTGTTGGTCAGGAGATTGGATGTGGCAGTGCCGGCTGTTGGAGTGACACTTGGCGCGCAATAGCGAAGCGTCATGTAATCATTGCTTGCTTCGCCATAACCTTTGGCATAGAATGTCATTAGAAAATCCGTGCTGGATGTAGGGAACACTATATCCCTATAGAGATGAACCGTGGAAATAGAAGTTAAGGTATATGCGTTTGCTACACCGTTGTTGTTGGATATGTAAGCGGAATAGGAACCATCATTGCTTGTAGCTGTGCCTATGGCCCATTTATTCGTTAAGGTTCCAACAAGAATCCATTCGCTCCCGTATTCAAAAGTTTCTACAAACGGTATATGAGAATCCGAAATTTCAAATTTTGCGGTTATGATGCCGGTGTAATTGTTGATTCCGGTTACTGTTACTGTAGCTGGTCCAATTTCCGTATTGTCTGTATAAGAAACAGTGTAGTCCTTATCTTCAATTAGAGTTAGCAAGTTATCTTTTACAACAACTACAGGGGTTAACTCCGCACCGGTATATATTTGCTTAAATATAGGCACAATGGCATTTTCTGCCAAAGCTTTAGGTTCTATGGTTCCGGTAAGCACGGGCAGCGTTAGAAAATAATTGCCAATATCGCTTCCTTCCAAAGTCATATGCGGCGTAACAGAAATTCCGGTGCCTGCGTTGGCAGAAGCGAATGTGCCGGTAAGGTTTATTAAATGAACATCATCAAGGCCGCAAACACCTTGCAAAATTGCTCCTATTATTGTCGCATTTGTTGTGCCATCGTAAATTTTGGTTTTTACCTGCGCACCCGAAGCGGTCAACTCTTTTGGCAGTATGGTAATAGGTATTGTTCTGTATAAGCCATCGTAGGCATTTTTTCCGATTACTGTCATTGTTCCGTTGCCGGCATATGTGTTTTCGTCATAGACGAAATAATAATCAAAATTTTCTTGCAAAAGCGTGCCGGTATTTCTTGACCAGATTTCCGGCTTCGGCTCAATTGGCGAACCTGTATAGGTATAGATTCTAGTGGGAAGCTGAATATCAACATTGCTCACATGGTTTATGCTTCTTAAATACGGCATTAACTTATTTTCTGTTATGCCCCATGTGCCCGCAAAATCCCAGCCGGAGAATGTCTCTTGCTTTTTCAAAGCTACTTCTGTTTTGCCGAAAATTCCCGGCAGCGTAGTAGTAGAAGAATCACAATTAATCATGGAGTTGCAAATTATTCCTGCAAACTTGCTTGTTGAATCCGAATTATAGTAAACGGATGTAATTTGATCGCCTTCAGAATACATATAGTGGCCAAATATTCCGCCTGCACGAACTTTACTGGCAGAACCATCATTCACGCCCAAAACATTGCCGCCTGCATAGCTGTTGGTGATTTCAATTAATTTATTGTCCATATCTCCTCCTATTAATCCACCCATATAATAAGTGCCTGTAGCCGATGCTATTTTGTTGATTGTGACTTTTCCGCTTGTATAACTATTGGAAATAGTCATGCTAGCGCTGCCAATTAAATACCCTACTAAACCACCACAATAAAAATTACCGTTACCAGACGCTTCTCTTAAAATCGTAATTTCGCCGCTTGAGTAACTATTACTGATCACAGATTTATTGGAAATATTGGAACCTCTATTCCACTGCCCAACCAAACCGCCACAACGGAAAGAATTAGTAACACCTTTCGCAGTTGCAGTAACATCTCCAATAGAATAACTATTGTCAATTGTAATTGCATTTTGCACGCGCCCAATCAAACCTCCGGCATAGGGATCACCGCCAATAGACAAAATATTTGCGCTTGAATAACAATTGGTGACAACGGCTGCCTTTGCGCCTAATCCTTCGTTATTTAAATAACCAATCAAGCCGCCGGTATAGGGAGTTGAGCCAACAGATTGAACGCTGCCGCTTGTATAATTATCGCTGAATTCCATTTTGCTATTATTTCCGGCTCCGCTATTATCTACTGCATAACCTACTAAGCCACCGGCCCAATAGTCCAGAGACACAACGTTTGCTCTTACGCTGCTATTCCTTATAGACGCAATGCCAAAATATCCAACCAAACCGCCAACATAGTTTTTGGAAATTATAGAATCTGCTTTTACATGGCAATTCAATATAGGATGCTCGCTTCTGTAATATCCAACTAAACCACCGGCATAGGCATAGGAATAGGCTTTAACACTAATTTTAGACGCAACAATATTTACATTTTTAATTTGTCCCTCAGGGCTTGGGCTCTGGCCAAATACTCCTACAAAGCCAAACAAACCACCTGCAGCGCTGGCTCCGCTTGCTGTAGCGTTAATATCAACTGATAATCCGGAAATGATGTGCCCTTGCCCATCAAAAGTTCCCAAGAAATTATTGGTAGAACTATTGTTCCCTATAGGAGTCCAATTTTCATCTCCTAAATCAACATCTCTTGTCAATTTAATCGTTTTTCCGGAAAATCTAACTGTCGTAATGCCATTTACCAAGTTAGCCAGCCCCCTAAGGTCTTCCGCAGAGGAAATTTCAAATTCCTTGGTATCAGGATTTACGGCAATGGCATTGTCATACCAAGCAGTAGAAGGTTGCGCATGCGCAAAAGCCAGCAATGCAGCAAGCATTAAAAAAGTAAATTTCATAATTCCTCCTTACTTTGTTAAAAAGCTACAGTTTTAATATAGAAAATTAACTTTAACGCTTTTTTGCCATAGTCCTTCTAAGCTATCTGAGTTCTTTGTATTGAGTGCATTAGAATTGGAATTCCTTCCTGGCTTTTTGCGCCCCAGCGAGTTAGCACACAACGAAAACTGCGGCCAGAGCGGTTGCGCATTCTGGTTTGCAAAACATCGGAATATTCCGGGGCCTTCTTCAAAGCGCGGCTAAGTTCGTCTGCGTGGCGGTACAAATCGCGCAGATAATGCCACCTAACCTCGCTCGGCTCAAAGCCAAACATTTTGCAAAAACGCCTGTTGGCCCCAACTATGCGGCCAGCGGTGTTTGTTACGCACAAAGCGTCTTCTCTTTCGTTGATATTTTCATTTAGCGTCATAGCGCCTCCGTGTTGAATGAAATTCCGTCAATGGCAAAATGCACTTGCGATTTGCCCAAATAAACCGGCAATCTGGAATACGGCATGGCCGCCGAAATTCTCTCTTCTTTGGCCACCGCAACACCGTCTTGGTAAAGCGTTAAATAACGGCCATCCCACTTTGCCTGTACATAAATCCACTTTCCCGCCTGAATGGTTTTATTAGATAAAAGAGCCTGCCCGCAATCGACATTTGAACTCCCGTCTTCAAAAAAGAACGCAAACGCAGCCTCTTCCGTTCCGCAAGCGCCGTTCACAATGGCAAGGCTAAATTCCGAAGGCACAATAGCGGAAGCATCGCTGAACTTGCCTATTAAATTGTGCGGAGTGCCGGATTTTTGCGGCAAGCTGTCTATTTTTAACCACACGCTGATATCAAAAGCCACTGCCGCAGAGAACTTCTCTCCATGCTCCATAGAGGAAATATAACTGTTTGGATTGTTGAAAGCAACAGCGGTTACATTATGCCCGTCCCTGCCAACAACAGGCACAACATTGCTGGAAGCGAGAGTGTTGGTTTCTTCGCTTGTGCCACCCGCAACATTTTTTTCAACATCTTTTTTCGTGCCAGCGCAAGACAACACAAATAATGCCAGTATAATTAACAAGAATTTCATTTTTTTACCTCCTTTGAGAGCGGGAAAAGCTGTAAATTTATTCTGTAAACCGATTCTTTCTCACTTTCGCTTTGAACTGCTATCTCCTTTATCCTTCGCCTGAAATTCGCAAGCTCTGCCTTGACAGCTTCAAAACCTTCCTTTGACAGCCCCATTGTTATGCCGGAAATATCCCTTTCCTCTTTTGAAACCGCCTCAAGAGCCGCTACCGCCAGGCCTCCCATGTTTTCGTGGTGCTTGCGAACAGCCATTGAACTTATGTTTTCGCCGGTTGTAAGGTGCTTGTTTGTTTGACGGTACTTTCCGCTTTCGTCTTTTTCCAGCAAGCCCAGCTTAAGCAGAAGCGCTATGGAAGCCTTCACCTGCGGCAGGGGGACTTTTGGAATGAGCAATTTTGCAATTTCGCTATCTGATGATACATTTGGAGCCAATTCCCGTATCACGCTATGATGCCATTCCTTGTAATAGTCATACAAGCTAGCTTCTATAACATGGCTTTTGCAAAGAGCGGCTATTTTGCGCATTTCGTTAAACAGCTTTTGTTTTTTCGCATTGCCGCTCTCATGGGTAAAAGCGACCAAAATTCTGAAAAATTCCTGTTCTTTATCGGTTAATCCAAGCGCCAAGCCCACTCTTTCAACGCCTTCCGTGCTTAAAGAACTTTTTTCCTCAGCTACCAGCTTTAAGAATACCGGGGAGGAATATCCGGCTCTTTTTGCGAATTCCCGCCAAGAAAAGCGGCTAGAAGCCTTTTTCTCGGCAAAAGCATCGCGCATAAAGGCACGGTAATCACAATAAGCAAAAACTGACGGCATACATTATATAATATACATTATTTTTTTGCAAATGATACAAAAAAAATGATTTTATGATACTTTTTATTGTATTTTTATCGTTTTTATGGCAATTTTTCCTAAAATTCTGTTGCAAGCGGCCATAATGTTGCTTTTTATGGCCATAATTTCGGCCCGCCAAACGGAGGAATTTGTCTTTAAAATAAGAGTTTCGGCTCTTAAAGCTACTATTTTCACCTTTTCCTGCAGTTTTTCCGGCAGGATTGCGGCTTTATTTTCGTCTAAAATAATAGCGTCTCTCTGCTCCTGGCTTAAAAGCCGGTCCAAAACATCCATAGCGAGCTGGCTGGCCTGCAAAGGCTCATCTTTGCATAAAACCGGGCTTAGAGAGGCATTTCTTAAATTGTCGCATGGAACAAAAAAATTAGGTTCGTATTTTACCATAAGTCATAAGCTAATCACTTTATTGAACCTGCCAGACGCGCCGCCATAAAGCCCAATATCGTAGTTTCCGTCTGCGTTTTTAAAGAAATCCGTTTTAGGAGCCGCATTCAAAGCCGGAGAGTATTTGGAAAGAACAAAAGGCAGGTCTGCCGCAAGCGGTTGCCTAAGTTCCGCAGTTTGCTCCAATTCCTTTCTCACAGATTTTTCATAAATTTTCTGCAAAGACGGGTCTTTTACATTTTTGGAGGGAGTTGGCACGTCAAGGTCTTTTTTTGCCATAGCCTTTTCTTTTTCGCTGCCGGCAAAGATAGGATCTGCGTATATGTTGCCGAATTTATCATTTGAAGGCTGCACTCCTACTGGGCAAAAACGGCAGTCGGTATCTGCGCTTGCGAAAAACAGGTTGTTGCGTATGCGAAGGCCGGGCCGCGAATCCGACCAAATTCCGAAATTCGAGTTTTTGTAAAATATATTCGCTGCTATTGAGGGACGGGAGTTTTTGACATAAATGCCTGCACTCAAATTTTCAGTGAAAACGCAATTGTAAACCGCCAAGTCCGCTTCGTTTTCCATCCAAATTCCCGTGCTGTTATTTATAAAGAGCGAGTTTCCAACGTTAAACCTGCTGAAAGAGGCGTTTATAGCTTTGTTCGCTCCCATTATATACATATACTCTATGTTTACGTGTTCTCTTTCTTTAAGCGGCAGCCTTATGCCGTCCCATTGTATTTTGCCGGGCACATGATTTTCCGGCATAAATCGCACGGGTTCTTCAGCAGTGCCTTTTATAACTAGGGGGCCATAGGCTTTTATGCTTATGTACATTGAATCAGACCAATCAAGCTGCTTGGTTTCTCCGCAAGCCTCCCCGGGCACAATAAGCACGTCAACGCCAGCTTCTATTGTAAGCCTTGCCGCTTGCGCAATTTGAATATCGCCTGTTATGTAATAAGGCGAGTGCTCTTTGGTCCAGGTGGTCGGATAATCTATAATGCCGCAATAATTTTCCGCAAAAGCGGAAGCAGCCGCTAGAGCAAGCAAGATTAGGAAATTAAATATTTGTCTGCTCATAGCGTTGCGGAGTAGTTATTCTATTGTAATCAGCGTTATGGAATGCGCCGGGAATGTGACCGCGCTTCCTTCCTTAATGTCTTGTGTGGAGGCCTTTGGCGGGTCTATTTTAATCACCTTGCCGGCAGCCTGCCCTTTTGGAGCAGCCAAAACCTCTACCTTCGCCTTGCCCGCAAAACCGGGAACCTTTATTGTTCCTTTGAATGCGGTATAGGGATTTTTGTTCACCACAAGCATCGCTTTCTTTTTGCCGTCAACCGCCAAATAAGTGGTTAAATCATCGTTTCCGCTCTTGCTCTCCACAAGCTTTCCGCGAATGCCATCGCTCGCCATTTGGAAAGCGTAATAACTTGGCCTGGGTTTGTTGCCGCCAATCTGTTCGTCGTAAGAACGGGAAAGATAGCCGTAATCGCCGCCTTCGGGAGTGACATCGTTGTGAATGTCCCAGTATTGAGCCGAACCCGCTCCAAGCTTTGCAAGCATGCCAAGGTAATCCGCTACAAACAGGCCGTTTACCAAAGATATGGACTGAGGGCCTGGATTGAAATCAACCGAGTTCCACTCCGTGAGCCAAATTTCCAAGTCCTTGTTCGGAGAAAGTTTTTTGATAGTTTCCCTTACACGGGCAAAAATAGGCTCCAGAGTTTGCGGAGAGGCAAGCAAGCCAAAGTCGTTTTCTTCGCCAAAGTGCTGCGGATAATGATGGATAATCAAAGCGTCCGCTATATCTGCCGTGTATTTTAAAACATTGGTATTCCACTCGCCGTCCAGCACGCCCAAAACGCCAATTTTAATGGTTGGGTCAACTTTTTTCATAGCGATAATAAAATCCCTTGCCTTCTTGCCGTAGGCATGGCCTTTGTCCGCACCGTACTTGGAATATTGCGCATGCCAATCGCCGTAAAGCTCGTTTCCTAGCTCCCAGTAAATAACATTGGCTTTTTTCTTTTTATTTGTGTGCTCCACCCACCTTGCCGCTTCTTCCACGGTTCCTGTGCCAAAGTTAACGGTAAACATCGGGCTTGTGCCGGTTTCTTTGCACCATTCAAGGAATTCATCGGTGTCTACCATCCAATCCTTGTTCGCAAGCACCTCTTCCCAGTGGTCATCATCAGCGCGCAAGCCGCCCGGATAGCGCACAATGCCGTGGTTAACACGCTTCACCTGCGTTTTTGTTTCGGGCTTCAGCAAATCGCCATCCCAAAGAGCAGCGTTAATGCCAAAAATAGCAGGAGATATTGAAGCGTTCACAACCTTGTTCAAATCACCGGTAATTGTCAAGTCGGCAACTTCCGGAACTTTTGGCCTTGGCACTTCACGCAGGTTGGTCAATTTAACGTTGTCAATCTGGAACGAGCCTTCCGAACCTTCGCCGCTCGGCTTAAAGTCCAATATATTTACATTGCTCAAATCCAAAACTCCGTTCTGAACAGCATCCTCCGGTTGATAATACGGGAACTTTGTAAAGGTGCGGAAAGGAACAAGCACCGTGGTTCTGCCTTTTGGCGCGCCTGTGCTGCTCACAAAAATTTCTTTTCCGTTATCGCCAATTTGAACGGTTATGCCCTGCCAAGCCTTTTCCGTGTAAACATCAAACATTATGCCCCAGTGCTTTGTCCAGTCTCTATTTCCGTTCTTTTGCTTTACAAAATCATAAACAACGTCAACCCAGTCACCAAGCATATATTCAACTTGCAAGGATTTTCCGTCTAATTTGCCAGTTGCGACTTTAAAGTCCAATTTGGATTTAGGACCGGTAGAAGGCTCCCAAACCGGGTCCTTTTCAAAGTCATGCAAAACCAAATCCGGCGCAGTGCTTTTGAAGGTATCCCACTTTAAGTCAGGGTCAACCCAGTCCACGTTCTCGGTAAATGTTATTTGATCCACATAGATTGTTACAGGGTCATCCTTGCGGCCATCTCTTTTGTTGTCTGCTTTGCCAACAGAAAAACGAACTTCCTGAATTTTATTCCACTGCACGGTTTTGGTAGCTTCTGCCTGTTTGGAAGCATCCCATGCCTTGCCGGCGTCCGGGAATTTTTTAAGAGGAATTTTAATGAGCTTCCACTCCTTGGTCAAAGTTTGGCCTTCTGCCCAATCTTGCAAATTGGTTCTGGTTTGGCTTTTAATATCGCCGCCTTGGTTATCTAGCACGCCAAAATACACTTTTTCGCCGCCTTGTTTGCCTTTTGCCCAAAAATAAACGCCGCCGGTATTTCTTACTTTGGAAAGGTCTATGTATTTGCCTTCGCCAAGAGAAAGAGTCACTCCGGAATAATCGTTATCGTCCATGTAAAGAGCCATCACGTTAGGGTTGCCGGGTGTTTTGGATGGCTGTTCCCTGTAAGCGGTCAAGCCGCCGTAAACATAGCCAAAGCCTTTCATCCCATCATTGTAAAATATGCCATTCGGAAGGGCTTTAGCCTTGCCGTCAAGCTTGGCCGGGTCTTTTGGTCCGTCTATTACCTCTTCTTTCTCATCCCAATAAACGACTTTCGGTTTCGGTTTTGCCACAGGCACGGAACCTTTCACAATTTCAACATTATCGACCCACACCTGGAAGCCTGAGGGGTTAGTTCCCTTGTCAACAGAAATGCGGAATTCTACTATTTTGCTCCAGTCTATGCGTTCGGGAAGTTCGGTTTTTTTGGTCTGGTCCCAATACAAGCCTCTTTCCGGGAAGTCTGCGAGAGGAATTTTAACGAGTTGCCAGTCTTTTGTTATTTGCACGTATTTGTTGAGCGAAAGCTTAACCTGAGTTTTTTTGCCATCGCTAATTTCTTCGTCCAGCAGGCCAAAAAGGGCTTGTTCGCCGCCATTTGCGCCTTTTATGTAGAATTCAACAGCGCCATCGAGCAGGTATTTGCTAAAATCAAAGGCTTCGTTGTAGAGGCATATTGAAGAGCCGGAGTAGTCGTTTGGGTCTAGGTTTATTTTAAGGGATGCATTGGACTTATACCCTTGGGTCTTGTCCACAGCAACAGCAGAGCCTTTTCCGCCATAAGAGTAATCATAACCTCCTTGCCTATAAGCATCTTCAAAGAACTTATATACAACCGTGCGGCTTGAGCGTTGGCCAAAAGCCACCGTAGCAAGGGCTAAAAACAAAAAAAAGGCTATCTTGCGTGCCATAAGCAATCTCCTAATTGAAATTATAGTGTAAATATAGTAAATGTTTGAATCTCTAACAATTCTTATAGGGGCAAAGCACGCCTTGCCTCTACAAGCCTTGCTATCTCATCATTCAATCCGCCTTCATCCAACAACTCCTCCAGCAAGCATGGCATTCTCCAGCTCCAGTTCTCGGAGCCTATTGTGCCGGGAGTGTTGATTCTGTCTTCTTCGGGATTTGAGGAAATGAACTTTTGAGAAAGAGCCATAAAGTCCTGAAGAGGCAAAATGGCAAGCAAACTGTTGCAACAAAACATATTTTCAATTATAAGCTTAATATGCTCCGCAGACAAAGCCGCAGGAACACGGCTGTTTTGGCCAATGTGCTTCCAATAAAAATCCCTGTCAAAATCTTGCTCGTTCCAAAGGCCAAGAAGCGTGGAAGAATCGTGGTTGCTGGTTGTGCATACCGCAAGGCGAGGATACTCGGAAAGAGGAACATAGGGGCTTCCTGCCTGCTTCCAGTCACGGGTCCACCGCTCAACCCTCAGAGCCAAAATTCCCAAATCCTCCAAAATCCCCGGAACACAATTCGGAACCGCGCCCAAATCTTCCGCGCAAACAAGCATATCCGCTTCTTGCGAAAGAACGCTCAAAAGCTTGCGGCCATTTTCGCCCCACAAATCTTCCTGCTTGGCTTCGTTGCTCTTCATAATATCTTTGATTACACTTACCTCGTGTTCCGGCAAAGTTTGCAGCACAGGGGTATTATACCAATACCAGTACGGCCAAAGAACTTTATCATTGCTGCACGGCACAAATACCCTGTTCCAGTAAGCATTCAACAAGCCGTCTTTAATAACCTGCTCCTCTTCCAAAGACATAATCACACGTTCGCCGTGATATTCTTTTCGCAAAACATAACGGCCATAAGACCCTTGCAACGGCAAGAAATATTTTTGCTTCACTTCTCCGGTAACACTTCCAAACCAGTCATTCAACTGTTCTTCGCCAAAATTAGGGGAAGTCAAATAGCGCACGGTTTCCCTGGGAATGCCGGCATGCAAAAGCTCTTCCATGCAAATAGGAACAGAAGGGACAAAATGCCCTAGAATTCCGGTATATTCCTGCTCCGGTACAACCCATATGCGAAAGAATCCCAAAACATGATCTATACGATATGCGTGGTAAAATTTTTCTGCCTGCTTGATTCTCTTGCGCCACCAGTTGAAGTTGTCCTTTTCAAGATTATCCCATTTGTATGTTGGAAATGCCCAGTTTTGCCCGCTGTAGCAGAACATATCGGGCGGTGCGCCGGCGCGGTTTTCAAGGCTGAAGAATTGCGGATAGTGCCAAACATCAGCGCTGTCTTCGTTTATTAAAATGGGAATATCGCCTTTTAAGCGAACTTCTATCTTGTTTAATTCGTTAACCGCTTTCAAGAATTGCTCTTCCGCAATCCACTGCATCCATTCCTGAAATAAAATATCGCCTTCCTTCACCTTGTCTTTTTTTTGCCACTCCTTCCATGAGGCTTCGCTATTCTCGGCTTTCAAAGAGCAGAACTCTGCATATGGGCGCAGCCATTCGTTTTTCTCCGTCCATTTTTTAAACAGGTTGTTTGCCAAGATATCTTTCTTTTTCTCTTCAAAAATTTTTCGCAGAGCGCTGCGTTTATAACGAACAACTTCTACATAAGGGATGCGTGGCAGCTTCATGAATTTTTTATTTTGCTTTGCCGGTTCATCGCCTAAAATCTCCGCCGCGCCTTCAATTTCCTGCAAGCGTATGTACACGGGATTGAGAGCAAACGCGCTTCTTGCGCTATAAGGGCTGGATTCTTCGCCGGTATCATTCACCGGCAAAAGCTGGATTAAATCTAGCCCGCATCTTTTGGCCCACTGGCCAAAAGGAATAAGGTCAAGGAATTCGCCGATTCCAACGCTTTCTTTGGAGCGCAACGAGAATAGGGGAACAACAACGCCCGTTTGAAATGAGGATATTTTACCGTATCGCATAAACGTAATGTAGAAAAAATGTTAATTAATAGAAAGCGACAGTGGCAACACAACCATTTGCGGGGGCTTGCGGGAGAGTTTTACGTCTATTGCGGTTTTTACGGCTTGGCGCTCTTCAAAAGACAGCTCTTCTTTCCATACGTACTCATATTTGCCATCCTTGCCTTTTTTTCTGTTCAGAACGCCGTATAAAAGACCTGCGTCATCTTGATAGACAATCCATTGATTGCCAATGCGAAGAACATTTGCGTTTATGACTTCGCCGGTACTGCGAGTTATGGAGCGGCTGCTTATTTGCACTTCATCGCCAAAACGAATTTCTTCCGTGTAAACAGCCCGCAAGCGGGAAAATCCCTCTTCTTCGGTTGCTGTGCCGTTTTCCAAATCCCGGCACAAAACGGAAACTCTCTCTGCCCTGCTATCAATGTCAAAGGGCAAGCCGTTTTTTATAAAATCTTCAAGCTTGCGGCAATGCGACGCAAGCTGGGAAGCAAGGGCCTTGCGAGTGGCTGTTGCATTTTCCGCTCGAATTTGCGAATTTGCTATAGCCACCTTTTCCCTTCTCATATCTGCGGCAAGTTCATTAAGTTTTTGGTTAAGCTGCCCTATTTCGCCTTTTCTCCGCTCAACATCCGCTTTTTGCCGAGCTTGCTGCTCCAAGCTGAATTTTTTCTCTGCCTTTGAAAGGGAATCAGTTTGGGCAATTTGCGCGTTTAGCTTTTTAATATCATTTTCCAAAGCAGCTTTCTCCGCAAGCAAAGCCGTTCTTCTCTGCAAAGAATCTGGCTGCTGCGCTAACGCAAAGATGGCAAGAAAAAGAATTGGAAACAAAAATTTCATTAGCATTGAAATATAGAAAAATACTCCTGTTTTCCGCATTGGGACACCCGATTCATGTATTAAATCTCCGTTTTTATGAAAAAATCATTTTTTTCATCACTTTTTTTGTTTTTTTCCTTTTGAGAAGCGTCTAAGTATATAGATAACTATAACGGAGATTCTTTTTATGAATTCAAAAGAAATGATGGAGAGGCTGAAAGAG
>Ga0181987_10663_pt1 | contig 23087 bp, 17 predicted proteins | sample TergutCo191P1_FD_120224 | JGI IMG/M metagenome (GOLD analysis project Ga0181987, IMG submission 120224)
TCCGTAGGCAAATACGAAGGCGGAGACGGAGTGCGTGTGGACATAATGGACAAAAGCATAGCGGACAACTACATTCTTGCAAACCGCATAAAAAACTACGAAATCCTCAAAAAAGACCTAACCCCCTACTTCGCCGCCGTCTATCCGGACGACTTCCCGCCAAACGCAGATACATTGTGGGTATCCCACGAAGTGTTCGCAGACTCAACCCTCTTGTTGGAAGTTCTGGAAGACCTCATAGACTACGACGGCTTCGCCACAGACACCGTGAAAAAAGAAACAGACGACGCAACAGTCCTCAAAGGCAAAGCAAAAGTCAAAATCAAATACGATGACGACGAAGACGGCAACTCCCAAGGCAACAAGTCCTTCCTCGCAAAACGTGTGGAGACAACGCAAAAAGCCACCGCCACCATAATCACCGATGGCGTTTCCGCAGACAACTACACGCCTCTGGTTCGTCCCACAGCCATAGTCATCCTTGCCACCGTTGTGGAAGACGACAACGCTCCTCAAATATACTGCAAAAGAAATTCCAAGTACGCCGAAATTGGCAGAAACACCTGCGGAGCGATAGGCGGCGAAATATTTGAAGAACTGTTCTGCGTAATAGACGCAACCTGCACCCAAATAACCGCAAGCTTCTCGCTCAACGCCTGCACATCCCTAGACGGCGAACCTGTCCCAACCTGCAACGAAACGCCAATTCCCCATACCCCAAACCCTATACCCTATACCCCAGTAACCCCGCACTACTACACCCTCAAAGGCACGTCGCTAGGCACAACCAAACCAACTGCACCGGGAATATACATAGCAAAAATAGGCAAACAAACGTTAAAAATAATGGTAAAATGATTGCAAACGTAGAGACGCAATGCTTGCGTCTCTTTGCTTCTCGCAGCCCTATCCCTGCGAATCGTTAGTTTTTTTCCTTAAAATCAACAAAATTTCCTTGCTATTATCGGGTTCGCCGCTGTTTTCCCAATTTCCAACTTTAACATATTTGCTTTCTACAATTTCAAAATATTCTTTAAACATACTCTCAATCTCTTCTTTTAAATAACGCCTGTCTCTAACCAACAGTTCTTCCGGTATTTGGGATGGATTTTTAATGTCTTTAAATATCTCTCTGCGATAAACAATTTTTTCTTCAGCATCCAAAAGAATATTCTTTACATTAAACACTTCGCCCGTTTTGCTCATTGCGTCTGATAGTGGTATTTCATAGATTTTATCGGGATCATTCTTAAAAGAAAATGACTTAACGCCTTTTGCCAGAATATATTGTAAATTCATTACGGATATTACGGCAAACCCATTTGAATTTAAATGAGAATAAACTTGTTTTATCATTTTTCTATCATCTTCAGCGTTAACAAAACTGCCCAATACATCATAAAGCAATAAAATTACATCAAATTTTCCTATATCATCCGTATCTTTTTCATTGCGGAAATCAACAACGCTAAAATATGCATCAGAATGTTTTTCTTTTGCAATTTTAATCAATTCAGGAGAATAGTCAATACCATATGCTTTATATCCAAGTTCTGTCAGCCTAGCTGTGTGACGTCCGGTGGCACAGCCAACATCCAATATTCTATCCGTAAAACTTAACTTGATTTTTTTTAAAATATAATCTATTTCATAATCGGTTTTCTCAGTCCATTTATTGGAATCAAACTGCATTTTAGAGTACGCTTTTTGCGTAATTTGGTCAGAAATTTTCAGCATTTTCACAATATGCCATTTTTGCGCTTTTTGATTCAATCCATTTTTTTATTCTGTTTACCGAAAGTTTTATGTTGCCAGTTCGCTTTTGCGGATCGTGCTTGCTCCATAAGCCATAATGTTCCGAATACAAAACGGAACACCTTGCTAATAAGGCTTCTGTTATTTCATAACCATGCAGCCAGTTGAAAATTAGGGCCATTGGCGGTAATATAGTAAACAATGAAGCTGAAAATTTCTATATTACAAACAGGTAACCATTTAAAAAGCGAGGTATTCTATGAGAACTCCCCTATTTGTTTGCGCCACTGTGGCTTCGTTTATGCTTTTGGCTTGCGACGGTGCCATAGTTTCTAACCAATGTGGAATCAAAGGCAAAGCAAAAGCCCTTAGCAAAACTTGCCCTACAGATGGCGGCTACTGTTATTATGATGACAGTGACAGCGCATTTTTTCTCCCCCATGACCCCAATTGGTTTAGAATAGAGGCTCCGGTAAAGGAATGGATGGAAGAGCAGCTTGCTACCGGAGACAATGAAGTTAGGCTAATTATAATTGTTGATTCTTATGTGCATGAAAACGCCATGAACCTTCTTGGCATTCAAGGCAAAACGGAATATGAGTATTATGTGGACGGCAGAAGAGTCAGCTTTGAAGAATACACGGATAGTACAAAGAAAATGGAAGAATATGCAAAGGAAAGAGCCGAGCGAGGCAAAAGAGACTTGCCTATTCCAGAGGCTATGATGTATGAAACCGACTATTCTTGGGTTGGGGTGCCAATGACAGCGAAGGAAATTGCCGATTTGACAGAAAATTATAAAGAACTTATAATTGAGTTTTACACGGAAGCTGGCAACGCAACCGATACTGATGACGCAGGAGATTATGAATACGATGGACCGGTTTGTTGATTCCACAACCGGTTTTTGAATTTTCTATATTCATCCTGAAATTATGCTTAGAAGTTGGTATTTAAAATTTTGCATTTATTTTTGGAAATTTCGAGAGCCGCCGCTAGAGGGTCTTTTTTCTAAAATATTCAAAAAAAATAATGGGGGGCAAATGAAAATTTGCCCTTTTTTATTTGCGTTTCCTTTTGTGATTTATGCCTTTGCTGAGTTATGCCTTAGAATAAATTATGAACTTACGGGAGTATATACTTGGGATACCACTATTTATTGGGCTGTTGGCAGAGGAATGCTTAACGGCGTAGCTCCTTGGAATGGTTTGTTTGAAACTAAACCAATCGGAATTTTTCTTTTAAGCGCAATTTCTTTCAAGTTTTTTGACAGCCCGGTTTTCACCCACTACTTCCAAGCGTTTGTTTTGATTTTAACCGCTATAGTTCCCATTGCCGCTTATTTTTTACTCTCTAAACACCGCTCTGTTTATAAATTGGCATTTTCGTGTTTAGCGGGCTTGCTGCTGACCTTGTATTCCGCAGAACGTTCCGGTGAGGTTCAGGTGGAGTCATTTGGCGCAGCTTTCGCTTGCATAGCTGCGCTTGCAATGGCTATGCCTAATTTTGAAAAGAAGAAAGCATTATGGGTATCTCTTGCTGCCATTGGAATGTTAGGCGCTTGCGGATTTAAGGAACCTTTTTTATTTCCGCTTTTTGGCATTTCTTTGATTTTGTGCAAAAATATAAAGGATTGGCTTTGGCGCTTTGTTTTGCCTTTGGAGCTAGCAGTTGTAGCTGGAATATTTATTCTCTTAATTTGCGGCTGGTTTAATGACTTTTTAAGTTATCTTAATTTTATGGCTTCTACTCACGTCTCCAGATATGGCTCTCCGTTTCGCAGAGCTATGGAACTTCAGCGTTTATACCAAGATATGAACGGTTTTTCTTGGGGACTTGCCATTGCCATATTTGCTCTTTTAACCATGCCGCTGCTTCGTATTATAAAATCAAAAACAGAAGAATATGCCGCATTTTCTAAGACTTTATTCTTTGGCGTAGCACTCTTTTTAGCAGCTTATTCTGTTGGCTTGGGCGGCGAATATTGGAACCACCATCATGTATTTGCTTTACCATTTTACATGGCTTTGGTTTTATTTTTGCTTAAAAATTGGACAGGAGAAAATTCCGCTGCTGCCAAATTGGGCATGGTAAGTTTTGTTTTCTTGGCAATAGCTACGCTTAATTTGCCAAATTTGAATTTAAATCAGCGAAGCGAAAATTTGAACAACATGAGCTTAGAACCCATACAGGCGGCTGCTTATCTGGATGGGAAAATGGATTCGCTTGGCATAGAGAGGTACACCTTTATCGGTTTCAATGGTCCTGAAATTTATGGATGGACCAAGCATTCGCCAATGGGTCCGTATTTTATTCAGGATGGCCGATGGTTGAATGAAATCCCTGGGTTTGCAGATTCTGTAATAAACATGGTAGAAAGAGCAGATGCGGTGGTAGTTTCCAGCATATTAGGCGAACTTGCTCCGCAAGTTAATCTTATTTTGGATAAGCATTTTAAAAGAGAGCAAGTATATCGATGGAAAATGTATTTTCGTTCGCAATAAACTGGAATTTACTCAATGGCACGGCCAAGCATAAGAGATAGAGAAAGAAATACAAAAATGACTATGCTGAAATACCCTGCCATTTTCAAGCGGCCTATGCTTAGAATGTGTATCCCTTTTATAGAGAAATAAGATAAAGGCAAAAGCGCTGGCACAATAAAACGGAAATCATTTGTGCATGAATACGGATATTGAATGCGTGCAAACATTAAAGCGGCAAATAATGCCAATAAAAATAAAGCAATCGGAAATTCTTTTATATTCAAATGAAGCAATCCCCACAAGGAGAAGGCTATGGAAATCAACGCAAAAAAACTGATTAAAGTTGACAATGCTCTGCCTGCGGCAGAATCCCAAACTCTAAACTCGCCAAAAAGCGAAGTCTTGAACGCATAGTTCCAAAAATACTGCCTTCCCTGTTTATCATCCCAGGGACTTGTATATGGCTCCGTTAAAAAATTTTCCACATCAAAATATAAATAACTGCTAGGTTCATTTTTAACCTTTAATCCGCCATTCAGGCCGGTAGCATTCCCTATTAAAGCAGCTTTTTCTCCGTTTAAAACATTCACTATAACTCTATGCTGCGAAACAGCGGCAAAAGCTAAAACAATCATTATGCCAAGCAATGCGGCTTTCAATGAGCATATCCTGAAGCTACTGGCTAAATGCACGAAAATTCCGCAAACAAAAATAATTGCCCAAGCCCCAAGCACAACAAAGCCAGTGGATTTAAAAGCAAAAGCCAATGAAGCCCCAAGTGTGGCAAAAATAAAATGCGAATTTCCAGGTTTTTTCCACCAAAGGCTGGCAAAATATATGCAAAGCATTGTTCCAAAATAAAATGGAATTTCATTGCTTATTCTATCTGACGCAATGATAAAGCCGGGCCAAACAACCCAAAGCAAGCTAGCTATAAACGCAATGCCCTTGCTTTCAAAAGTTTTGAACAGTAAAGCTACGCCAAAAGCAAGAGTGGCAAAAGAAAATAACAATTGCATTTGCCGCAGAATATTATAAAATATGCTTCCATCGTAAACATTAGAAATCTCTTTCACAACTGCGCTTGCGGCATAATAAACCGGAGAGTGATAGCATACCCAACATTCATTTAAATCAGGTATTCTTTTTTCTTCTGCTACCATTTGAATATATTTAATATGTTCATTAAAATCGTGGCCAAAATCTGCCGCAGAAGTTCCATTGTAAAAAATTAGCCTTATCGCAATTCCAAGCAAAACTGCGGCACAAGCCCTGAATCCGAATTTTAATTTTCGCAAAAGGAAAAAAACAACTGTAAGCAAAACAATTGCAAACCCTATTTTTGGCACATAACTCAAATCCTTTACACGCTCAAACGTTAATCCGCCAGGACCCCAACTGTTATAAATTACAAATTCAATTTTATTGTCTCCAAGTGAAAGATATTCACAGAAATCAATCTCTATCCCTCGCAAATCGCAAAGCCCGTTTATTCCATCTAATGGCATGTCTTTTCCGTTTATGGTTATTTTTCTTATGCAATCATCCGGAACTACCATATACTTGCAGGCTCCGTTTTTTAACAATTGCAAATCAAAAGATACGGTAAAAATGTTGTCTGCTGGCAAGTTTTTGAAAATTGGAAATTTTGCGTATTCCGTATTGCCATTGTATCTTACTTCAATGTTATTTACAGTCATTTGCCTTGGATTTATCAAAAACCAAGACAAAACCAAAATTGGCACAAGATAAAGCAATGGCTCTTTAAAGACTCTCATTTAAGATGGTAATTTAGAAATTTTGTATATTAGCTTTATGAAAAACGTACTGATTACCGGCGGCGCAGGCTTTTTTGGCGGTTTATTGAAACAAGCCCTGCTTGATAAAGGAATCCAATGCGTAAGCATTGATCTGGAAAAGGATAACGCATCGCACGAAAATTTAACCGCAATACAAGGTGATATCCGAAATATGGATACAATGCGAGATTTATTCAAAAACCACAATTTTGATGTTGTTTTTCATTGCGCTGCGATTCTTGCGCATGCGGTTAAAGACAAGAATTTTTTGTGGACATCCAATGTTGACGGCACTAAAAATGTTGCAGAGCTGGCTTTGGAGCATAAAGTTAAAAATATTGTATTTCTTTCTTCAAACTGCTTATGGGCGCAAAATTTCCATCGTCCTGTTACAGAAGAAGATACCCCGGCTCCCGTTGAAATTTACGGAAAATCAAAGTTGGAAGGAGAAAAAATACTGGAACAATGCAGCAATTCCATAAACACGGTTATCTTTCGCTGCCCAACCATCATTGATTGCGGCAGGCTTGGGTTGCTTTCAATTTTATTTGAATTTATAGATGAGGGTCGCAAGGTATGGGTTGTTGGCGGAGGCGAAAATTGCTATCAGTTCATTTACGCCCAAGATTTAATTGATGCTTGCATAAAAGCCGCAAGTTATGAAAAATCCAACATATTTAATATCGGTTCTGAAAATGTGAAATCATTCAGGGAAGTTTATGATTATGTAATTCATAAATCCGGAACAAAAGCCCGTGTTGCAAGCTTGCCAAAGAAGTTGTCAATTTTTGGAATGAAGCTAGCTTATGCGCTTAATATGTCGCCGCTGGGACCGTATCAATATAAAATGATAGCAGAAGATTTTGAATTTGATATTTCAAAAATAAAGCGGGAATTGAATTGGGCACCAACCATGACCAATGAGGATATGCTATACAAATCGTATAAATACTATCACGACAATCGCGCTGAAATCAATAGCAGAAAAGATGTTTCTGCGCACAAGCAGTCCGCAAAAATGGGAATAATAAGGTTGTTAAAATGGCTATCGTGAAAAAGCCTGGCCTGCTATAAAAATCCAAGACAGCAGAGAGAAGAAAATTATAACGCAATAGGATGTTACTCTAAGCGGATAATATGGAATTTTTTGCGCTCCGTGCGTGATAAAAACACTTAAAGGAAGCAATATTGGCATTATATACCTAACATCTTGCAAGCAAGAGTACGGGTACATTGCTTTCATGCCAACAAGAGACGCAAATAGGGCGAAGAAAAATAATATGATTGGGAACATATTATTGTTGGGCGCAAAAAGCCCTACAACAGATAAAGCAAGCAAAAAAAGCGTTGTAAATGCAATCAGCAGAGCCAAATTATTTCCAAATTCCGAGCTCCAAACTCTATATTCGCCAAACAATGAGCTTTTTATGGCAAAGTTTAAAAAATATTGCCGTCCGCCTCTATCATCGTAGGTATTCAAATAAGGTACGGTTAAATATTCTTTGCTGTCAAAATATATGAAATTACCCAATGAATTGTTGACTCTTAGTGCCTGATTGCCAGTCTCGTGGGTTAGGTAAACATTCTTTGCCAGTATCATTCTGCTCTGGGAAGCAAAAACCGCTGCCAAAGCCATTACCAAACAAATAATTATTGTTTTCACCGGAGCTAATTTTAAAGTTCGCAATGTTCCTATAATCCAAATAAAAACCCATACGCCGGCCACAGCAACACCAGAAGCTTTGAGCATTATTCCAATAGCTGCGCCAAGGCTTGCCAAAATCATATACTTTGCGGTTTGATTTTCCCACCATTTTTGCGCATAATAAATGCAGATAAACATTCCTAAATATGCCGGAACATCATTGCCCACCCTTGTTGAGCTTATGACAAAACCAGGCCATGAAACGAAAAGCAATCCGGATAAAAACAGAAAACGTCGCCGAGTATTCAAATTTTGCAGAAGGGCAACCCCAAAAGCTATGGAAACAAATGAGATTAACATAGCAAAAGTCACAAGAGCAACTTGGTAATTGCCGGGAAAAGCTTTTTTTATCAATGCGCCTATCAAATAATACAAAGGCGGGTGATATGAACTCCAAGTTTCGCCGGTGGCAGGAATGCGCGATTCGTCTGCTATTATTTTTATATATTCCAAATGCCCGTGAAGATCATAAACTCTATCGAACATATCGGTATAAGATGAATATATGAGCCTTATGGAAATACCCAGAATAACTAGAAATGTGGCCGTTGCTGAGAATTTTAATTTTAGCAAAATTACTGCGGCGGTGATTAGCAATAAAATTGAAAACAAAATATGCTTGAATTGAACGGTAGAAAGCCCGGTGCTATCGTGATTAAATCTCAATCCTCCAGGACCGCCATGATTTTTGACTCGAATCTCAAATTTATTTAAGCCTTCTTGCATATATTCGGAAAAGTTCAAAGTAGAGCCATAAGTAAAATCGCAGGGATTTTTTATTCGCTCTTGCGGAAAATTTTTTCCGTTTATTTCAATGCTTAAAATACAGTCATCCGCAATAATTTTATAGGTAGTTGACGCATCTTTTTTTAAATCAAAATTAAAAAACACCGAAAATTCCGTGTTTCCGGGTATATTTGCTTTTGTTGGAAGTGTTTCTGCATAAGAAACTCCATTCATAGCCAGCGTAATATCACTGATTATTGCTTTTTTCTGGAAGGCCCAAAAACCTGCTAACACAAGCAATGGCAGCAAGTATAACAGTGGGTTGCGAATAATTTTTTTCATTCTTAGATTCTCCTAAATAGAATTTCCTGCAACAAATGCAAAAGATAAAACGGCAAAAGACAACAAAGCCATATAGACAAATTTTCTCACACGGGAGTCCGGCAAAATTTGCGTTCCTCGCATGGCAAAATAAGCCAAAGGAAACAATACCGGCATAATATGGCGGAACTCATTTGAACTTGCAAACGGAATGCTGACTCGCAAATAAATAAGCGCAGCAAACAAAGAGAGCGTGAAGAACAATGCCGGAAATTCTTTGGCTTTTGCATGCATCATTCCCCACAGGGCAAGCGCAAATATGAGCAAAGCAAGAATGTTCAGCATAGTTGCCAAAGTACGGCCAGCATAAGAATTCATCAAGCTTATGTTGCTGTAAAAAGCCAGAGATGTTTTTAATGCGTAATTCCAAAAATATTGCCGCCCGCCATCATCGCTCCAAGCAGTTATATAAGGCACGGTTATGTGTTCTTTCAGGTCAAAATACATATAGTTGCCGGCGAAATTTTTAAGTGCCATGCCTCCGTTTAAGCCACTGCTGTTTGCAACAAGCTCGAATTTTTTCCCTTCAAAAATATCAGCAATTGTCCTATAGTTTGAAAGACCGGCAAATAATGCAATTACAAATATTGACGCAAATAATGCTCGCAAAGAAGCAATTTTAAGCAAGCGCAGAGCGTTAAAAATGTAAATAATAATCCAAGCGGCTAAAATAACAAAACCACTGGATTTTGCAGCTAAAGCAATTGAAGCGCCAAGCGAGGCAAGAAATACATCTAAATTTTTACGCAAATTCCAATATCTTTGCGCAAAAAACATACAGAATAAAGCTCCCAGGTAAAATAAGCCATCGTTGCCAATTCTCGGAGCCGCTAAAACAAAGCCGGGCCAAAGCACGGAAATAAAAGCCGCTAAATAAGCCAGCCAACAGTTCCCAAACAGGCTAATGATCAATGCTACTCCAAAAGCAATGCTAGCAAAAGAAATCAGCACTTGCCCTTGCTGCAAAATTCTGTAAGCAGAATCAGGAGCAAAAAGATCCGCTGTGTTTTTTATTGCCGCAGAGACAATATAGTATAAGGGGGGGTGAAAAGAACTCCATGTTTCATTGATTTTTGGCACGCGCTTTTCTTCGGAAACTATCTGTATGTATTCCAAATGAGCTTCTGCGTCAAATGAAAATTGCGTTGGCCCCATATATGTATATGCAATCAAGCGTATTGCAGCTCCAACTAATATAATGGCTATGGCAATAGATTTGAATTTAAATTTTCTTAAAATTAAAGCAAGAGAAATCAAAAGGAGCAAAGCAAAAAAATAATGCATTGTAGAGAGCGATTTAAATTCGTTGTAAGGAGCTTCAATTCGCAAGCCGCCAGGGCCGCCATGATTTATTATGTAAATTTCAAAATCATTCAAGCCTTTTTGAGCATATCCGGAAAAATCAAAATATGCTCCTTTTCCGTAATCGCAAAGCCCTTCAATGCCATCAAGCGGAAAAGGCTTTCCATTGATTAAAATGTACTCTATGCAATTATCCGGTATCAAATTGAACTTTGCTTCTCTTGTATTTTCAACAGATAACTTAAAGGATATAAGAAATGGCTCTTGAGGAAGCATTTCAACCGAATATGGCAGTTTTATATTTTCCGTTTTATTGTTTCTCGTTATTTTTGTGTCTGAAAATTCAATTTTACCCGGAATAGTGGCCAAATATATTACCGCAAGAAGCGGCAACACATAAAGCAATGGCTCACGTAGTATCTTTTTCATAACAATTCATATAAATATAGTATTTTCTAAGTCCACAAGAGCCTCCACATGAGCCTCCACCTGAGCGTCTTGTGTCGAAAAATAAATTTGTATATTTCCCAAAATGTCAACGTGGAATAATGAATTATGGCAATAATAGACCTTGTAAGCTGGCAGCCCCAAAGTGAAGAGCATATTTATGCTTATAAATTCCCTCATCAGAATTTAAGCACTTACACTCAGCTAATTGTGCATGAAAGCCAAGAAGCCGTGCTCTTTTCGAAAGGTAAAATGATAGCGAAATTCGGACCAGGCAAACATACCCTGGATACCGAGAATATACCTGTTTTGCGCTCACTGTTCGGCATACCTTTCGGCGGACAAAACCCATTTTTCGCAGAAGTTTGGTTTGTGAACAAAACCGAGCCATACGACCTGAATTGGGAAGTGAACAGAATAAACATAAACGATGCCGTTTACAACTATATGCCGTTGATTGCTTATGGGCAATACGGCTTGAAAATAGAAGACGCTGAGAAATTTCTGGTTAAGCTAGTTGGAACAGACACCATATTCACAAAAGATGATTTGACAAAACATTTTGCCGGGGAATTTGCGACAAAGGTAAAAAGTTTAGTTGTGAGCTTCATGTCTCAGCAAAAAATCAGTTTTATGGATATACAAGGCCATTTAGACGAGATGTCTGAGCATTTAAAGCAAAGAACGTTTGCTTTTTGGGCTGAATTTGGCTTTAATCTGAAGAAATTTTATGTCTCCAGCATAGAAATTGACGAAACTACCGAAGATGGCAGAAAAATTAAAAATGCAATTTCAGAGCAGCAAACCCAGAGAATCATGGGCAAAACATGGCAACAAGACCAAGCGTTCAAAACTGCGAACAACGCCATAAACCAAATTGGCGGCGGTTCCGGTAGCGGAGATACGAGCATACTCGGCGCAATGATGGCCATGAGCATGATGGGCGGAATGGGCGGAGGCGCTGGCGGCGCAATGGGAGCTGGAATGATGGCTCCGGCTTACGGGCAGCCTGCGTTTGGAGCAAGCCCAACGGGCGCGCAACCTGTTCCCGGACAGCAAGGCACAGCAACAATGCCGGCGGTAAAGATGATTTATTGTGATAAATGCTCAAAGAAATTTCCAAGCTCAATGAAATTCTGCCCAAATTGCGGAGATTCATACAATCCGTGCCCAAATTGCGGAACAGATAACGACCCAAAGTCAAAAAGATGCATAAGCTGCGGCATGGCACTGGCAGAATTCTCGGCACCGGCAGGCGGAGGAAGCAATTGCAGCCGTTGCGGAACGGAAATCCCTGGAAACTCAAAATTCTGCCCGGTGTGCGGACAAAAAAGGCAAGGATAGCGAATTATGAAACTTTCAACCGCCTCAATACTGCTTACCGTTTTCGGCGAAGCTATAATAGTCACCGCATTTTTGCTATTTGGAGAACCCACGGAAACGAAGTATCTTTGCATGATAGTGGCTTCCGTTATATATTTTCTGTGGTTTGGGCAAGGATTTATCCCTTGGCTGAATTTAAAAGACAAAACTAACAGAGAAGTGGGTTCCATTGGCATTCAGTGGTGGGGCCTTACTCTCTATTCAATTGCTGCCATAGCTACAATGCTTGCCGGCGCATTTTATGAAATACCCTTTAATACGCAACTGATTATACATTTGATCTTATTTTTCTTTCTCCTTGCAACTTTAATAATGGGCAAGGGTGTAGAAAATCAAGTGGCAAAGGTTCACCAAAGAGAAGAAGCTTTAACTGCAGCTAGGGATGTTCTAAAGATTGGGCTTAACAATTTAAGGCGCAAACTGTCTGTGAAAGCCGATTTTCCTCCTTGGATACTTGAACGCATAGCAAAGATGGAAGACGAAGCCAGATATATAACCCCAAATAACACTCCGCCGGCTCAGTCCTTAGACTGTTCTTTTATGGAATCTTTGAAAAAAGTGGAAAATGCTTTGGATTTTGGCGATTTAGAGCAAACAAAAATTGATGAATTATTAAAGATGTGTGAAATAACCTTAGCCGAACGCAAAAGAGTTCTTAATTAAAAGGAGCAAGCAATGGCTGCAAAAATTTTTAAAGATTCAGATAGCATTTATCAGGATCAGGCAAAAGTTCTGTTCAACTTCTATTCAAAGGCTGCTGAGAAAATAGTTGCCGAAGAAGAGAAAATAGAAGGAGAAATAAAATCCCAAGAAGATTCAATTCCCGATTGGGAACGGATTAAAAGCAAAGCCGCTACTATGAAGATAGTGTTCTTGGCGCTCGGCATTGTGGGCTTGGTAGTTGGAATAGCTTTGCTTGCAACTCAAGGGCAGCCATTTGGTCTTTTGCTTGCAACATTCGTAATAGGTTTTTTCACAAACAATTCCAAAATGAAGGTATGCGACAGAACAATAGCTTCCATCGCAGAGAAAATTGAAAGCTTGAAGAAAGAACATGAAAATGTGTTCAGAGATTACAAGGTTACAAAACTGGGCGTTGCTTATGTTCCCGTAGCAGAGCAAATTAAATACGGAGAACAGAGCTTTATAATTGATTACACAGGCGATGTCCAAGATTCCAAAATAGAGCTTCAAATTCCCAAGAACAGCGATTTGCTCTCGGAGTCTGTCAACAAGCTGGAAAAACTCTCTGAAGAAGCTCCAATTGTTGAAACAAGCGAAGAAATAGAAGAAATAGCCACAGACGAATATTCGCGCTCAATTCAGTTCCTGAACCAGCATGATTACTTTGGAAATCTGGACCGCACTTTGAGGACAATCTCCTTTTGCGTTGGCGATTTGAATATGAACTCCGTGGAATTGCCGCTTGTTGCCACAAAGAGCCAATACGCAAGTTTTTTGAAGGAATTTGCCACCAGCGAGATACCGGAAAATGCGCCTATTTTTGAGGTTTTTGACAAGGAAAAGCACCGCCAGTCCATAGAAAAATTCAAAGACATAAATAAAATGAAAGAAAGCATATCAGATGAAACCGCAGAGTTTGAAGAGGTGCTGAAGAGGCTGATGCTCTCAGTCGCAAATTCAGTTCAAAACATCACCGCCATAAAAATTTCATCCACAGACAAGATTGTCAGCGAGTCCAACAGAACTCTGTTTAAAATATTAAAGGCTCCGTACAACCACTATTCGCCGAGCATGGAATTTGAAGAAATTGAAAGAATAAAGCAGGAAAGCTTCAATTACGGTAAAGATAACAATGACTATCAGCCTTTCCAGCTCAAGGACAGTTCAAAGGTACGCTACGACTTGTTCAGCGACGTGTGGCGCGCAGAAGACGGTTCCCAAGTAAATGCTCCGTTTGGCGTGCACCAGCTTTACCAAGAAATTGTTGCTCCAATGGTTCAAAGCCTTATGGAAGAAACCAGAATGGAGAGATTGAAAGTATATAACCATATTCGCGACAAGAAAATGGATTACTTAACGCAGTGGCACAGAGACGTTGAAGATTTCTACGGAAGGAATCGCGCGGAAGCTGCGGATTTGCGCAATATAATGTCTGAGAGCTTCAGAAATTTCTCGGCTGCGCTCAACACTTTGAATTCCCTGAAAGAAACGGCGAGAAAAATGGAAACGGCCGGGGACCTGAAAGCCGCAGTTGTGAAGAACAAGCAAAATGTCGCAGAAACATTTGCAGGTTATGAAATGCAAACCGCTCAGTTTAAAAAGACACAAGACGACTTTGATGCGTATATGGATATGCTCAAAGATGATATAGACGAGAAAGCGCAAAGATTTGACCACGTGGAATATTACGATGCATCTTTGAGAGACAAGAACTTTAAGGATGCCGCAGTTGCGGAAAGCGAAAAACAGAATTTGGATTTGAGAAGAAAACAACTTTTAGCGGTAGATCCTCTGTTTGCAAAATCTTCGGAATTGCTGCCAGAACCTTCTATTGAAGAAGTTACAATGGAACACGTTGCTCTGAATTTGCCGGCTATTGCAAAAAATGCGTTGAATGAATTGCTGGAAAAATCCATATACCAAGACAATGCTCCAGCAAACCCAGCGCCTGAAGAAACAGAAGAAGAAGTTGAAGAAGAGGCGGAAGAAGAAATTGAAGACGAAACGGAAGAGGAAATTGAAGAGGAAGCTGTAGAGGAAACGGAAGAGGAAGCTGTAGAGGAAGAGGAGGGCAAATGAGTTCAAATTTCAGTTTTACCGTAGATACGCACCCTATGGCAAACGAAGTAAAGGGAATATCCCGCCATGTGGTTTTAACAACCACAGCGGTCACTGCAATGCAAATGGCTGTTGTATCTGCGGAAAAAGAAGCTGCGAACAAAATTTGCCATAATGTGAATGTTGGCTTTTACACTCTTATGCAAAGCCAAATTTCCCAAAAAATCGCAAAAGGCCAAAGCGATGTGGATAGTTACGCAATGCACATGGCATCGCAAATGAAGCAACTTTTAGCGATAAAAAATAAAATGGAACACGATTACCGCATGATAACTGCCCGTTACACAAAGCTGTTCAATTCGCTGAACCAAAATCTGAAAAAGAGAATTTTTGAAATAGACAAGGCTGTGGTAGATTTTGCGGTTAAAGAAGTTGGAAAAATTGCAAACCGACCTCTTAATTTAGCGGCAGTCTCACCATTTATGCAAATAGAATCCCTTACCGTAAGCCAGCGAATTCTCGGTTCGTATATAAAAAATCGTAGCCTGAAAATGTTGACTTTTATATATAAATTTTTAACAGATGCCAAAAGGCAAAAAGAAATATCAGAAAATGTTATGGACAGGCAAAAGATGGAATTTGAAACTTCGCAAATAAAACTTCCCGCTATTGTTTGCGAAAATATCGTAGATTCTGCGGAGAATAAGAACATATCTGTTTCAATTCCGCAGGAAACTCTGAGCAACGTGCCTAAGAGCGAAATGAAAAATTCCATATATTCGCAGATGTCTAATATACAGTGGCAAGACGAATCCGTAAAAGACGAGGTGAAAAACGAATTTTCCAAATTGAATACGGAAAGCTCAAGCTCGGAGCGTGTAAAAAAACTTGCGTTGGAGTTGTTTGGCAAAAACAGCTACCAAACTGCAACCGGAGCAAGCCTATGAGTTACACAAGAACATACAGCGGAAGCGTCTATTGCAGCGGCACCGAAAGATATCCGGCATCTCAACACGGAGGAACTGTCAGTTGGAGCCACAACGAGCCGGTTCACATAACAATATATGTGGATACTGACGCATTTGACAGCAGCGTTTCTTCTTGCGAAAACTCGGTTGATGTTTTAACAACATCTGTAGTTGCTACCAAAGCGGCCCAAATAGCGGAAATCAAAAGCAGCGCAGACAAAGTTTCTTCCTCAATCATAAAGGGATTTTTCAGCACGGTGAGCAGCGAGATAAGCCAACAAATAGCAGCTCTTGAAAATGAGAAAAATTCTACTCTTTTGCACTTAACGCAAATAGCGAAAAAAGTCATTGCGTTAAAAACGCAGATGGAAGGTGACTATCACAGAATTACAGAAAGATATGTCAAAGTGTTTGAAGATTTAAATAATGAGCTTGAAAACAGAATTTTGCATTTGGACAGCAAAATTTTTGAATTTGAAAAAATAGCCGCAGAAAATATAAATCGTATTTTCGGTTCGGATTTATCAACCACGGTCAGTGTTTTTGGCAAAGAGAATGCCTCGCTTTCTGCAAGAATAAGCTCTGGCTCGGCAAAAGAAAAAGCGCTGATTGCCATAAACAAGGCAAAGGAATTTCTGTTTGTTCGAAACAAGATGAATCAAACTATCAAAGATGCAACGATAAGCGAGGCAAAAGAAAAGGTTTTTTATGTTCCAAGCTGCTTTATGGAAACGCATGATAAAAACACAAGCGTCAATGATAATTTGAAAGAGAATGTGGCAGACAAATTTAAATCCGATAATTTGAATTGGGAACAGATTTCCGAAACTGAGCGCAAATATATATCAATTCAACTCAACGGCTATATAAATGAGGCGTATAATTCAACTGAACCCAAAGTGAAAAGAGTTAGGGATACGTTACAAAAACTGGTAAACTTGCAAGGAGTACAAATATGCAGGAATTAAAAGAAGTTCGTTTTAATGAAACAGAGGTTTTGCTAAAGGATTCAAGGGTTAAAAGCCCTATTTTGCCAGAGAAGCGAGACCAGATGAACAGAACCGTGACTATTCAGGGAAATGCGGTAATTGAAGGTGCTGTTTATGCGCAGCGCCTTGCCATTCAAACAGGTGATGCGGAGTTTATGGGAGCTGTTTTCGCAAATCTTGAATTGCATGTGAACACCGATGCCACGGGAAAAATTATTTTCAGGAAATCGGTTGGTTCGGCAGATTCCGTTGTTTCCAGAGCGAGCAATGCGAATTTGCTTTTTGCAAATGACATAAATGCGAAAAAAGTCACTCTTTACAACGCTTTTGTTGCCGGCAGCATTTACGCAGACGACATTGTTCTGGAAAATTGCGTTGTGATTGGCGGCGTGTTCGCCACGCAAAAAATTGACATGAAAGATTCCATAGTTGGAACTTTCAACGGGGCTTCCGTTTCGGTTTCGTCTTTTGCGGGAATTCTTTTGCCAAGCGCATTCTCCATTGAAAAACTGTATGCAACGCCGGATATTAAATTTTACAACTACAGCCTTGCGGACTTTGGTGCTCTATTCAAAGGGCAGCCGCAATCACAGAAGTCCGGAAAGATAAAAATGAATATTGAGGCTGTTGAAATAAAAACTACGCTTTCAACGGAAGAATATCAAAAAACGCTTTTGAGCTATACGGTCATTGGCAAAGTGCTGGCTGCTGATCTGCTGGATACGGACAGGTTTCAAAATCATTTTCTATTAACCGCAGCGAGCTTGAACTCCCAACTTTTGAGAGTTTATGATTTTGGCAGAGATGCAAAAGGGAATCCCATTGAGCTGAGTTTGGAAAAAATAAAGGATTTCTTTTTTGATGTATTGCACGGCAAAATTGAAGTGCAAGATATGGATGGAAATTTTGACATTAAACAATTAACCAAGGAGTTTAACTGATGGCCAAAATATTTTATGTTAACGCACCTTCTTCCGAAGGTCTTTTCTCCGCCGCAGATGCTATTTTCACCGACGAATACAAAAAAGGCGTTTCGCTTTTCAGATTCGTTCAAAAGGATGATAATACTGCTGAGTTCGGCTTGTCAAAAAAGGAATCTGCTACAAAGCTGGCAATGACAACGCCTGCGTTTTTCTTCGCATGCAGCGCAGCCAATGCGGAAAAGATTAGCAATGCAACAAGCATAACGGTTGTAAAACCGGGAATTGTTGAGCTTCAGCCAAATGGCGACTGGAAAGTGGTAGAAAAATCCATAGTCCGAATAGAGAATGTACCAGTTGCAACAGCGCCCGCTGCGGCAACGACAGCAGCGCCCGTTGCCGCAGCAACAACCGTATCCGTTGAAACCGAAGGCGAGCCTGAAACAAAATTTGAACCGGAAAATTTTACGCTGTGGGAATATTTTACAAGGTGCTACACAAAGAAATACGCAACTTTCAGCGGCAGAGCAAGAAGAAGAGAATATTGGGGATATGTCCTTTTTTATTTTTTAATTGGCATTGGTATTTCCATTGTAGATTCCGTTTTAGGTTTAGCTGACGATTTTGGGGACTTCGGAATACTCTATACTCTATTCGTTCTCGCGTCTATTATTCCCAATTTTGCGTTATCGTTCCGACGTTTGCATGATGTTGGGCATAGCGGCTGGTATTTGCTGTGGAGTTTTGTGCCTATTTTAGGATGGATATTGTTGTTTATCGCAGTGCTATCTGACAGCGTTGCTTGCGAGAATGAATACGGGCCAAGCCCCAAACAATAAGTTTTCTGAGTTCCTCTTCGGAAGATTGCTCAAATAAACTCCCTCAGCGCAGTCCACCTGTGCCTTTCTTTGTTGTTGCGAACAGCGGTTTCCAAAGAACCGTGGCTTGCCAAAACCCATATATTTTCCTTTGCCCTTGTGACTGCGGTGTACAACAGGTTTCTTTGCAGCATAATGGAATGCGAAAAATCCAGCATAACAGCTACGTTTTTGTATTCGCTGCCCTGGCTTTTATGCACGGTGCAGGCGTAGGCAAGGGTCAACTGCTCAAATTCATCGCCTTCAACAGTTATTGCTTTGCCGTCAAAATCCGCCTCTATTTTTTTCGCCGTAGGCATTACTTTTGTTATTCTGCCCAAATCGCCGTTGAAAATATCTTTGTCATAGTTGTTTTTGAGTTGCATAACAGGATCGCCTATTTGCCATCGAGAGCCTCTGTATTCAAAACCGTAAGCATTAAAGTTCATAATTTTCTGCAAAAAGGCGTTCAAGGCTATTGTACCCAAAGCTCCCTTGTGCATTGGAGTTAAAACTTGAAGTTCTGTGTTTTTTGAGAGTTCGCTTAAAAGCGAAAGAGCTTCTTCCGAATTCCTGTAAGACAAATAATGAAAATGCGAACCGTTTTTCATATTGGGCAAATGCCCCGCCAAAATACAATGCGCGTTTTCCGCAATATCGCTTGAATCGTTGTGCCTGTATATTTTTGAAAGTTTTATAAAATGGACTTCCGGGCAAGAGAGAATTTCTCTGAGCACGTTGCCTGGGCCAACGCTTGGCAACTGGTCTGCGTCGCCTATTAAAATCAATTGCGTACCCGGATTCAAAGCGCGCATTAAATCTGCGGCAAGTTCATTGTCTATCATTGAGCTTTCGTCTATTATAACGCAGTCTGCCGAAAGCGGGTTCATTTCGTTTTTCATAAAAAGCCCCGACTTCGGATCAATTTCCAGCAAGCGATGAATGGTACTCGCTTTGAACTGGCAAACTTCTGCCATGCGGCGAGCAGCGCGTCCGGTGGGCGCTGCGAGCATAACTTTTTTCCTCTTTAAATTCAAAATATGCAAAATGCCTTTTAATATGGTGGTTTTTCCTGTTCCCGGCCCTCCGGTAATCACAAAGAAATTGCTTGAAACAGCGTTTTTAATCGCTCTCAGTTGCTCCTCGCTGTATTCTATTCCTTGCATGCTTGCTGCGTAATTTGCGTCTGCGTCCAAGTGCGAAGAATTTTCGCTGAATTCAAAAGATTGCCGAATAAAAGCTCCTGCGAATTTTTCCGCTTCGTAAAGTTCCGGCAACCAGACTCTTTCTTTTTGAATAAGCACTTTTGCGCTTTTTTGCAGAGCGGCAAGCGCTGCGTAAAGATTGTCAAAGATGTCATCGTCCGGGCCGTAGGGGTTTATTCGTAAAAAATCCATTGTTTTTTGCAAAAGATTTTCCTTTGGCATAAAGGCGTGGCCGCCATCGTATTTTGCCTCTCTAAGAGTATATATTATTGCGGCTCGCAGCCTTAAATTCGCATTTTCTTCAAATCCGATTTTTTTTGCGGCGTTGTCCGCTATTTCAAAACTGTATGCAAAAGGTTCTTCGCACAAAGCATATGGATTTTCATTGACTATGCCTTCCGTGTTTCCTTTGTGTATGCTCCAAACGCTCATGGCTTTTGCGCCTGTGAATCCAAGCTTGTAAAGAAACAGCAAAGTTTTTCTGCTCTCCTGCTGCAAGCTCCAGTCATCTATAAATTTTTCCAGTCTTTTACCGCTCAGTCCTCTAACCGCTCCACGCAGCTTGCCCGGATCTTTATCCAAAACGCTTGGCAATTCTTCGCCGAAAATTCCCACCAGTTTTTCCGCTGTTTTTTCCCCAACGCCGGCAAAAATTCCGCTTGCCAAGTAAGCTATCAACCCGCTTTCGCCTTGCGGCTGCAAAATTTCGCATCCGGTGACCACAAACTGCTTTCCAAACTTAGGATGTTCACCCCAGTCCCCGGTCAAGCGTACTCTTTCCCCGGCATGCACAGGCGGAAAATTCCCCGCTGCAGTTTCGCTGAGTTTGTCGTTTTTTATTCGAGCAACGGTAAAACCACTTCTTTCGTTAGCGAAGACTACGGATGATATTGTGCATTCCAAAATTTGTGGCATGAAGGGAAAGGTAGAAAACTCAATTTCCTATCTTTCCCTAGTGTTTCACACTCTTATTTTAGCTGCCGGCTTGGGAACAAGGCTTCGCCCGTTAACGGACAAAATCGCAAAGCCCCTGATTCCCATCGCAAACAATTCGCCGCTTGCAAGGCAAGCCGCGCTCGCAAAACAACTTGGCTCGGAAAAAATCCACGCAAACGCACATCACTTAGCGCATCAAGTGCAAGCCGCAGCTTCTGAAGCAGGCATAGACAGGGTTTGGGTGGAAGAGGAGCTCTTGGGCACAGGCGGCCCAATACGGAGAATGTGGAGTGAAGGCGAGAGAGGCGAGCTTTTGGTGCTCAACGGAGACTGCGAGCACAATTTGGATGTGGAAGGTTTTTTACAAAAAGCGAGAAGCTCAGGGGCAAACTGTGCCCTTTTAGCCATTGACAATCCAAGTGTAAACACGCTCTGCATAAACGAAAACGATATGCTGTGCGGCATAAAAAACAAATTCGGAAACCCAGGCAAAAGCAACGCAACCTTCACGGGCATATCATGGTATAGCGCAAAAGCTTGGGAAAAAGTAAAAGAAAAAGACATAAGAGATTTCTGGCAAAACGAAATTCCATTCGTTTTCACAACAAAAGGCAACTGGATAGACATAGGCAGCCCCGAAGGATTGATGGCAGCAATCAACTCGGAGCTCTCAACTCGGAGCTCTCAACTCGAATCAGCAGGTTCCGCAGGTTCTGGAAGAAAATATTTCAGAATGAAGGCTTGCGGGCATTCTCTGATTTTGCAACAGTCGCACAGCGAAGACAAGGATTTTGAGCGTTTTGTTCGTTATGGAAGGCTGTTCAGCGGCCTTGGGCTTCCAACGCCGGAAATTTATGCGGTAGATGAAAGCGAGAGGCGTGTTGTTATGCAGGACTTGGGTTCTACCCGGCTTTGCGACGCAGCGCAGCCAATGCTGTATTACCCAAGGGTTTTGGAAAAGCTGATTGTTTGGCAAGAGGCGAGCGAAAAAGTTTTTACGGCAGACGAGGAGCTTGCGGGCAGAATTTTTGGCGAAAGCGATTATATTTGGGAGCAGAAGTATTACAGCGAAAACTATCTTGGCGAGAAAAAAGTTATGCAAGACTTGGCAAAGCGAGCCGCTGCGCAGCCAAGAGTTTTGATGCACCGTGATTTCCAGTCTCAAAACGTGATGGTTAATAATTCTGAAATATCGTTTGTGGATTTTCAGGGTGCGAGGAACGGTTCCATTTATTACGACGTAGCATCTCTTTTATGGGATCCATACATGATGCTCCCAAGAGAAACAGTTAAACAACTATTTGCGCTATGGCACTCCGCAAACCCGTTGTTGAAAAACATCTCTTTTGAAACGGCCTGGGAAGATTTTTTGGCAGCAAGCCAGCAACGCATTATGCAAGCAATCGGCGCATACTGCTTTTTAAGTAAAAAGAAGGGGCTCAAGGATTTTGAGCGCTACATTGAGCCGGGAGTGCAGAGATTGGAGGAGATTTATAGAAAATAATAGCAATTATTTCTATATTCCCAAATATGTGCAGATTTCTCTTGTTTTTTGCGATTTCCTTCGCATTTGCCCAGGTTGATATCTTGGTAAACGTGGTTGGATATGAGAAAAGCGGCGCAAAGCGCGCTGTTATCCAGTCATCTTCTGCCATTTCAGCCACTGAAGCTGAGCTGGTTAATTCAGGAGGAACAGTTGTCCATACCATTAGCCTTAAAGCCCAAACTAACGTAAAAGGATGGAGCGGCAGGGTTTTCAAAGTAGCGGATTTCAGTGATTTTGAGCAAAACGGCGAATATAGGCTTAAGGTAGGTTCTGCGCAATCCCCCTTATTTTCAATTGGGGAAAAAATTTTACAGGCAAAAACCGGAGCTTCTCAAGTGAGTTTCTTTAAAGGAATGAGAAATACCGATGAAGGCGACCGCAATTTGGCAATTCGAGGCGGTGGAACCCACAATATTTACGGCGGCTGGTGGGATGCAACAGGAGATCCGGGCAAACACCTGTCGCATTTATCTTATGCTAATTACTTCAACCCTCAGCAAATACCTTTGGTCGTATGGGCATTGCTCCATGCAAATGAATTCCAGCCAAACGTTTTTGGCACGGCTGCTAAAGAGGAGGCTGCATGGGGAGCAGATTATCTATTGCGCTCTCTTTCTGCGCAAGGTTATTTCTATATGTCCGTATTTGACAACTGGGGTGGCTGGGGCGAAGGAACCCGCCAGATTTGCGCATGGAGCGGCCAAGATGGAACACGTTCAACCGATTATCAATCTGCAATGCGCGAAGGCGGAGGCGTGTCTATAGCAGCCCTTGCCAGAGCAAGCAAAGCCGGCATAAGCGGAGACAGCAGCTCTGCGCAATACCTTGCGGCGGCAAAACGAGCATACGCTCATCTCAAAGCCAATCCCACCGCATACCAAGACAACAAAAAGGAAAACATTATTGATGACTACACCGGTTTGCTTGCGGCTACCGAGCT
>Ga0181987_12214_pt1 | contig 22737 bp, 21 predicted proteins | sample TergutCo191P1_FD_120224 | JGI IMG/M metagenome (GOLD analysis project Ga0181987, IMG submission 120224)
ATTTCGCCGAGCGGGATTTGGTCGAACAGAACCTTCATATCTTCAACCGAGCAGATGCTAACACCGGCTTTTCCAACGTCACCCACCACACGAGGGTTGTCTGCGTCATAGCCTCTATGCGTGGCAAGGTCAAAAGCAACGGAAAGCCCTTTTTGGCCGCTGGCAAGGTTGCGGCGGTAAAAAGCGTTGGATTCTGCGGCTGTGGAGAACCCGGCGTATTGGCGAATGGTCCAGGGCTTCATAACATACATTGTGGAGTAAGGCCCACGCAAAAACGGTGCTTTGCCTGCGGCGTAGCTCAGGTGTTCCATGCCTTCCAGGGTTTCTTTGCTGTAAACCGGAAGCACTGGTATTTGCTCGGATGTTTGCATTTGCAGAGCTTCGTAGCTAGGCAGCTTGCCAGTATCTATAACTTCTTTTTTCCAAGCATCAAAACTCTTGCCGGAACTCGCTTTGAAGTCAAGCTTGCTAATATCAGGTTTCATAAAAATCCTCTGGATTGAATTTATTTTGGGTTAATATAGAAAAATTCACTTTAAAATATTTGAAATTACCGTTGCTATTGCCACAGCAGCGGCACATATACCGCCAATCGTGGCTGTTTGCTTGGCAAACTCAGCACGAACTTTCTCTATTTTGGTTTCCAACCCAGAGATTCTGCTATTCACACTGCCCTCCAACCCAGCGAATTTACTTTCCATCCTGCTTTCCAGCCCTGCAAAATCCACTCGCAATGCGGAAAAGTCATTGCAAAGCGAATCCATTCGCATGTCAATGTGGTTCACGTGGTTTCCCTGAGTGTAAATAGTCAGGGTAATAATGTCCTCATGCGAGAGACCGCCGCCGCCCGCAAGCTTTTTCTTTATCTCCTCCACCTGTGGCTTCAGAGATTCCAAAATGACATCATCCATCTTCGTTCCATAATCACTATTTGTGATCATAATGCTTTTCTCCTATAAAAAATACAAAAAAAGTTTAAATAGTGCATTTTGCAAACAGTTGTTTACATTTTCTCACCTTTTTTCATTTTTTTTCACCGCTTTGTTAGAAAAAAATATATATTTACAATAGTGATACAATTTTAACAAAGTGGAGATTTTTATGGCAAAACGGCATTTATTACCGGCTTTATTTGCTACGGCATTGGTCTTTTCCTGTTCCGGCGAAGGCGAAAAAGAAGATAACGGCGGCAATCCTAGCTTTAGCTCAAGCTCGGAAGCCTTGTCTTCAAGCTCAGCGAAAGAGCTTTTATCTTCCAGTTCAGAGGATGAAGCTTTGAGCAGTTCTTCAGAGGAGGATACTTCAAGCAGTTCTTCTGAAATTTTCAGTAGCTCGAGTGAGGAGTTGCCGAGCAGTAGCAGCATTGAGGCCAGCAGCAGCAGTTTATCGATGTGTGATGGCGTTGGTTATGATGCTGCGTTAAAGTTCTGTTTGGGTAATGCGCTTTATGATAAATGTGGTGACAAGAATGGAAGCGGCAAGCATGAATACAATCCGGAAACTCAATTTTGCCATAACAATTATACAGTTGATAAGTGTGGGGGTTTGACATTTGTGCCTCCGAATGAGCAGTGTTCTTATGGGGTCGTGGAGAAGAAATGCGGTGCCGGGTGGTATGATGCTAAGACGCATTTTTGTCTTGGTGGTATTACAATAGCTCCGCTTTGTGGCGATAAAGAATACGAATCTTCGCAATTCTGTTCCGGTGGCAAGGTTTATGACAAGTGTAACGGTACTGTGGAATATAATTTATCAACAGAGCAGTGTTGTGGCAATAGCAAATTCACCAAGTCATCTCAGTTTTGCTTGTCTGATGGAATTCATAATAAATGTAATGGCAAAGAATACGTATTATCAGAATTTTGCTATGGGGGTAATATTTATGAGAAATGTGAGAATTACACTTTGGAATATAATCCAGAAACTGAAGACTGTTGTGCTGATGTAAAAGTTCAAGCAAATAAATTTTGTTGGGCAGGTGTGATTTATGACAGATGCGGTAATTTAGATTATAATCCTAGAATAGAAACTTGCTGTAGTAGTAACAAATTAGCTACACCAACTCAATTTTGCTTTGATGGCAATGCTTATAATAAATGTGGGGGCTATACTTATAACCCAATTTCGCAATTTTGCGAAGGAGATATAGAAAACGGTATAGTATATAGTTCATGTGGTGGTAGCAAATTTAATGTATTTACACATTTTTGTTATTGGGGAACTATTTATGAGAAATGTGAGAATTACACTTTGGAATATAATCCAGAAACTGAAAGTTGTTGTGCTGACGTCAAAGTACTAGCAAATCAATTCTGTTGGGCAGGTGTGATTTATGACAGATGTGGTAATTTAGATTATAATCCTAGAATAGAGACGTGCTGTAGCAAAAATAAATTGGCTACACCAATTCAATTTTGCTTTGATGGCAATGCTTATAATAAATGTGGGGGCTATACTTATAACCCAATTTCGCAATTTTGCGAAGGAGATATAGAAAACGGTAAAATATATAGTTCCATTAGTTATGGAGGACGCTCTTACAAAACCATATCAATAGGCACGCAAACTTGGATGGCGGAAAATTTGGATTATGACGCTTCGGGTAGTAAATGCTATGGTAATAACGATTTTAACTGCGTCAAATATGGCAGATTGTATAGTTGGGATATGGCTCAGACAGCCTGTCCTATTGGCTGGCGTTTGCCCACTACCGCTGACTGGCAAACCCTTATAAATTATGCTGGTGGTGAAAATGCTGCTGGAACCAAATTGAAAGCAATAGAAGGTTGGAACGACAATGGCAATGGCAGCGATGACTTCGGCTTTTCAGCTTTGCCAGCAGGTGCTGTAAGTCCAAGCAACGAATTTTGCGATGCTGGCAGCTTCGGCTGGTGGTGGAGAGCCAAAAATAGTGATGAAGGCGCAGCGGTTAGAATGGTAAGTAGAGAGGTTACGAGCACTTCTTCTTCAACGCTAGTAACTTTGGCGAAAAGAGTTGAAACTACTCAACACGCTACTGCGACTATTATAACAGATAATGTTAGTGCTGATAACTATACACCTTTGAATCGCAATAATACTTTCTATTTAGCAGTTCGTTGTATTAAAAACTAAGGGTATACGTAATTGAGCCTAAGCCGCAAGGCTAGGCTTAAAATTGTTTTCTATCTTTTCCCATAAGATGTATATTCCCCAAGGAGTTCTCTATGAAAGCTAATATTTTTATTTTGCTGTCAGGCGTTTTATTTGCCTTGGCTTTCATTTTTTCCTGCACCACTTATGTTGACATCGATAACGGCGGCTCGTCATCATCTACTGGTGGCAGTTCATCGTCTTTAGACGGCAGTAACTCATCGTCTTACAAGACCGTTCAAATAGGCGAGCAAATTTGGATGGCCGAAAATTTGAATTACGATGTGACTGGTAGCAAATGCTACGATAATTTGGAATCAAATTGCTATATCTACGGACGTTTGTATGATTGGACAACGGCAATGGCTCTTCCATCAATCTGTAATTCCATATCTTGCGCAAATCAAATACAATCTCCACATCGTGGCATTTGCCCTGAGGGATGGCATATTCCAAGCGATGGGGAATGGACTGAATTGACTGGTTTTTTAGGAGTGGCTTCAAGCGCAGGGTCTAAATTGAAAACAACAAGTGGTTGGGATGCCCATGCGACATATGGCAATGGCACGGACGATTATGGTTTTTCTGCCCTGCCGGGCGGTTTCAGTGAAAATGAAAATTTCAGCGATTTAGGTGGTCGTGGCAATTGGTGGTGTGCCACTGAATACAGTACAGACATTGCCTATTACCGGGATATGGTTAATTTCACCGGCGATGTGTACAGAGGCATTTATTACAAAGACGTTCTGCATTCCGTACGTTGTGTAAAGAATTAATTTATATAATAACCTCCAATTACCGCTCAAAATTACCCGAATATAACTAAAATATCACAAAAAAAGCACAAAAATACCTTTTTTTGTGCTTTTTCTTATATATTAATGTATATTTATCTTATATAGTCAGACTTATAGGAGCCATTTATGGTTAAAAATATAGTTGCAATTCTTGCATTTTTAGCGGTTTTTCTATTTGCTGCTACGGGTCCTGTTCCCTATTATGGTTCATTGAGTACCAGCGGAAAGTATATTGTAGGTTCAAATTTTGGGGATAGCAAGCCCGTACAGGTAAGAGGCATAAGCCTATATTGGAGCTGCCCAAGTTGGGAAAAAGATACAGATAAGTTCTGGTCTGCCGCAAGCGTTGATGCGTTAGTTGATGTTTTCAAAGTAGATATTGTGCGAGCGGCAATGGCTGCAAATAATGCTGCAGGCTGTGGCGGAGACTACCAAAACAACAAAACCGCATCTCTCAACCGAGTAAAAGCTGTGGTCAATCAAGCCATAGCACGCGATATTTATGTGATAATAGACTGGCATAGCCATACTGCTCATAATCAACAACAGCAAGTTATAGACTTTTTTGTAACTGATATGAAAGAATATCACAATATTCCCAATGTTATTTTTGAAATTTTCAATGAACCACAAGCTATCCAGTGGACAACAACTATTAAACCTTTTGCTGACGCTGTGACTAAAGCAATTCGCAATGCGGGCGCAAACAATCTGGTTCTTGTTGGCACACGAAATTGGGCTCAATACGTTAATGAATGCGGGGAAACCCCTGTCGCTGATAATAATTTTGCTTGCGTTCAGCATTTTTATGCAGGTTCGCATAAGTTGAATGCCAATATGGGAGGTGCAACTACCCCGACATTTAAAGGAGCGGCTGAAACCACGCTTAACAGAGGAATACCTGTCTTCGTAAGCGAATATGGCACAGTAAATTCCGATGGCGCTGGCGCAGTATCCACCGCTAGCGCAGATGAGTGGCATGCTTTTATGGATCAAAATAAAATTTCATCTTGCATTTGGTCTTTTTCCAGCTTAGGCGAAGGCTCTGCAATATATAAAGATAGTTTCACGCCGCCTTCAAGCGGTAGCGATGCAAGTTGGTCGAATGAGGGCAATATGTCGGATAATGGAAAGTACATTCTCAATAAGCTTAAAGGTTATGCGCAAACCGCAGAATGGCGCAACGCTCCCCCACCGCCCAGTTCTTCCAGCGAAACGCCAAGCTCTAGCTCTAGCACGCCTAGCTCCAGCAGCAATGGCATCATTGCACCTATAGCTCTTTCCAAAATTCCTGGCTTAAATGGAGCGCAGATTATTAGCAACGGCGTGGCTTTGCAGGTTTTAAACAACGCCGCTTTGGAAATTTTTGGATTGGATGGGAAATCAGTGCGCAAATTAAGCTTTGCGAGCGGTTCTTGGCAGGTTCAGTTCGCTGACTTGCCAAAAGGTTTGTATATTGTTAAAGTGTCGTTTGGAAACAATATGGAGGTTTTACGTGTTCCGGTTAAGTAAATTCGCATTTTCGCTCGCTATTTGCGCAAGTTTGGCATTTGCCGCAGTCAATTTTCCCTACCCGCAGGAAAAAGATTATGGAAACGGAACAATAAACGCAACCGTAGCTAACGCTTCCGCTAACTTGAAAAGCAAATTTACAAGTTTTTTAGGTTCTCATTATGAAGAACAAGGCAATTTTGCCAGAATAAAGTTTGACGATTTAAATTATACTGTAAGCGAAGGAATTGCCTATGGCATGATAATGATGGTTTATTTCAGCGATAATGCCACAAGCTATCAAAGTAACTTTGACAAATTATGGGCCTATTATAATAAATTTTTAAATGCGAATGGCCTTATGAATTGGAAAATTTCAGGATTTAGCACTATAAACCAATACAATGCAGCTACAGATGCCGAATTTGATGTCGCATTTGCGCTTATTATGGCTTATTACCAGTTCGAAGACCAAAAATATCTTAACGACGCAAAAACTTTAGTCGGAAAAATTCGTCAATATGAAATGGAAAGCGACGGTCTTCACAAACCCGGTGATGCTTGGAATTCTAAAAGAAATCCCAGCTATGTTAGCCCGGCAGCATTTGAACTTTTCAAAGACGTTGACCAAGAAGCTTTTTGGAGCACTGCTCTTGCCAGAAACTACACTTTGCTAAAAAATAATCAAAATGCAACTAGCGGGCTTCCTTCCGATTGGTGTGGTGATAATGGTTCTGCTATGGATACTTATAGCTATGATGCCTCTCGTGCGCCTTGGCGTTGGGCTTGGGCTAATGCCTATTTTGGCCATGCAGACGCAAAAACATTGCTCGGCAAGCTTGCTCCTTGGGTGAATAATCAAACTCCGGCTAATGTAAATGGCCCTGTACAATTAAATGGTACCTTCTCTTCGGGTTGTTGCAATAACTCAACTTTCTTGGGCCCTTTTACAAATGCGCTCTCTTATAGTTCCAGTTATCAAACAAAAATGAACGATTTTTGGACTGTTCTTATAAGCAAAAATGAGGATTCTTATTTTAATAAAGCTATGCAGCTTATAACCGCCCTTCTAGCTTCTGGCAATATGCCTAATTTAAAAGCTCTTTCGGAAACGCCTCCTCCTCCAAGCTCTTCCAGCGCACCTAGCTCATCAAGCTTGACCCCCAGCTCTTCCAGCACACCTAGCTCCAGCAGCTCCGGGACAATCGCTCCTATAGCCCTTTCCAAAATTCCCAGTTTAAATGGGGCTCATGTTATTAATAACGGAGTCTCTTTGCAGGTGTTAAACAACGCCGCTTTGGAAATTTTCGGATTGGATGGAAAATCCGTGCGCAAATTAAGCTTTGCGAGCGGTTCTTGGCAGGTTCAGTTCGCTGACTTGCCAAAAGGTTTGTATATTATAAAAGTTTCATTTGGAAACAACAAAGAAATTTTGCGTGTTCCTGTAAATTAGGGTATTCTTATGAGCAAACTAAAGCTAGTTCTCCTCGCCGCGCTAATAAGCATGGCATTCGTTTTCTCCTGCTCCAGCGAAAGCGATGAAAATGGCCCAAACCTTTCATCGTCTTCTGTGGCAACGCAAAACAACAGCAGCTCTTCAGAAAATGCAGTGCTACCTTCCTCTTCCCAAAATACGGCGCTGTCTTCTTCTTTTGAAGAACCCTCGTCTGCTTCGGGCGAACCATCTTCCGCTTCGGGCGAACCATCGTCTTCTTCCACAGGCAACGGCGAACAAAACAGCAGCAGTTCTTTTGCTCAAAGCAGCAGCGGCAATGTTGTAGCAACCAGCAGTAGCAGCGTGGCCGCCAGCAGCAGTGATTCCAGTCCGTTTACTTGTTCTCTAACAAATGCAGGGACAACAGGAAAGGTAGGCACGGCAATAAACACAAATGTCTTTACCGTATCTTGCAATGGCACGGTAACCAATACTCTTTCATGGGCAACAAATCTCACCCCTACTGTTGCGGGAAACTTCACTATTGAAGTTAGCAGGCCATCTACTTCTAACACTTGCTCAGGCATGACTGCAATATGCACCATATTTGTTGAAGAACTGCCCCTTTCAAACAGCAGTAGCAGCAATAATTCAGTTGCAAGCAGCTCAAGCGCAGCTGCGGGTATTGGCAATTGCCCCGGATATCCTTTAGCCAGCGTGCCGTCAGATGTTAAAAACGCATGTGTCGCAATGAACGGAAAGTGTTATAAATGTAATCCTGATAGATCGGTTTCCGATTGCAGCAGTTCTTGGCTTTGGACAGGAAACACCTTTAATTCCGACAGCTATTGGTTTGTAGAAACAGCTTGCACCGGCACTACGCCAAGCTCTTCAAGCGTTCGTTCAAGCTCATCTTTAGCTCCAAGCTCTTCCAGCATTGCACCAAGTTCTTCAAGCATTGCGCCGAGTTCTTCAAGCGCAGTTCCAAGTTCTTCAAGCATAGCTCCAAGTTCTTCTAGCGTTGCGCCGAGCTCTTCAAGCATTGCACCTAGCTCTTCAAGCATTGCGCCAAGTTCTTCAAGCGCATCAACAATCTCTTGCGCCAATGTTCCAAGCTCCGGCACTGCGGGCACGGCTATCACGCCGCCAACAGTCACTTGCAATGGAAGCACCGTTAACAGCAGCAACATCAATTGGACTAGTGCCCCAACTTGGAGCAACCCGGCTGCAGGCACATATAATAGTGTTAAGGCCACGCCAAATACAGGCGCTTGCAACGGAATGCAAGCCTCTTGCAACGGCACATTGACTGTTAGCAATCCAACATTCAGTTGCGCAAATATCAACACAACCGTAACAGCCGGGACTGCCATCACTCCTCCGGCTGTGACCTGCGGCTCTACCACGGTAGCCAGCGCAAACATCACTTGGGTCAATGCGCCAGCTTGGGCCAATCCGGTGCAGGGTTCTCATTACAGCATTCAGGCTAAAGCTGTTTGCGGCTCTTCCGAACAAACTGCAAATTGCTCAGGCTCGGTAGTAGTTAACCCCAAACCATCTTCCAGCAGCGTTGCTCCGAGCAGCAGCAGCACAACCAGCGGCGGCGGCACAGTTTGCTCGCAATGCAATGACGCTGTAAACGGCGGCTCGGCAAAAACCACACGCTATTGGGATTCCTGCAAGCCAAGTTGCGCATGGTCTGGTAAACCCAGCAATGGACAAGGAACAGCTAAGAGTTGCGACATTAGTGGCTCAAAGCTATCAAGTGCTGATACTAAGAACGCATGCGAAAGCGGCGGAACAGCTTACACTTGCATGGATCAGGTTCCATGGAAAGTGACCGATAATCTTTCTTACGGTTTCGCAGCGTCTCACTCGGATGCTGATTGCGGCAAGTGCTTCTTGCTGGAATTCACCAGCAATGGCGAAGGCGGCATGAGCGGCACCATTCAAGGAAAAAGAATGGTTATTATGATAAGCAACATCGGTGGCGATGTAGGCGGAGATCAATTTGACCTTATGATTCCCGGTGGCGGCGTTGGAGCATACAATGCTCTGTCCAATCAAGTATCTCAATTAGGCGGCAGTTCTTCCAATTTGGGTCAACAATACGGCGGCTTTAGAGCTACTTGCGGCAATAACACAAGTTGCGTTCAAAATATGTGCAATACTACTTTTGCAGGAAGCCTTAACAATTTGAAAGCTGGTTGCCAGTGGTATATTGACTGGTTTGGAATATCAAATAATCCAACGGCTAACAAAAAGGAAATAACTTGTCCGTCTGAGTTGGTTGCAAAATATAAATAGTTTTTCTATATTAACCTCACTGAATTCAACCGGTGAGGTTTAAGTTGTCTAAAGATTCTGTTTATAATGCCCAAATTGAGGCATTAAACGCGAAAAAACAAAATATGAGGCTTGGGGGTGGAGCTGATGCTATTGAAAAACAGCACAAAAAAGGCAAGCTTTCCGTTTGGGAACGCATTGAATACTTTTTTGATAAAGGAACATTCGTTGAAGTAGGCGCATACATTGAGCTTCGCAACGAATTCTTTGGGCTGGACAAAAAAAAGACCCCCGGCGATGGTGTGGTAACAGGCTTTGGCCTTGTTAATGGCCGCCTTGTTTACGCCGCAGCGCAAGATTTCACCGTGCTGGGCGGCTCGCTCGGCGAAATGCACGGCAAAAAAATAGCAAGCCTTATGGACATGGCTATGCAAAACGGCGCGCCATTCGTTTCCTTGAACGATTCCGGCGGCGCAAGAGTGCAAGAAGGCATTGGCGCGCTCTGCGGCTACGGCGATATTTTTATGAGAAACACAAGAGCTAGCGGCGTTATCCCACAGATTTCCGTAATTATGGGACCTTGCGCAGGAGGCGCGGTTTATAGCCCCGGCATAACAGATTTTGTGATTATGGTAAAAGACACCTCTTACATGTTCATAACAGGACCGGAAGTCATAAGAACAGTAACAGGCGAAAACGTGAGCATGGAGGCCCTTGGAGGCCCCGAAATGCACTCCAGCAAAAGCGGAGTTGTAACCCATGTTGGCGAAAACGACCAAGACACTTTGGACTGGGTGAAAAGGCTTCTCTCTTACCTGCCCGGCAGCAACGCCGAGCTTCCGCCATCCATAAATTCTGTGCCCAACATGGAAATGCCTTCCGACATAGAAGAGCTTGTTCCGGCAGATGCCACAAAGCCCTACGACATGGCAGAAGTTGTGAAAAATGCTTTGGACATAAATTCCTTTTTGGAATTGCAGGAAAATTACGCTCACAATGTGATAATTGGCCTTGGGAGACTTGGCGGAACCGTAGTTGGCGTTGTGGCCAACAACCCGAAAGAATCCGCAGGCTGCTTGGATGTGAATGCCAGCGACAAAGCGGCACGTTTTGTGCGTTTTTGCGATTCGTTCAACATTCCTTTGGTGTCTTTTGTAGATGTGCCGGGCTTTTTGCCGGGAACGGACCAGGAATACAGCGGCATAATCAGGCATGGCGCAAAGCTGCTTTACGCTTATGCGGAAGCCACCGTTCCAAAGCTGACTGTTATTTTGAGAAAGAGTTATGGCGGTGCGTATATTTGCATGTGTTCAAAGCACTTGGGCGCAGATTTTGTAGCGGCGTGGCCTGGCGCGGAAATTGCGGTTATGGGCCCGGATGGCGCAGTCAACATTGTGTTCAAGAAAAACATAGACGCAGTAAAAGAAGCTGGCGGCGACGCAGCGGCAAAAGCTGCCGAATGCAAGCAGGAATACATAGACAAATTCGCAAATCCGGCAATCGCAGCCTCCAGAGGTTATGTTGACGATATTATTGAACCGTCAAAAACCAGAAGCATTTTGCTGGCTCATTTGAGGTCTCTTTCAACAAAGAGGCAAGACGGGCCAAAGAGAAAGCACGGCAACATACCGCTTTAAAAGCTATGGCCGAGGGCAAGCGCTAAACCTTCCTGATTTTCTCGCATAAAAAACAACGCCTAAAACTGTTGCCGGCAGCAAAGCTGCCGCAACGGCAATGCTTTGCGCACTATGCCCCTCAGCTATCTGGTAAAAGAGAGTTGCCAAGCACCAGCCTAGAATTGTCGAATACAGGGCTTGCAAAATAACCAACGCAAAACCAACCTCCCTTGCCGCCGCAGAAACTGCGGCAACACAAGGCACGTATAAGAGCACAAAAAGCAAAAATGCGAAAGCCGCCGCAGAACTGTTGTTAAAAGCGTCTAACATCGGTTCAAACATGAACATTGAGTCTGAGTAAACATAAAGAGAATTCATTGTGCCTATTATGGTCTCCTTCGCAAACAAACCGGAAAACAAAGCAACTGCAGCCTGCCAATTATCCGGGTTTATTCCCATAGGGGAAAAAACAGTAACAATACCCTTGCCTATAATTTCAAGAAATCCGGTGGCATTTAGAACTCCTAAAATCGCTATTATTGGAACAAGAAGCTTTCCAACTTTTTTTATAAACGCCTTCAAGCGAAACAGCGCATTCAAAGCCGCCGCTTTAACGCTTGGCCTGTGATAAAGCGGAAGCTCCATTATAAACGGTGCCAAACTCCCTTTATACACAGTGCCTTTCAGCAAAAGCCCGGTTGCGATGGCAAGCACAATGCCGGTCAAGTAAAGAGCAAAAACCATAATATCGGCATTTTTTGGAAAAAACACCGTAGCAAACAGTATATACACTGGCAGCCGCGCGCCGCAACTCATAAATGGAACCATGAACACGCTCAGAATTCTGTCCCTTTTGTTTTCCAAATTTCTTGTGGCCATAATAGCCGGAACAGAACAGCCAAAGCCTATGAGCATTGGAATAAACGCCTTGCCCGGCAATCCCATAACACGCATTATCCTGTCCATAACAAAAGCCGCCCTTGCCATATAGCCGGAGCTTTCCAGTAAACCCATAAAAAAGAACAGCAAAAATATTATCGGCAAAAATGTGGAAAGCGCTTGAATGCCCGCCGCAATTCCTGATAAAATCGCAATATCTTCCACGCCAACAAAGAGCAATCCAAACACATAGTCAAAATATGGGATAAAAAAACCGCCAAGCTCAATTGTCAGGAAAAACAGCAAATACATCACAATTAAAAAAATCGGGAGGCCTAAATATTTGTTCAGCACTATTTTATCGATTTTGTCGTTTTGAATATATGGGGAAATCCCTTTTTTTACGCTTTTTGCCATGATGGTTTCTATGCGCTTGTAACGCTGCTCGGCTATGGATTCGTCGTCTGGGTTGGGGCAATAACATTGCACATCGGGGCAATCACGGGGGATTGCCCCTACGGGGTGCCCCTGCAATTCCATTATTTTTTTTATGATTTTTTTCTTGCTGTTGCTGCGCAATGCGGAAACCGCTACTACCGGGCTTCCTAATTCTTTTTCGAATTGTTCAAGGTTTATTGTTATTTTGTTTTTTTCGGCGGCATCTATCATGTTTAGCACTACTAACATTTTTACACCCATTTCTTGAAAAATGGTGGTTAAATATAAATTGCGCTCTAGGTTTGTGCTGTCCAAGACGTTTATCAGCAAATCGGGTTCGCCGGATAGCAGGTAGTCTCTTGCTATCCGCTCGTCTTCGCTCCATGCGTCTAAGGCGTAAATTCCTGGCAAGTCCACAAGCTTGGCGTTAAACTCTACCTGTTCTGCGGTGAAATCTATATGTTTTATTTCCCCGATTTTTTTGTCAACGGTTACTCCGGGCCAGTTGCCCACTTTTGCCCGCCCGTTTGAGAGCAAGTTGAAAATTGTGCTTTTTCCGGTATTTGGATTTCCGGCAATGGCTATTGTGAGCATAAAACCACCTCAGCCTCGTGCCTTCGCAAAGAGAGCCGATAACCCCGCAATTCTATTTCTACGGGATCTCCAAAAGGAGAAGCTTTTACAACTGTGAATTCCGTGCCTTTTGTAAGCCCAAGAGCAAGCAGCTTGAGCTTGTATTCTCTGCCAGCATTAGAAGCATATTGCTCAACAACGGCCCTCTCGCCAGGTTTCAGAGAAGAGACGGAAATAGATTGAGATTGAGACATAATCTCAAATATAGAAAATAATTTGTGTTTTGTCAAGGGTTTTTTAGTACTTTTTTTAATATTTTTACTATTTTTTCTTTATGAACTCGGAAAATGCCATAAAAATCTATAAAGATTTTTTGAAATCCAAAGGTTTGCTATATACGCAGCCACGTGAAATTGTTCTAAAAGAGGCTTTTTCTGCCAATTGGCATTTCTCCGCAGATGAGCTTACCTCACAAATGCACAAAAACGGGATAAATATAAGCCGAGCTACGGTTTATAGAACGCTTGCTTCCATGAAGGAGGCCGGAATTCTGAATTCCGTTGACTTTGGGCATGGGCACATACACTACGAAGCTCCGAAAACAAAAAAACACCACGAACACATAAGTTGTGAAAAATGCGGCACGGTTTGCGAAATAGAGGTTGAAAACCTCACCAAAACCATAAATTCTGCTGCCGCAAAAACTAGATTCAAAAATATAAAATACAACATCAGAATTTCCGGCATATGCGAAAAATGCACTTAGCTTCAAAACTGAAATAGAATATGAAGTAATAAACCCTGAAAATCCTGTGAATTCCAGTTCAGACAATAATAAAAAAGGAGCTTGCGTTCCCCAACTTTCATTATAGCTCTCCACTTTCAATTTTTTTCTCTCAGCTAACATAGGCCGCCGCAATGTAAAATAACCCTCAGGGAAAGGCTTTCGCCGAAAAATAATTGTGTTGCCATTTGAAATTTAAAGATAAATAATTTGATTACGACGTTGGTGTAAGTTATGTATATAATTCCCCTTATTTTCTATATTCCTAATATGGTTCCCGCAGAAGATATTGCAAAATCTCTAATAGACATAAATCCAAAGCTGGATAAAGAGCTTCTTGTGAAAACTTTGGTTTTTGTTATAAATGCTCACGAAGGGCAATTGCGCAAAAGCGGCATCCCCTATGTTACGCATCCTACAAGCGTGGCTAAAACCTTGGCTGAACTGAAAATGGACACTGCGGTAATCGCAGCAGGGCTTTTGCACGACGTTGTGGAAGACACCGAATATTCAACAAAACAAATACAGGAAAAGTTCGGAACGGAAATAGCGGAAATGGTGGACAGCGTGACCAAAATATCCGATATCCAAAAAGGAATAGACCGCACTGCCAAAACTTTCAAAAAATTCCTGACATACGTTTCAAAACGCCCGCAAATCATAGCGATAAAACTCGCAGACCGCCTAGACAATATGCACTCTCTGGAATACCTTGCTCCGGAAAGGCAAAAAGCTATCAGCGAAGAAACCCTGGATTTTTACGCACCGCTTGCGCACCGGCTTGGGCTGTACTCATTCAAGTTTGAGCTGGAAGACCTGGCTTTCAAATATCTGAACCCGGAAGAATACGCTGCCATAGAGCACCATTTGAAACTCACCAAAGCGGAAAGAGAAGAATATATTCAATCCATAATTTTCCCGCTTAACATAAAGATGAACCTGGAACAACTGGATTGCGACATAATAGGCCGCTCAAAGCATATTTACAGCATACACGAAAAGATGAAAGCCAGAAATTGCAAAATAGACGAGCTTTACGATATTTTCGCCATAAGAATTATAGTTCGCCAAATCTCGGACTGCTACATGGCTCTGGGTTATGTGCACAACCTGTGGATGCCCCTGTACAGCCGCTTTAAAGATTACATAGCCGTTCCAAAGCCAAACCTCTACCAGAGCCTGCACACAACGGTAATAGGCCCTCAAGGGAAACTTTTTGAAGTTCAAATAAGAACCAAAGACATGAACGAAACCGCCGAATACGGCATGGCGGCGCACTGGGCATACAAGTTCAACTTGAAAAAAGAAGAGCTTGAAAAAAACATGGATTGGGTAAACAAGATAACCGTGATGCAAAACGAAATTCCAAACTCCACGGAATTTCTTGGCTTTTTGCACGAGAGCCTTTTGCCCGAAGATTCTTACGCATGGACTCCGCAGGGGAGAAAAATCACCTTGCCGCTTGGGGCTAGCATTTTGGATTTTGCGTTTACCGTGCACACAGACTTGGGATTGCACTGCTTGGGAGCGCGCGCCGCCGGCAAGGTTTTGAACATAGACGCGCACATCCCTGTTGGCGAAACAATTCAAATATTGCAAAGCGATTCGCAAGAGCCGCAGGAAACATGGCTGTCCATAGCCAAAACCCCAAAAGCGCAAAACGCTATAAGGCACTGGCTGCGAAAGGCCATGGCAACGCAATCCGAGGTTTTGGGGCAAAAAATTTGGCGAAAAGAATTGCTCAACCTGAAAATATCAAAAGAAGGCGCCCCTGACGATTCGGAGGTTTGCAAAGCGTTTAACGCCCAGAGCATAAACTCCTTTTATGAAAGCTTGGGAAAAGGCGATATTCCGCTCAAAGACATTTACGCTTTTTTGAAACAGTACTCGGAGCATTCCTGGGCAAAGCTCAAGATTTTCAATGTTTTCAGCTCAGACAGCGACACTCCTATGGTTATAGGCCACAACGAGAGGTTCTTGCTGAACTACGCCTCATGCTGCAACCCGCTGCCCGGAGATCCGGTGGAAGGAATTATGAAAAGCGGCAAGGGAATAGAAATTCACAAGGAAGATTGCAAAATTCTGAACAAAATCCCTCAAAAACACAGGCTTACCCTTCAGTGGGAGGCTCCGGAAAGCGCGGTACGAGAGCAAAAATGTATTTTGCGGATAGAAGCCGCAGACAGGGTGGCAATACAAAAAGACATTTTCAATGCCATCGCAAAGCATAACGCGCTTGTGAAAAAAACTATTTTTGAGAGTAAGGAAGGGCGGGTTAACGGCAGAATAGATTTGCAGGCTTTTAATTCCGCCCAGATAAAAAACATAGAGCAATCGCTGCAAACGGTTGCCGGTATTCGAAAGGTTATTGTGCTATGAAAAATACGGTTAAAATTCACGTTCCCCCTTCGCAGCAAGTTATGCGCAACCGCACCTATAACCGCCAGATGCGCAACTTGTATTACGAAAGATCCAACTATCAGTTCAGAAAAATCAAAAAGACTGTGAACTCGGAAGCTACGTCCGATGGGCACAATTTATTGCCGGAGCTTTACGAGTTTGAGAAGCTTTTAAATGTGTGTTTGTATTACGCAAGGTCTGCCGTGGCAAGCAACAAAAAAGAAAAAATAGAGCCTTATTCCCAAGATCATCGTTGGGGAATTTTGCAGGAAGAGGTTGTTCTTGTATATTTTTTGGAAGAGCAAATTTCGAGTGTTAAGTACATAATAAGCCACATTGAGACAAACCGCAGAATACAGACTTTCGCAAACGAGAGCAAGTCAGATGTTATAGTTCATCATTTGTTATCCAACATAGATGAGTTGAACCAAGACACAGAAGCGGATTTGTGTTATTTTTACGACAACATCGAAAAGCGTTACGGCATAGGCAACAATTTATTCGGAATTCTGCAAGAATTGCAGAATTTCCAGTGAAAATACGCTTACCTCACCATTATCTTTTTCGTTTTTACGCCTCTTGCCCCTTGGCCTGCGCCTCAGAACCGATGGCTTCGGTTATTTATAAAAATCGTCATGGGTGCCGGTTTTAATCAATATTATTTCCGTGCTCGTGCTTTTATACATTAAAAGCCAATTATCCTCTATGTGACATTCTCTGTTCCCTTGTAAATTACCTGATAGAGCGTGATCGTGGTATTTTTTCGGCAATGGCGTTCCTTCAAGCAAAAGTTTAACAACTTCTTTAAGAAATTCCATGTCATAGTGTTTCTTTTTTATTCTTTTTATGCATTTTTCATAACCTTGGTCTATTAGCAATTCTTTCATTTTTATTCGTCCAGCATTTTCTCAAATTTGGTTAGGCTCATTTTTTTTAATCCGATTCTTTTATTAACTCGGTTAACCGCATCCATAGTATCTTTATTTGGTTCGTCTGCTACGAAAGGATTGTTTATTCTAATCAAATCCATTTTTGCAAAATTCCGTAAAATATCCATAACGCCGTTTTTCAATACGCTAATAGATAATACTGGTGGTTCGGTTACATACTCTACAAATGGTTCTTTCAACTGCATAAAATACCTCTAGAGAGTAATATAGAAATCTTCCAACCAACGCCTCAGAACCGATGGTTTCGGTTCAGGGCAATGCGTGCATCACAATCCGCCCTTCATCGCATTCTTCAGTCTCGCCAGCACATCGCTCTTTTTAACAGCCGCTGCTGCGGGTTTCTTTGGAACTTCTTGTGCCGGCTTCTGCGCCTTGCCGGAAAAACGTGCCTTCAAGTCTGCGAGCGTTGCCGCTTTCGGCGGCTCCTTCTGAGGAAAACTCTTGCCGCCTTTGCCACCAAAATTTCCTTTGCCGCCAAAGTTGCCTGGAGCGCCTCCTACCCTGCGCTCTGTCTCCTGCTTCATAGAAAGAGAAATGCGCTTGTTCGGTGCATCAACAGACACTACCCTAACTTTTACCACGTCGCCTAAAGTCAAAAACGTCTTTGCGTCTTTCACAAAATTATCGCTCATCTCCGAAATGTGAAGCAAGCCGTCTTGATGAACGCCAATGTCCACAAACGCACCGAAATTCGTCACGTTACTGACAACACCCTCAAGCCAACTGCCCGTTATCAAATCCTGCATCGTCTTAATCTTTGGATTGAACTTAGCATAGTGGAACTCTTTGCGAGGATCACGGCCCGGCTTCTCCAACTCAGACAAAATATCTTCAAAAGTGTTCTTGCCAACATCCGGAAAATCGCTTATGGAAAGAGACTGCAAAACAGTCGCATTGCCAATAAGCTCATTCAACGGCGCACCGGCCTTCTCCGCAATCTTCTCAACCAAACCGTAATTTTCAGGATGAACCGCACTGTTGTCCAACGGGTTTTGCCCATCTTGAATGCGCAAAAATCCTGCGGCCTGCTCAAACGCCTTTTGGCCAAAACCTTTAACATCTTTCAATGACTCTCGGCTTGCGAATGCGCCTTTATCATCTCTGTGCTTAACAATGCTCTCAGCCAAACTCTTGTTAACGCCGGAAACATAACCGAGCAACGCAATGCTTGCGCTGTTCACATCCACCCCGACCTTGTTCACGCAGCTCTCCACAACTTCGTCCAAACGCTTCTGAAGCTCCTTCTGGTTCACATCATGCTGATACTGCCCAACGCCAATAGCTTTGGCCTCCACCTTCACAAGCTCCGCCAAAGGATCTTGCAGGCGGCGGCCTATGGAAATCGCGCCTCTTGTGGTCACATCTTCTTTTGGGAATTCTTTGATTGCAAGCTCGCTTGCGCTGTAAACAGACGCTCCGGATTCATTCACAATAACCGCTACAGGGCGCTCTCCACGCTTGTTTTTGAGCTTGCCGGAAATCTCTTTCACAAAGTCGTCCGTTTCACGGCTTGCGGTGCCATTGCCAATGGAAATCAGGTCTATGTCATATTTTTCAACAAGCTCCGCTAAATAAACGACAGACTTTGAAATCTCTCTCTGCGGCTCCAGCGGATATATCACGCCGTGATCCAGGAATTTGCCGTTTAAGTCCAAAGCCGCTACCTTTATTCCGCTCCTAAAGCCCGGATCCAAAGCCAAAACGGATTTGTGGCCTGCGGGCGGAGCCAGCAGAATGTCCGCTAAATTTTTGGTGAACACCTTGAAGGCTTCCAATTCAGCTACCTCTTTCAGCGAAAGCCTAACCTCGCTCTCCAAGCTCGGTTTAAGCAAACGATCCCAAGAGTCTCTGCACATAGCTTCCAGGTGCGGCTTCCAAACGCCGTCTCTTTTAATCACTTTCTCGCAAAGATAGCCAATCAGAGCTTCATCTGGAACCTCTATTGCAAGGCGCAGAATTTTTTCCTTTTCGCCACGCCGCATAGCGAGCATTCTGTGGCTGGGTATTTTGCCCAAAGGCTCCGAGAAATCGTAGTAGTTTTTGAACTTGCTGTCTTTGCCTTCAAATTCCTTTTTAACCTTGGAAACCATTTTTCCCTGTTTTTCAATTTGAACACGCAAATACTGGCGGAACTCGGTATTGTCCGCAACGTCTTCCGCAAGGATATCCAAAGCGAACTTGATTGCAGCCGCAGGGTCCAATATGCCATTTTCCACAGATAGGAACGGCATGGCGATGGTTTCCGCCGAATTGGATGTTTCTTCCTGTTCCCAGATAATTTTGGCAAGCGGTTCCATGCCTTTGTCTTTTGCGATTGTGGCACGAGTGCTGCGCTTTGGCTTGTACGGAGCGTAAATGTCTTCCAGCAGATTTTTGTCCCGGCAGGCGTCAATTTGCGCTTTTAGCTCCGGAGTCAGCTTGCCAAGCTCCTCTATAGTTTTCAAAACCGTTTCTTTGCGCTCTGAAAGCTCCGTGAGGGATTCTTTTCTGTGCTGAATGTCCCTAAGCTGGATTTCGTCCAGGTTATCGGTTTGGTCTTTGCGGTAGCGCGCGATAAACGGCACAGTTCCGCCTTCTTCCATAAGCTTAAGAGCAGCCTTAACCCGGTGCTCTTCTATTTTCAATTCTTCGGCTATAATGCTTGAGAATACCATGATACTTGTTCCTTTGTTATGCAAGGGGTAATATAGTAAATAACGTTTACTATATTTATAAAATGCCAAATTTTGCTAAGACTGAAAAAACCTGCGCTGTGTTTAGCATGATTTTTCTGTGCATTGGCATGGTTTTTCGAACCATTATTTATGCCAAAGGGCAGGATTTGTGGCTGGAAGAAGCCCTGCTGTGGGAACGCCTGAAACCTTTGATAGGAGGCTATGACATTTCCGAGCTGGCACTCAGGTTTTTACCCTTGCTTGCAGGCATAGCTACGCTTTTGCTTGCGTATATTTTTGCAAAAAATGAGTTCGGAGGCAAATTTGCCTGCATTTTCCTCTTTTTGCTTGTAAGCTCGGATTCGCTGCTGTTCTATTCGGTGAATTTTTCCCTGTATGGCATGGAGGCTTTTCTAATTGTTCTTTGCCTGTGCGTTTGGTCTTTCAGCCATAAAAGCAAAACGGATTTGATTCTATTAATATCGCTTTCAAGTATTCTCTGCATAATTTGCAATCACGGCGAAAGCTATGTTTATTCGCCAAGTTTTGATTTTTTTATTCAAATGCTGGGGCGGCATTTCATAAATTTCCACTATTTTGTTTTTGGCCCTTTTGTTTGGATAAACGCCTTTCTTTTTATTTTGCTCTTTGGCTTTGGCTGTTTTCTTTTAGGCAAGGAAAAAAAGATTTTGATGGTTGCCATTTCCATTCCTTTTTTTATTTTGATTCTGCTTTATTTTTTAAAGCTCTCTCCGCTTGGAATGCCCTACAGCGATTTTATGTTCACCATGCGAAACTGGTCGCAAATGCAGGTGATAGGCTCAAAATATCTGGTATTCATCATGCCGCTGGTCTTTATTCCGGCTGCGCTTTGCGTGCATAAAGTTTTTTCAAGAGTTGGAAACCCGGTTTTAATAGGCATCCTTGTGATTTTTACTTTTCTTGCGCTTTCTAGCAATGCAATAAGAATGCACAAGGGGATTGGCTCTCCACAGAGCACGGAAATTCTGTTGCAAATAAACGATAGAGCTACTGAAAAAAGCCTGGTTTACGCAGACAGCGCGTCTCGTCCTCTTTTTGAATATTACATGAGCAGAAGCCCTTTCAAAGACAATGAGAATTTAAATGTTCTTTATTTAAAAAAAGACGGCTATATGTATTTGAACGACAGCGTTTTCATAGGAAGGTACAACATGAGGCCCGAAGACATTTTTGGAGTTATGCGAAACTTCAAAGCCCAGAGCGGATTTTTCTTTTTCTCATTTGGCGGCTATTCTTCCGTAAAGGAATCAAATATGATTGTAAACCATATTCAAAATAACCACACCGGCAGAAGCAAAGGCTTTCAGAGCAAAAACGCCGGAGCAGCGTGGGTTAGGTTTTAAAAAGTTACAGGAGCGCATATCCAGTATGCATTCTAGGCTTTACGGCAGGTATAAGGAATTCCGGGAGTCCAAAATGACGTTGAAGCAGATGTACAACAAGAGCGTGCTCAAGAAGCTCGACGATGCCGAAGCCAAGGGCATAGGCCAAGTTGCCAAGGCCATGAAAGCTGCAGGTGAAACAGTAAGCAAAATCATGGATTATACTGGTCTTTCCAGGCGCAAAATCGCCTCATTGTAGCAAAAACTAGACCTTATACCCCAAGCTCGGGGCGATTTTTGCCATTTTTTGCCAAAAAAATCACTTTTTTTTGACTTTTTTCACTTTTTCGTCATTTTTTTCACCGCATTGTCAAAAAAAAATGTATATTAGTGATATAGTTTTAACAAAAACGGAGGTTTTTATGACAAAACGGTATTTATTACCGCTTCTAGGGTTGGCGCTGACGGCTTCTCAAGCTTGGGCTGGAGCATGTTCTTACAATAGCAAGCCCATGTTTTGCCAATGGGAAACAGGGTGCTATGAGGTCACAACTGAATATTCCGGCATAGAGTCGGGGGCCAATGCATGTGCAGCTGGTAGTTGCACTTGTGCAGCACTAGTTACTAATTGCGAAAATTTTGGAACCATATACTCAGGAGTCACAGGTCTGAATGAAGACAATAATTATGGTAAAGGCTTAAAATGCAGTAACCAAGGCGGAAAATTTGAAGGAGGCCAAGATCCTAGTAGAACATCCTTGGGTTGCTGCCTTTGGGCAGATACGGAAACTTCTTGCTGGACAATATGGTCCTCTGATGAAGGCGCAACAGATAAAGTTTCTCAATGCAAGAGCGGAACTAATAAGTTCTGGAATGGAGAATGCCCAACCGGCGGTTCATGCCCAAGCGGTACACCTGACTATGATGGCTCAGCGAATGATTGCGGTAACCATTGGTGCTCATGGGGTGCCGGTACTTGCTATAAAATCGCTCCAGACCCTGCTGAAGGCATCACTACTTGCGCTGACGCAATAACAAATTGCCAAAACTATGGCGAGTATTTCACCAACTCTTCCTGCTCCGGCGGTTCTCCAGTCATGAAAATCCAGCCTGTTATGGGCTTGATTGTTGCGACTCATGGACGTGCTTTGCATATCTCTTCTGACAGAGACGCAAAAGTTACCCTTTATACCCTCGGCGGACAAAAGGTTCTTAGCGGAAAAGTTAACGCAGGAAACAGCGTGTTTAGCCTGATGAACCAGAATCCAGGCGTTTACTACGCAGTTGTGCAGTCCGGAGCCTATACCCAGACTGTTAACGTTGTTCTGAAATAAGTCTTGATTTTAATAAAAAAAGAAGGTGCTCAAGCACCTTCTTTTTTTTATTGCCGCCTGTTTTACTCTTCCTGTTTTCCGCATTGGGACACTCGATGCGTTTCAAAATATCCCAAAGATGAAACTGAATGAGTCTTTGCGCCTAAGTGCCCACATTCATAAAATGCTCCAATCAGATTTGCTTCATGCTTTCCAAGAGCATTTCCCTCTAAAAATTCTGGAAGAGCAAGCCAAAGAATTTATGCCAGACAGCCGCGAGCGAACATTCACGCCTACAAACCCCTATTTTACAAAGGGGTTATTTCAAAAAAATTAAGAATGACGAAAACAGAAAAAACAGTTCGTTTTATTGACGAATAAATGACAACGTGTTTTTGGGCAAAACCTACACCTTAAACATATTCACCGTATTCTGCAACTCGTTTGCGATTTTTGTCAAATTGCCTGCGTTTTGATTCAATTGCATGGCTCCTTGCGCACTTGTTTTTACGCAAGTACTCATGCTGCCGGCATTGCAACTTACATCATGAGCGCCACGGGCCGCTTCGCCTGCGTTTCTGCTGACTTCGTTAGTGCTCTTTGCCACCTCAAGTATGGCTTCGGC
>Ga0181987_10664_pt1 | contig 22601 bp, 24 predicted proteins | sample TergutCo191P1_FD_120224 | JGI IMG/M metagenome (GOLD analysis project Ga0181987, IMG submission 120224)
TTCGTTTGAAACGGAAGATTTTAGCCTGCTGGACAAGCTTATTAAGAATTCCAAGTGCCGGTTGCTTTTTTTTGATGAGATTCAAAACGCCCCGAAATGGGAACTGTTCATACGCCAAAAATTAAACGAAAAATATCGAGTGGTGATAACCGGTTCAAACGCTTCCATGTTAAGCATGGAAATGGGCACAAGGCTCACAGGCCGGCATTTGGAAAAAGAGTTGTTTCCTTTTTCTTACTCTGAATTTTTGAGATGGGCAAAGAAAAAATCATGTGCAGAGTCGCTAGACGAATATTTGCAGTCTGGCGGTTTCCCGGAATTGCTTAAAACGGGCAGCATGGAGATAGTGAGCAATTTGCAAAGCGACATAATTCACAGGGATATTGCCGCTCGTTACAAATTGCGCGATGTTGTATCGCTTCGAAGGTTATTTTCGTATTTGGCATCCAATGCTTCTCAAAAAACTTCGCCCAGCAAATTGACATCTGTGTGCGGCGTTAAGTCTTCAACAACGGTTCTTGAATATTTGTCTTATTTTGAAGCGTCTTATTTGATACAAGTAGTGCCGCAGTTTGCCTGGTCATTGAAAGCGCAAAGCGTTGCCCCAAAAAAAGTTTATCTTTCGGATTTAGGGCTTATACATGCGAGCTCTGTTTCTTTCAGCAAAAATTCAGGCGCTTTGCTTGAGAACTTTGTATTCAATCATTTGCGTTTGCAAACAAAAGAAATCTGTTATTTTTCAGATTCAAATTCAGAGTGTGATTTTGTAGCAAATGCAAATAAAAATCCGCTTTGTGTTCAAGTTTGTTACGATATGAATCAGGATAATCAAGACCGTGAAATCAACGGAATTTTCTCTGCGTTGGAACATTTCAAAGCCAAAGAGGGTTATATACTCACAAGAGATTCAAGGGATGAGATTTTGAAGAATGGCAAGAGGGTTTGTGTTTTGCCTGCGTGGGAGTATTTTGCAGGGTATTCCTCTCAGGCATAAACTTTATTTTCGCTGCTTTTATGCAACGATGATTTTTCGGAAGATTCTTCGTTTTGGGAATTCGAAGATTTTGAAAATGGCTTGAGAATATGCAAATATGCGTCTTTTATTTCATGTTTTTGCATTTCGTAGCTTTGCAGCGCTTTGCTTTTTTTGAATTTACGTTTATTTTGATGTTCGCCTTGTTCCTCGTCGTCTATTTCATGCTCGTTTGGCATTTCTTCGTATTCGCTGGATTTTACAAATTCGGCGAACTCGTCAAACATCGCCATCATTCTCATGCCTATAAACTCCAAATCCTCCGGACTTGAACCGTCTTTGTTATTGTGTACAGCCTTAGCCTCTGCCTGAAGTTGCAAGGCTTTTGCGGCCTGAACTCTTTTCGCTTCTTCTTTTGTTTTGCAATTTCTGAGTGCCTGGCGAAGTTCTTCACGTTCCTTTTCAATTTTAACTGCTTTTGTGTACAAACCCGGCGCATGCTTTCTCAGGTATTCCATTTCATCATGAGACAATCTTTTTCCGGTTTTCATTTTGCCGACTATGCGATCCAGAGTGGCAGCCTTTACCATTTCATCGTTTTGCTTAAAAAAGTTATTCTTCTGGATTTTGTTATTTTCTGTTTCCGGCGCAATAAAATCCAATTTGCGTTGCTGCCACTTTGCTTCAAGCTGCGTGACTTTAACGTAATCGAATATGCGTCCGGCACAACCGAAAATGGTCATGAAAATACTCCTTTTAATTTTATATCGGCAAAAAATGGAAAAAGTTTAGGAGAGTTTTTATTTTTCTATATTAACTTATAGTAGCGAGGTCTTATGAAAAAGTACATTGAATTAGAAACAGTTGGAACGGTTCTTAAAGAAGAATTTATAGAACCTTACAACCTAACGATTGAGCAGGTGGCAAATGCCATATCTGTTCCGGTTTGGAGATTGTCTGCTATAATAGAAGGAGGCGAACCAATGGTGGCGGATTTGGATTTATTGCTGACTAAATATTTTGGATTAACTGAAGGGTATTTTTTGAGAATGCAAGAACTATACGATATAAGGCTCGCAAAACAAAAATTGAGAAAGGAAATATCAAGTATAATCCCTATTTTTAACTTTCCAAAACAGGTAGTAGCAGCTTTGTGATAACTTCTTTTAAGTGTAAAGAAACAAAAAAGATTTTTAACGGCGAGGTCTCTAAAGACTTTCCTGCTGATGTTCAAAAGCGAGCAAGGAGAAAAATAGATTCACTGCATATAATGGGTGATATAAACGATTTAAGGAGCCCTCCTTCAAATCATTTGGAAGCCTTGAGCGGTAACAGGCTGGGACAGTTTAGCATTCGTGTAAATGATAAGTATAGACTGTGTTTTGAGTGGATAAATAATTACGCAGAAAATGTTGAATTGGTAGATTATCATTAGATTGTGCCTTTTTCATTGGCTAGCTTCATCGTTTTGGGAATTTGGCATACGCAAATATGCGTCTTTTATTTCATACCTTTGCATTTCGTAGTTTTGCAGGGCCTTGCTCTTTTTGAGTTTGCGCTTGCCTTGACGCTCGTCCTGGCACTCGTCTTGTTCTTCCTCGTTTTTTTCGTGTTCGCTTGGAAGTTTGTCAAATTCTTTGGATTTCACAAACTCGGTGAATTCATCAAACAACGCCATTTTGAGATCGGAATCCATTTTAGGCTGAAAGGCTTTTGATACATGGAGATTCATAGCCTCTTCTTTTGTTTTGCAACGCCTAAGATCCCTGCGATGTTCCTCGCGCTCCTTTTCAATTTTCAACGCTTTTGCGTACATTTCTGGATTGTGAATTTTTAGAAATTCCATTTCATCTTTGGTCAATCTTTTTCCAAACTTCATTTTGTTCGTAATATTTTCCAATGTCAGGGTCTTTTTCATCTCGTTGTGCTGCTTAAAAAATGCTGAAAGACCGCTAGGCGCGGCAGGCTCTTCTTTTTTCTGCTGCGCTTTCGTTCCAAGATTAACTTTAACATAATCGAATATACGCCCTGTACAACCGAGAATGGTCATATAAATACTCCTTTTAATTATATATCGGCAGAAAATGGGAAAAGTTTACGCCGCTGTTATCGCAAACGCTGGGCTTCACCCGTTAAATAGATTCTGCGTCATTTCCACGCCTTTTGTCAAATAGACTTCGCAGAGATTCTTCACTTTGCCAATGGCTTCGTCGCACAGAGGTTTGTCGTCTTTGTTTATTGGTGAGAGAACCCAGTTTATAAGCTCCCAGTTAGGCGGGCATTGCCCCGCTCCAATGCGAACCCTCGCAAAATTTTGGCCAATGTGCTCAATTATGTTCTTGAGTCCGTTTTGCCCGCCTGCGCTGCCGTTTGGCCTTATGCGCATCTTGCCGCAGGCTAGGTTTATATCATCGCTGAACACCAGCAAATTTTCCGGCTTCACTTTGTAAAAAGTCATCAGCGCTTGAACGCTTTCTCCGCTCAGGTTCATAAAAGTCTGCGGCTTCGCAAGCAAAATATCTTTGCCTGCAATCTGCGTTTTTTGCGTTTCTGCTTTGCACTCGCTTTTCCAAACAGAATTCTCCGCAAGGCTGTCTATAGCCATGAATCCCAGATTATGCCGCATATTTGCGTATTTTGGTCCCGGATTGCCTAAACCTACTATTATATGCATAACTTCTTGTTTAGTTGAGAGTTGAGAGTGGAGAGTTATTTTGCATACTTACTTCCTAAGTTATTTTTTGTAGTTTTAACTATGGCTGCCAACAAGCTAGTTAATTCGTTGCATTCTTTATAGTAGTATTGTTTTTTTTCGGCAGTAATATAATCTGCGTCAAACAATAAATCAATCCAATATAAAGTTTCATTTGCTTCTTTTAATGCTATATTCATTTTATTTAAAAAGTCAGATTTACTTTGAGCTTGCTGTGCTTCTCTGACATTTGCTCCTATACTAGTTCCGCTTCTTAAAAATTGCTTACTCAAAATAAATTCTTTTTTTGTTTCGCTTAAATATTTATATAATAATACAGTATTTACGGCAAAATTATAAGATTTAGCTGCAATGGTTCCTTTGTTTTCACTCTCAACTCTCAACTCTCAACTCTCCACTTAATGTTGACGCTAAGTTGGCAAATTTCTTTGCCCTGTTATGAATTGCTTTACGAATGGATTGTTTGTGTCTTTGATTTGTTCCACTGTGCCTATTTCAATTATGCGGCCCTTGTAAAGCATCGCTATGCGATCTGCCACTTTGAATGCGCTTACCATGTCGTGGGTTACAACAACGGAAGTTACGCCTAGCTTGGACTGCATGTCTAAAATCAAATCGTTTATAACATCGGAAGTTATCGGGTCCAAACCTGTTGTAGGCTCATCGTATAAAAGAATTTCAGGGTTTAGGGCTATGGCTCTTGCCAAAGCAACTCTCTTTTTCATGCCGCCGGAAAGCTCGTTTGGCATTTTTGTGCGAAACTCAGGCACAAGGTTTATCAGCTTCAGTTTTTCTGTAACTGTGTCTTGAACCTGCTTTTCAGAAAGCTCAGGGTGATGCTCCCTTAGGGCAAAGGCTATGTTCTCGCCGGTGTCCATTGAATCGAACAACGCGCCCATCTGAAAAAGCATGCCCATTTTTCTGCGGATTGTGTGCGTGTCAAAGAACTTCGGAGTGGAAATGGTAACGCCATCAACACTTACTTCGCCGCCATCCGGTTGCAAAAGCCCTATCATATGCTTTAATATGACAGACTTTCCGCCGCCGGATTGGCCTATTATAACTATAGTTTCGCCTCGTCTGATATCCAGATTGACGTCCGAAAGAACGGTTTGCTTACCAAAGCTTTTACGCAAGTTGCGCAGCTTTATGATAATATCGTCTTCCCGAATAGCAACGTTAGGCATTATTTCTTTTTCGCTTCTTTTTTAGGTTCTTCTTTTTTATCGGCAGGCTTTTTATCAGCAGGCGCTGCGGCGGCTGGGGTAGCTGCTGCTGCTGGTGCTGGCGTTGCTTCTGCGGCAGCTTCGCGTCCCTTGGATATTGTGAAAATAACCGTGCGTTTGGGAGATACCAAAGAGGCTTTGCCCAAATCCAGCTTTTCCGCATAGTAGGTGGTGTTGTTGGGCATTTCGGAAACGTCCAGTTCAATGCTTGCCGGAATGTCTGCCGGTTTTGCGGATAGCTTCAGGTAGTAACTCTCCTGTGAAAGGCTGCCTCCCTGATTTTTTACGCCAACCGGAATGCCGGAAAGACGAATGGGAATGCGCACCGCAATGGGGGAGTTCTCATCTATCTTCAAAAAATCTATATGTATGATTTTTTGCGAGATATTGTGTTTCTGGTATTGGTAAACTATGGCGGGGTTTCCTCCCTTGCCGTCTATTACCAAATCCAGCAAAGTGTATCTTTTGCCGGGGGCAAGCACAGCCTCCAAGTCTTTTTCCGCGACGCTTATTGAAAGCGCGTCAGAACCTTTGCCATAATAAATGGCAGGTATATTGCCCGTTTTGCGGGTACGTCCGCTATCACGCGAAGAGCCGGCAGTACGAGCTTTAGCATTAAGGGTTATCAATTGCATAACATCTCCAATTTTGTTCCTTTTATTGGGGTAGCTGGATTCGAACCAACGAATGGCGGAATCAAAACCCGCTGTCTTACCGCTTGACGATACCCCAATGGAAGAGTAAATATAGAATTTTTTTGAGTTGTTTTCAAGGGTTAGGGGGCATTTTATGGCAATTTTGATGTTTTGGAATGGGGTTTGCCGTGAGTTCTGGCATTTTTTCCTACGAAAAAGAGAATTTATATGGAAAGATTGTTTGCCACAGTCGATATGCCACAGGCGAAGGCTGTCTGTGCTAGCTGCTTTTTTTCTATATTATTTTCCCAATGCTGGAATCATTAGTTACTTTTCTTTCGCAAAAGCCCTTGATTGAATGGTGCATAACCATTGCCAAGTTCGCTTTTTTATTCATACCGGTGATATTTATCTTATTTATGATTACCGCAGAACGCCGTGGAGCCGCTTTTATACAAGACAGGCAAGGACCTAACAGAACAGGCATCCCGCTTTTTCCGTTTTTAAACCACATTCGCCTGTTTGGCATTGTGCAAAACGGAGCAGACGGTCTTAAACTCTTTACAAAAGAATTGTTTGAACCCAGAAACGCGCATAGCTTTTGGTTCAAGTTCGCTCCCGCGATTCCATTTATGGTGGTGTTTCTGTCGCCTGCGGTTATTCCCTGGTTTGGGCCAATGGCTTTTAATTGGGGCGAGCAAGCGGTGAAAATAAGCGGCTCTATTTTGGATTTGGATATAGGCGTGCTGTGGCTTTTCGCTTTTGGCTCCCTCAGCGTTTATGGCACGGTGCTCGGATCTTGGGCCTCTAACTCCAAGTATTCGCTTTTGGGAGGAATGCGCGCCGGCGCAATGATGATAAGCTATGAAGTGGCTATGGGGCTTTCACTGCTAGGTATGTATATATTAGTTGGCAGCTTTAATTTGCAGAACATGGTTGCTTGGCAAGAAGCCAATGGCTGGGGCATTTTTGTTCAGCCGGTTGCGTTTGCTGTTTTTCTGGTATCGCTCATAGCAGAAACAGGCCGCGCTCCTTTCGATGTTGCCGAAGGCGAGTCCGAACTGGTTTCGGGCTTTCACACCGAGTTCAGCGGAATGCGCTTTGCCATGTTCTATATGGGCGAGTATGCGCACATAGCTATTAATTCCGCATTGCTCGCTACTTTATTTTTGGGCGGCTACAGCGTTCCTTTTGTGGGAACGGATGCTTTGAAGGAAAATTCTGCATTGGTTCTAGCTGCTGTTTGCGGCATTTTCGCTTTGGGTGCGCTCGCATTTTTGCATCTTATGCATCGCTACGCAAAGTGGTATAAAAACTCCGAGGCCTCGGACAAGGCAATTCGCTTGAAGGAGTGGGGCTTGTACAAGGCAGTTGCGTGGTTTGCCGTGCCAATGCTTATAGCCGCAGGAGTAGCCTCGTTTTTCTTTGCGGGTTCCATTGCTCCGAATTCGTTTATAGCGGCTGTTATAGCTGCGGCTGTTCAGGTGCTTTCGCTGCTCTTTAAAATGAGCATATTCTGTTGGTTATGGATTTGGTTCCGCTGGACTTTTCCGCGCTTCCGCTACGACCACGTGATGCACTTGGGCTGGATTATTCTTTTGAACGTAGCTTTGGTGAATTTGGTTGTTACAGCGTTTGTAGCAAAGTTGTTGAAATAATTTGCTATATTACGATTTATGGCGCAAAAACGTATGTTAATAATGATGCTTGCCGTGATGTTTATTTTTTCCTGTTCTGGGGGGGATGTTTTGCTCTATATGGGCCATACTTACAAGACTGTGAAAATAGGAGAACAAATTTGGATGGCAGAGAACTTGAATTACGCTGCTTCGGATAGCAAGTGTTATGCTGATAACCTTGACGAATGCGAAAAGTACGGACGCTTGTACAGTTGGGCAATAGCTATGGGTTTCCCGTCAAGTTGCAATTCAAACAGTTGCAAAGATAAAATACAGTCTCCGCATCGCGGTATTTGCCCTGAAGGCTGGCATATTCCAAGCAATGCGGACTGGGACAAGCTGCTTTACTATGTAGATGGCTCAAGCGGCACTGAGAGCCCTTACGAAAGTCTTGCCGCAGGCAAGGCTTTAAAGGCTAAGACCGGTTGGCAGGATTGCGGAGTTTCCGGCGTTTCTTCTAACTTTTGCAATGACTCTTACGATTTTTCCGCATTGCCGGGCGGCAACGGTTACCATGATGGTGGCTTTAGCAATGCCAACCTGAGCGGTTACTGGTGGAGCGCAAACGAGAATTATGGCAATAGCGCTTACAGCCGAGGCTTGGGCTTCAACTACGAGCTCGCCTATTGGAGCAGCGACGATAAGAACTTTCTGTTTAGCGTGCGCTGCCTTAAAGATTAATGGCTTGCATTTAGCTTGCAGATAAAAACATTTTTGTTTGATAAAATAAATTCCGGCAAGCGAACAGCGTTTTTCTCCGTTATAACAACTGGCAGGCCCAGCTTCAACGCCTGTTCTGTTTTTTTTTGAATATTAAAGTGGTCCGGGCAATCTATTTTTTTTACGATGCAATAGTTTCTCTTGAGCCCGTCAAAAAATCTTTGCGAGCGGGCAATGCCGGCAATAGCGACTATTTCCGAATTCTTTGGCAGGTTTAGCTCCATTGAAAAAATTATATCTGCGCTCTTTGCGCTTTCTTCCCATTCCATAGCACACTTTTTCACGCAACCTATTTCCGGATGGTCTTTCCATAAACTGCGGCAATTTCCGTGAGGGATTATGTCTTGCAAGCTCTCAGCCCTTTCCCCCCAGGTTAAGCAAATCCAAAAAGCGTGGCTAAGGCGGCGGTCTTCCAAGCCGTCGTCGCTGATTAAAACATCGTATTTGCCGTCCAATTTTTTGCAAAGCTCAAAGCGGTTTCCCGTGAAAACATCAAAACCTTTTTTTGCGAGCAATAAGTTTTCATCGCCGGTGTTTTTGCAAAGAATGGCAACTCTGTGCCCCTTTGATTTAATCTTTTGCGCTAAAAATGCCGCATATGGAGTTTTGCCTGCGCCGCCGGCGAGCAGGCTTCCTATTCCTAAAAGCGGGGTAGCGAAGCAAGTGTTTTTTTTAGGAGAGAGCCTTGTTTTGGAATCAATTAAATAACCCAAACGCCAAAGCGCAGATGCCAGCAGCGTTATCATAATGGAAATATAGCAAAATAATTTCTATCTTTTGCGCAAATGATCCTCATACGTTATGTCCTCAAAGAGCATATCGCACCGTTCTTTGCGGCGCTTTTTGTGACTACGTTTCTGTTTGTGATAAATTTTTTGGTTGAGGTGCTGGATAAAATTCTCTCAAAAGGAATTCCTGCGCAGATTGTTTTGGAAATTTTTGCCCTCAATGTGGTTTGGATGGTTGGGCTTGCAGCTCCCATGTCCGTGCTGGCTGCCACGCTTATGACTTTTGGGAGGCTTTCCGCAGACAGGGAAATAACAGCCATGCAAGCCGCAGGCATTTCGCCGCTCTCGCTTATGAGGCCTGTTATCATATTTTCGGCGCTGCTTATGGTGCTTTTGATGGTTTTCAACAGTTGGCTTTTGCCGGAGGCAAATTACCGCAGCGCAATGCTAATGCAATCCATAAGCCGCAAAAGGCCGCACGCCTTGATAGACGAAAGCAAGCTGATAAACCAGTTTCCGGGCATTCAGCTTTGGGTTTCCAGAATAGACAACCAGACTGCCACGCTTTACGGCATAAGAATTTTTGAAATAGGCGGCAATTACCCCAGAGTCATTACCGCAGACAGCGCATCCATGGAATATGTGGATATGGGCGCAACCTTGATGCTCCACCTGAAAAACGGCGAAAACCACTTTGTTGACCCAAAGGACCCGGAGCGATATTTTAGAATTCGCTTTGCAAACCAGGATTTTGCCGTGCAAAACGTCGATGCTCGCTTTGAGCGCACAGACGCAAAAAATCGAGGCAGCCGTGAAATGCCTATAGAAGATATGGTAAAAGCGTTGGAAGAGGCTCGCAGCAATTCGCAAAAGCTTGTGGAAGAATTTGAAGAGCAAATTTGGAAACACGCAAACGGCTTGGTCGCGATTCTTAAAAGCGATGCCATTTTGCCTGAGGAGCTAAGAGACAAGGAAATTAAGCCAAATGCGCAAAAACATAGCAGAATCGCGAAAAATATAAAAAAAGAGGAAGAGGAAATTTTAACGACAATAAGCCGGATGGAAGCGAGGCGAGAAGCCTTTTTAAGGCAGATAGCTCAATTCAAGGTTGAAATTCACAAGAAAATAAGCACAGCCGTCGCCTGCATTATATTTGCCCTTATAGGCGCGCCGCTTGGCATAATAGCGAGGCGTGGCGGCATTGGCCCCGGCACTGTTTACAGCCTTGGCTTTTTCACTGTTTACTGGGTGTGCTTGATTGGCGGCGAAAACTTGGCTACCCGCTTGATAATTTCGCCGGAACTTGCTATGTGGGCTTGCAATGCGTTAATCGGTACAATCGGTTTATTTTTAACATGGCGGGTTGCAAGGCGATGAAATTTTCCCTTTATCTTCTTGGAAATTTTTTGAAATCTTTTACCTTGATTTTGGTTGGCAGCGTTTTGGTTTTTATAATAATAGATTTTGTTGGCAACATAAAAATGTGGCTTTCCAGGGAAATGGGGCAGGTGGCGGAATATTATTTGAATTTTTTGCCATACATAGTATATTTGGTTTCTCCTGTTGCAATAATGCTAACCGCCATAGCCAGCGTTGGCGCAATGGCGAGGCATTTGGAAATTTCCGCGATGCACGGAGCGGGCAAAGGGCCTTTTAGAATTCTTTTGCCTGTTCTTGTGAGCGGCATCGTAGCAACGGCAATTCTTTTTGTTATTGGGGAAGAGCTTTTGCCAGATGCAAATTACCGCCGCTTGGAGATTACGGAAACCAGAATTGAGCAGAGAAAGAATCCGAGAATCAAGGAAAAGCATCAGTTTGTGTTCATAGGCTCAGACCATTCCGATTGGTATTTTAAGTATTACAACGGTATTTCAAAAAAGGGGGATAGGGTTTCTCTGGTTTTGCAGAACAACGGCAAGCCCATTGCCCGTTATGACGCAAAAAGCATAGAGTGGGGCGATTCTTCGTGGGTTTTGTTCAACGGCTGGGCCAGGTTCTTTACTCCTGACGGAGGGTTAAACGCCTATGAGTTCAAAAAAATGAATATAGGCAAGCAAACAAGCGTTTTGCCGGAAGACATAATAAACGAGAGGCAAAGCCACGAGGAGATGAACACGAAGCAGATTAGCCGCCGCATTGAAATTTTGCGAAGAAGCGGCGAAGACACTGATAAAATGCAAACCCAGTTGCATTTCAAATATTCAGGTCCGGTGACTGCTTTGGTGACTTTGATAATAGCGCTTTCTCTTTCCCATAAATACAGGCGCGGCGGTTCGCTTAGCCACCAGTTTGGCATAGGCATAATTTTGACATTCAGTTACTACATAGTTATAAGGGTTGGGGTGCAGATGGGCGAGAACGGTATCTTGGAGCCGTGGCTTGGCGCATGGATTGGGCACATAATTTACGGCACGATTGGCCTTGCTATGTTGCTGAGGTCATTCAGGTTGTGAGCGGCAGCCTATCATTCCACAAACCACGAATTTATATCCTCTCCCTCAGGCAAAAGCCTGAAAGAGCGTGTTTCCAACCCAGCTCCTTTTAGCAAAGCAGAAATACGGGCCTCGCCTGCTCTTCCGGCTTCATCGTTGTCCAGGCAGAGTATCACTTTTTTATTTTTAAAAAGACTTACCCATTCGGGCTTAAAGGTATTCACGCCGGGAATGCCAACGGCGTTGAATCCCCGTTCCAAAAGAGTCAATGCGTCTATTGCGCCTTCGCACAAATAAACTATTCCGTGCTCTCCATCCAAAGCGGCTTTGTTAAATGGAAACGGAATTGTGCCCTGAAAATTCAATTCTTTTGGCTTTATGTCTTTATCAATCGCTCTCGCCTGAAAGTAAAACGGGCGATTCTTTTCGTCTATGTACGGAATTATCAACGGCCGCCTTCCGTAGCGCAATTTTCCGTAGCTGTTGAACAAGCCGCCAATCTGCAAATCGTCCAAGGAATATTTTTCAAGCAGCTTGCGGCTCACAAGGCTGTAATCGTCTATGCACCGCAAAAGCATTTTATCCCAAGTGGGTTTGTAAATGCCCCTGCCGGCAAGCCACCAGCCTGTTGCGCTGTATGGCTGTATTGGCGAAAGCAGCTTCAAAAAATCGAATATCATCTTTTCCTTGAAAAACTTAGGCTTATCTTCACCTTTCGTTCTTTTTTTCAAAAAGAATTTCTGGGAATCTCTGACTATTGACGGGGTGTCGCTATTAAGCCATTTTGCCGTTTCTTGCCGTGTTTTTCCCAGCACAAGCTGCACAAGGCTAACAACATCGCCTTTAACATTGTCGCACACAAAGCATTTAAAAAATCCCTTCTCCTCATTTATGCTAACAGAGGGCGTTCTATCCCCGTGAGCGTGCCGCTCCGGAAAAATGCAACGAAACCTCCCCTTAACAACGTTAAGCCCAAGCCTCAAAGCAACTGCGGTAATAGAAAGCATAAGTTAAACATAGAATTTTCTACATTGCATTTCCATGTCCGTTATCCAAACAAACATTGAGAATTTTGAGCAGGTTGCAATAAACGGCTCGGAAGAAAAAGCCATTGCTGTGGCGTTTGAAGTTTCCCCTGCGCTGGAAAAGCTCTCCGATGAGCTTAAATTCTCCGTGGCAAAGCTAGACCCCGAAGATCCCAACAACCAGCAGCTTGCAGGCTATTTGCGCATAAGCTCTTTAAGCGACATCCGCATTTTCAAAGACAAGCAGCTTGTGGGCGGCGCAGACGGCAATCTGCCGGAGAGCGAACTCAAAAAACAATTGCAGCCATTCTTTTTGTCCGAAGAAGACGCTCTGCTTTTAAATGCGGAAGACGCTTTGAATTTAGGGCAAACAAACGCAGCTTTGAAAACATTGCAAAAATTATTTGAAAAAAATCCCGGCAACAAAAAGGTTTGCTACCTGCTTGCTAAAGCCAAAACCATGAGCGGCAAAAGAGAAGACGCAAAATCCATTTTGCAAAGCATAAAGGAAACTGATGATTTTTACGCAGAGGCAAAATCACTTTTGGAACTCATGGAATTTTACGAAGATGCCGCTCCACCTTACAACAAGGCATACAAGCTGGCTAGCCAAAACAAATACAAAGAAGCTCTTGACTGCTTTTTGGAGATTATCGAAGGCAAGCAAGACGGCGAGGGTAAAGCGAAAAAAGGCATGGTAACTTTGTTTTCCGTACTTGGCCCAAAGCACGAACTTACATGGGAATATCGCGCAAAACTAAACAGACTGATTTATATTTAGTTATTCGCCCACTTTGATTTTCATGCCGGGATATATTTTTTTGTCAAGTCCCGGGTTCCAGTCCAAAAGCTGCTGAACGGTCACATTGTGATTACGGGCTATGTCCCATAAATTATCGCCGGATTTTATTTCGTAATTTGTTCCGCGATTATTTTGAGCAAAAGTTTCTTCCTTCTTTTTCACATCTTTTTTGGAGGGTTCTTGCAGGTATAGCTTTTGGCCTATCGAAATTTTGTTGCCATCCAAATTATTCCAAGCAATCAAGCTTTGCGAAGATACCCCATACCGCCTCGAAATAGACCCAAGGTTATCGCCTTTGCGAACAACATAAGTTTTAACATTGTTGCCGATGTTATCGTTGTTGCTGCTAACGGCTTTGCTATCTTTTTTTGTCACTATCGCTTCGCTCTTTGAAGAGAGCTTTGAGCCTGCAGGCATGGGAATAATTAAAACCTGCCCGTTTTTCAGCTTTGTGTTTTTCAAATTATTCGCCGCTTGAATGTCTGCAACCTTTATGCCGAAAAGCCTTGATATGGAACCGAGGTTATCGCCTTTTTGAACTTTATATTGCTGCCAGCGCACAAGCTGGGTTTTATCCATTTTTGCATAAGCTTGCAAAAATTTTTCTCTGGTTCCTTGCGGAACCTTCATCGTATATTTTTTGAGATTCGGCGGCGTGCACCAGCGAACAAGCTCAGGATTCAAATCGCGTATGGCATTTGCGCTTGTGCCAACCGCGCCGCCAACCTTGTCCAGAGGAATGCAGTCTTGAACTGTAACCGTATCATAAGGAGCACGGCTCTGCGGCTCAATCTCAATTGAATAATGTTCGGGATAGTGCCCTATAATCGCAGCGGCTATTATTCTCGGCACATAATGCATGGTTTCTTTTGGCAATTCCAAATCCCAGTAAGACACTTTTGCCGAAGGATCTTCAGCACGTTTTTCCCTGACCAGCCTTCTAATTCTGCCCTCTCCGCAATTATAAGCCGCCATTGCCAGGTACCAATCATTGAATTCCTTATGCAAGTCAGAGAGATAGCTTAGTGCTGCATCGGTTGCAGACTCGGGATTGTAGCGCATATCCAGCCAAAAATCCGAAGGCAGCCCATAACGCTTGCCGGTTGCCGGTATAAATTGCCACAAGCCTGCGGCTTTTGCCTTGCTGTAGGCATTGAACTTAAAACCGCTCTCCGCAAGCGCCAAATAAATCAAATCCGCCGGCATGCCTCGTTCTTTGAGCTTTGCGTAAATCATGCTGTCCACTGCTGTTTTGCGGGAAAGCGATGCTTTGGTAAAGCTTCTCACGCTAACGGTCAAAAAGTGAATTTCCTGCATAACCCTGTCGTTTATTTCAATGGGCAGTGAAAAAGTTGACAAATCCATTTCGCCAAAATGGCTTTCAATGGTCCTTATTTCTGCGCTGTCAAGAGGCATTTCCTCAAATGATTCCAAAGATTCAAAAATTTCATAATCCCTTAGCATTGAATGCGCATGCTCTGAATGCGTCAAGTCCATGAGCCTCGGGTACAAGCTCTCCATATAAAGCACTATTTGCAGCGGCATCGTGGAATAATACATGGAATCTTCCGGCAAGCCAAGTGAATCCTGCCGTTGCTCGGAGTAGAGCTCGCCCAGAGCCAAATCAAAATGATATATGGCTGTTAAAGGGTCTTCTTCATAAGACTGCATGGCTTCTTTGACCTCAGCCCACGAAGCTTTGCCAGCCGCTCCCTTAGGCTCCGGGAATTCCGGAGCCTCAAATTGGCTTGCCAGCGCAATCTGCTGCTCTTCGTAATTTACCGCGACAGCCTCGCCCTTGGGTGCTTTAGCGCACGCAAGCAAAAAAAACGCAAGCAGCCACACTAGGCTAAGAAACTTAAAAAGCCTCACTCCTCTTCCTCTTCTTCATAGTCCAGCCCTAAACGGCGAAAATGCGGCTTATCGAAGTTCAGCTCCTCGTCGAGGGCCTCTTCTTCTTCCATCATATCTTCCTCTTCCTCACCGAGTTCGTCGTACTCGTCCAAGTCGTCGTCCTGGTCAGAAACAGGAAGAAAATTATCACTGCCGCTTCCTTTGGAGCGGCGACCTAATTGCAAAGGGTACTTCATATACAACCTCCTGAATATAGCAATTTCTGAACACAATATATATTTTTTTTTCGCTAGTGAACAAAAAAAAAGCATTTTTGTGCATTTTTTTTAAATTATTTCATATGCGCTATAAATTTGCCTGTGAATACAATGGTTCTGCTTTTTCCGGCTGGCAGGCACAATTGAATGGAAAAACCGTGCAAAATGAGCTGGAAATGGCTTTTTCCACCGTTTTGAGGCAAAAAATCAACGTTGTGGGGGCCGGTAGAACGGATGCTGGGGTTCACGCCAGGGGTCAAGTCGCGCATTTTGACTTTGAGGGGGCAGAGCTTAACTGCAAGGCTCTTGAAAAATCCGTAAACGCCATAAGTGACGAAAATGTTTGCATAAGAGGCTTGGAACCCTGCCCAAGCGATTTTCATGCCCGTTACAGCGCAAAAGAGCGGTATTACCAATACGTGCTATGCACAGAGCCTATGGTGCTGGGAAGGGAGCTGGCATGGCAGTGCAATTGCAAGCTGAACGCCGGCCTTATGGAGGAAGAGGCAAAGACCTTCCTGGGCAGGCATGATTTCAACGCATTTTCAATTCCCAGAAACGACGGCAAAAGCACGATATGCGACATAACAATGTTTCGGTTGTCCGTAGTAGGGGCGTATTGCAATACGCCCTTACTACATACGTGGCATATACGTGGCAATCGTTTTTTGCACAAACAGGTTCGTTCCATGGTTGGTTTGCTATTCGATGTTGGCAGGGGTCGTTTTGAGCCTGGGGCTGTGGCTCGAATTTTAAGCGGCGAATTCATTGGGGAAAGGACATGGGCACCGGCACAGGGGCTGACGCTAGAGTCGGTGGATTATTGAATATTTTACATTTACCATTTAATGGGCCACCAGTGGCATTTTCTATATTCCACCCCATGGACTTTAAAGAGCAAAGAGAGAGAAAGGCATTTCTGGCACTTGCCAGCGGCGATGTTTTTTACGGTTATTCGGTTGGCGCCCCAGTCGATTCCTGCGGAGAGGTGGTTTTTAATACCGGAATGTGCGGCTACCAGGAGATTTTGAGCGACCCTTCGTATGCAGGGCAGTTTATAGTTATGACTGCGCCGGAAATAGGCAATTACGGAACCAATCCGGACGATATGGAATCCAGGAAGTTTTTTGCGGCAGGATTTATAACCAGAGAGATGAATATGCCGTCTAACTGGAGAAGCAAAGAATCCCTGCAAGACGCTTTGGTTCGCTACAACATACCTGCTATTGCAGGCATAGATACCCGTGCCCTTACTCTGTTTTTGAGAGAGCACGGCATTCAAAAAGCCTTTTTATGCACAAGCGGCAAAATAGACGCAGACACTGCGGTTGAAAAGGCAAAGTCATGGCACGGAATGGACAATCAGGATTATGCAAGCATTGTTTCCTGCGAAAAGCCCTACGAATTTGCTTTTGAAGGATTTGACGGCGAAAAATTGCCGCCTGCCGACCTTCATGTAGTAGCTTATGACTTTGGAATAAAATCAAATATTTTAAGAGGACTGTGCCGCTCCGGAATGCGAGTCACCGTTGTTCCGTCCAAAACTTCGGCAGAAGAGGTTCTCGCTATGAAACCCGACGGAGTGTTCCTTTCCAATGGCCCCGGAGACCCGTCTGCTGTTGGCTATGCTATTGAAAATACCAAAAAGCTAATAGGGAAAATTCCGATTATGGGAATATGCCTGGGGCATCAAATTATAGCTCACGCAATTGGCGGCAAAACACAAAAACTCAAGTTTGGGCATCACGGCTGCAATCAACCTATTATGAACAATGCCACTCGCGCTGTTGGAATCACTTCTCAAAATCACAATTACACGGTTGTTCAGCAGGGAATAGAAGGCAAGGCAGAAGTCACCTATTTGAATTTGAATGACGGAAGCGTTGAAGGAATGCGGTTGAAAAACGAAAAAGTATTTTCCGTCCAATTTCATCCTGAAGCCGCTCCCGGCCCACACGACGCCGCACATATGTTCGGAGAATTCAGAGAGATGATTTTAGCGAAGTAATATGGTTTTCCGCTCGCTTTCGCAGTTTTTAACGGAAGAATCGATAGAGGGGTTTAAAGCGCTGGATTTTCCCTCAAGCGGAGTTTCGCACTTAGGCAACTTAGGAATTTCAACGCAAGCTGTGTGGGTGGCTACGCAGTTTTTAAAAAAGTCAAAACCAATTTTAATAATAGCGAAAGACCAGAAATCAATCGATTTGTGGCTTGAAAACTTGTCTGAGCAAATTGAGGAATTTGATTTGCTCTCTTTGCCGGTTGCTAAAGACGAAGGCAAGGCCAGGATTTTTTACGGAATTCTGGAAGAGAGGCTGCGCTTTGTTCGTAGCGCGAGAGGAGCCAAGATAGCGATTGCCAGCTTAGAAGCTTTGCAAACAAGGCTGCCTTCCGCAAAAACGCTAAAAGAAAAAACCTTGAGCCTTAAGCCCGGTGAATCTATGGACGAAGACAATTTGAGAGAAATCTTTATGTCAAGGGGATTCAGGGAACAGCAGGTTGTGGAGGGCATTGGCGATTTTTCCATAAGAGGCTGCATTGTGGATGTGAATCCTTTGCTCTGCGAACGCCCGATTCGCTTGGAATTTTGGGGAACCACTTTGGAATCCATAAGAACTTTTGACATCTTTACGCAAAGGTCTTTGGACAGTTTGGAGAGCATTGAAATTTTTCCAATGAATTTAAGCGACGATTGCGACAGCACGGCATTTGATTTTTTAAAAGATTATTCTATAGTAACCGATGATTATTATAATTTACCACAAGATATTTTCGAAGAAATAAAAAAATACCCCGTTATAGATTTTTCCCCACTCTCAACTCCCAACTCCCAACTCTCAACTCCTCAGACACGTTCCAACTCCGGCTTCAGCGGCATAGAAAAAGATATTGAGAAGTATGGCGGCGATGTTTATTTGATGGCTCCTACGCAGGGGCAGGCACTCAGGCTTTTTCATTTGTCGCGAGGAAGCGCAGTCAAGGAAATTTTGGTTGGGCATATTTCCGAGGGATTTTGGTTTATTGATAATTCTTTCGCTTTGCTTTGCGACCACCAGATTTTCAATCGCTTTGGGCATTTGATTAAAAAGAAGCAGAAATCCTCAAGCTTGCACAACGCAGTTTTCGCGGATTCTCTGATGGGCGGAGATTACGTTGTTCACGAAGATTGCGGAATAGGGAGGTTTTTAGGTCTTTCCCGCATTGAAGCTCTGGGCGCTCTTGTTGATTGCGTTGTGGTTGAATACGCTGATAAAGCCCGGCTTACATTCCCTGTTGGCGATTTGCGCAAACTGGAAAAACTGGTAAGAAGCGAAGAAGATGCTCTGCCGCCTCTCAACAAGCTAGGCACAAAAAATTGGGAAAGGGCCAAGGAAAGGGCTAAAAAACGCATAGCTCAGGTGGCAAAAGCTCTTATAGACTTGTATGCGAAAAGGGAATTCATTCAGGGTTTCGCGTTTCCGCAAGATTCAAATTTGCAAGATGAATTTGAAAATGATTTTCCGTTTCCGCCTACGCCGGACCAGGTTCGCAGCGCAAAAGAGATAAAAGCAGACATGGAAAAGCAAAAACCTATGGACAGGCTTTTATGCGGAGACGTTGGTTTTGGAAAAACGGAAGTGGCCATGCGTGCCATGTTCAAATGCATAAGCGCAAAAAAACAGGTTGCTGTTCTGGTTCCCACAACCGTGCTAGCCGCCCAGCATTTTCAGTCTTTTACGGAAAGATTTTCAGCTTGGCCTGTGAACATAGCTCTTGTGAACCGTTATAAGACAAATTATGAAAAAAAGGAAATTTACAAAGGACTTTTGGAAGGAAGAATAGATTTGGTTGTTGGCACTCATGCCTTGCTTATGGACAGCATTAAATTCAAGGATATTGGCTTGCTTATCATTGACGAGGAGCAAAAATTCGGAGTCAAGCAAAAAGAGAGGCTGCGGGAAATGCGGCTTTCGCTGGATACCCTTGCGATGAGCGCGACCCCAATTCCAAGAACCTTGCAGCTTTCCATGACCGGAGTCAGAGACATTTCTTTTCTCAACACGCCGCCGCTGAACAGGCTGCCCGTTGAAACAAAAGTCATGGAGAGAGACGATAAAATTTTGGCTGCGGCGGTGAAGGATGAAATAGACAGGGGCGGCCAGGTTTTTGTGGTGAACGACCGTGTGCAGAGCATTGAGCAGCTTGCAGACGATGTGGAGTGCTGGGTTCCCGGCGCACGGATTGCGGTTGCCCATGCTCAACTCTCAGACAGCGATTTGGAAAAAACAATGGCTGCTTTTATAAACAAGGAATTTGATGTTTTGGTTTGCACGGTTTTAATAGAATCCGGGCTTGACGTTCCGAATGCGAACACTATGATAATTATCAATGCGCAGATGTTCGGAGTTGGGCAGCTTTACCAGTTGAGGGGCAGAGTAGGCCGGTCTGCGGTGCAGGCTTTTGCTTATCTTGTGACTCCGGAAGGCGGCTCTATTTCTAAATCTGCGCAAAAGAGGCTTGCGGCTATGGAGCATTTCACGGACTTGGGCTCCGGGTATCAGGTTGCCATGCGCGATTTGGAGATTAGGGGCGCAGGGAATTTGCTGGGAATGGAGCAGCACGGGTTTATAGAGGAAATAGGTTTTGAAACTTATGTGAGAATGGTTAAGGAGGCTGTTGAGGAGTTGCGGGGAGTTAAAGACGACTCTTTGGTTAAGCCTCGCTTGGAGCTTAGGGTGGACGCATATTTGCCGGAGATGTGGATAAGAGACGGTTTGGCAAGGATTTCCATTTACCAGCGCATTGCCAGAATTGAAACCTGCGAGGAAGTAGTTTCGCTTTTGGAGGAACTTAGGGACAGGTTTGGGCCGGTTCCAAAGCCGGCTGAGATGCTTTTGATGAGCGCAGAGATTGGCATTTTGGCGAGAAAATTTTCCATAGCTGGCATAGCCCGCAAGCAAGGGGTCGCAGTTCTGACCTTTTTGGACAAGATAGACGCAAAGTCTCCGGTTATCGCAGATTTATATGCCAAATGCGGCAAGTTTCCGCTTCGTTTTTTGGCGACTAAGCCTTTGCAGGCGGTTATTGAGCTTGGCTTTTCCACCTCTGAACAGGAAGTTGAGGGGTTATTTTCTATTCTTAGGCACAAGTAAGCATTGATAAAATGAATTTTCTATATTTCCATAGTTTTATAACAGAGGTCCAAAATGATTAAGAAAATAGATCATATCGCTATAGCGGTGCCTTCCATTGAAGAAGCCCGCAGCTATTATGAAAACGTGCTCGGCTTAAAGCTGGACCACATAGAAGAAGTGGCAGAGCAAAAGGTTAAAACGGCTTTTTTTGATGTTGGCGGCGTTTGGATTGAACTCCTGGAACCCACCACCCCAGACTCTACAGTCGCAAAATGGCTCGAAAACAACAAGGGCAAAGGCGGTTTGCACCACATAGCTTACGAAAGCGACAACGTGGCTGCGGAACTCTCCGCTGCCGAGTCTAAGGGTGTGGCTCTTATTGACAAGGCTCCTCGCAAAGGCGCCGGCAATATGAACATAGGCTTTTTGCACCCGAAATCCACAGGCGGCGCTTTAACCGAGTTCTGTTCCCCAGCTTAAGGTGCAAGGTATATGCCAATAAAATCAGAGCTTTTAAACGAATTGAACAAACGCCGCAACGAGGCTAAACTCGGCGGCGGCGAAGACAAAACCGCCAAGCGTCACGCAAAAGGACAGCTTACCGCAAGAGAAAGAGTGGAAACTCTGTTCGACGCAAACTCCTTTCAGGAATCAGGATTGCACGTTGACCAAGCCAAGCCCACAGCTCAAAAACTGCCCGGCGATGGCGTAATTACCGGCGTTGGCAATGTTGATGGCCGCCCTGTCGCTGTGTTCAGCCAAGATTTCACGGTTAGCGGCGGCTCGCTTTCTCAAATGCACGCTCAAAAAATAGCCGACCTTCAGGAGCAGGCTTGCGAGCTAGGCTTCCCAATAGTCGGAGTAAACGATTCCGGAGGGGCCAGAATTCAAGAAGGCATATGGGGACTGAGCGGTTACGGACAGGTATTTTACCGCAATGTTTACGCATCCGGCTTGGTTCCACAGATCTCCATTATAGCAGGGCCTTGCGCCGGCGGCGCGGCATACAGCCCGGCTTTGACAGACTTTTTGATTCAAACCCGTAAAAACGCTGAAATGTACATATGCGGTCCAAGCGTTATTAAAGCGGCCACAGGCCAAGAAGCTCCCGTTGAGCAATATGGCACTGCGGAAGCCCACGCAAGCGTAAGCGGAAACGTGCATTTTGTCGCAGAAGATGACAAAGATGCCATTGCTATCACAAAAAAATTGCTCAGTTTTTTGCCTCTCAATAATATGCTGAATCCGCCGCACGCTTTGCCGGACGCAATAGCAGATGCCAAAAACGAAAGCCTTAACGAGCTTATCCCGGAAAATTCCAAAACAGCTTTTGACGTGCTCAAAGTTATAGAAGCAATAACGGACAAAGGCCAATGGCTGGAAGTTCAAAAGGATTTCGCAAAAAACATGGTTGTTGGCTTTGCTCGCATAGAAGGCATGGTCGCAGGCATAATAGCGAACCAACCCGCAGTTAAAACAGGTTGCTTGGACATAGACAGCTCCGATAAAGGCGCGAGGTTTATTCGTTTTTGCAATGCGTTCAACATTCCGGTTGTGAATTTGGTAGATGTTCCGGGCTTTATGCCGGGTCTCGCCCAAGAAAGAGGCGGCATAATAAGGCATGGCGCAAAAATGCTTTTCGCATATGCTGCGGCAACCGTCCCAAAAATAACACTTATAATGCGCAAGGCTTATGGCGGCGCATACCTTGCTATGTGCTCAAAAGACATGGGCGCAGATTTTGTTTATGCCTGGCCCTGCGCAGAAATAGCGGTTATGGGCGCAGAAGGCGCAATTCCGGTTGTGCATAAAAAAGAGATAGATGCCGCAAAAGCAGAAGGCGGCGAAGTTGCAGCGAAAGCGAAAAAAACGGAACTTATTGAAAAGTATCGCGACAAGTTCGCAAGCCCGTGGCAAGCTGCAGAAACGAATATGATAACAGATGTGATAGAACCGTCTGAAACAAGATATCGCTTGGCTTTGGCTTTGCGTTTCTCGTTGACCAAACGCTCTACACGCCCACCCAAAAAACATGGATTGATACCACTATGATGAATGCTGTGTTATTTTCGCCCGAGGGCTTGGTTTTTATACTGATGCTCTGCATTATAGCTGTTTCGTTCAGAATAATGCTTTTTCTTGGTAGCATTGAAAATCTTCTCAAGCAGAAGATTGATGCTCCTGCGGCAAAGCCGCATGCGGCAGCTCCTGTAGCTGCAATGGCGGCGGCTCAAACCATACATCCCGGTTTAAGCGATGACAAATTTGTTGCTATAATAACAGCGGCAATAACTCACGCTTGCGGCGGGCCTGTTAATGTTGTCAAATTCAAACCCCTAAACACGATGGACTGGACTTGGGCTGTTCAAGGCAGAGTTGGGCTCCACACAAACAAGGTTTAACCAGAAGGAACAGTTATGAAAACTATTCGCATCACTCTAGA
>Ga0181987_10665_pt1 | contig 22490 bp, 21 predicted proteins | sample TergutCo191P1_FD_120224 | JGI IMG/M metagenome (GOLD analysis project Ga0181987, IMG submission 120224)
GCCACAGCAAACAGAGGCAATCATGCGAAAGATTTTGTGGATATATTTTTTCTGTTAAAGAAAATGAGTTTAACCGAGATGTTTGATTATTTCAGGCAAAAATTCAACCAAATAGATGTGTCTATTATTAAGAGAAGCCTGATTTATTTTGACGATGTTCCAAAAGGCAGTTGGAGTGCAATAAAATACTTACAAGAAAAACCTTCAACAGAGGCCATAAAAAGAAAAATTATAAGTTGTTTGAAGGGATATAGAAAATACTAAATTTCCCCATGTGCCCTCGCTTTACATTCACGTTCCTTTTTGCGCATCAATCTGCAATTACTGCGACTTTTGCGCAATGCCTGCGCCGGAACGGCTGCACGATGAGTACGTAAGCTTGGTGCTAAAAGAGATATCCGCAAGGGCGCATTGCGATACGCCATCCACTATATACATAGGCGGCGGCTCGCCATCTGCGCTTAGCACAAACAACCTGAAAAAATTGCTCGCATCGCTAAAAACAAGCGGCGAATTCACAATGGAATGGAACCCGGAACAAGTTACCGACGAAAAAATAAAACTTGCGCAGGACTTTGGCGTAAACCGCTTTAGCCTCGGAATTCAAAGCCTAAACGACAACTTGCTCAAAACGCTCGGACGAAGGCACTCTGCGAAAATGGCCCTGAACGCTCTGGAAAAATTAAACTCGGCATTTAACACCGGAAGCTGCGACTTGATGTTTTGCCTGCCCGGTCAAAGCACGGAAGATTTTTTAAATGATGTTAACTCACTCGCAAATATAGACTTAAAGCATATCAGCTTTTACGGATTAACACTTAAAAAACACTCAAAGCTGCCGCCGCAACCCGAAGATTTATACCCAGAAATGTATTTAAAAGCAACTGAAATTTTGCAGTCTGTCGGGTTTTATAGATACGAAGTCTCAAATTTTGCCAAGCGTGGGCATGAAAGCAAGCATAACCTGGTTTATTGGAAAAGAGGCCCGTATTTGGGTGTTGGCCCCTCAGCTCACAGCTATTTGAAGGGTATTCGCTATTATGTGGAGGGAAAATACCTTCCCTGGAAAAAATGGGTTCTAGGCGGTTGCCTGCAAAGCAACTTAACACAGGATATTCCAAGCGCAGAAGGCAAAGAAATAGAAGCTGTTTGGCTTGCATTGAGAACAAAGGAAGGTTTGTCGCTGAAAAGCTACGAACAGGAATTCGGGAAAAAATTTGAAATTGAAAAAGCCAGGCCTTTTATAAAAAAAGGATGGATGATGCTAAACAAGGACTCTTTAGCCTTAAATGGCGAGGGATGGCTTTGGCTGGACAAAATTTTACTATATTTCTGAACATGAGCGAAGACAAAACGCAAGAAATACACCGCAGATTGATGGTGTTCTTCAAAAACCACAGCGAAATGGCTGATGCCTATATTTCAAAGTTCGGCACAGAAATAAATATGAAAAACATCCAATCAATCCGAGCGGAGTTTCCCGGAGTTGGAGATACCAGTTCCATGCCTTCTGCGCAAACGGAAGAGCCTGAGGCACAGGCTCCTCCCCAAAATACTATGGATGTTGTTTTCAAATTCAATGATAAATCTTTTGAGACTCCGCAAGGCGACCCAACCAGAGAATCACCGCTTTACCCAAGAGTTGTTGACTGCCCGGTTTGCCAAAAATGGGGGCTGAACTCCCAAGAGCTAAGAGCAAAATCGCTCTCCGTTATGACCGACCCTTTTATGGCGCCTGTATATAAATCTACGGGGTTGTTTCAAGAGGTGAATTATCTTTTAGCCTGCGTGACCGTATGTGATGGCTGCCTGCTCGCAAGCCCGGATCGCAAAGATTTTGTGCTTTATAACAGAACAACAAGGCAAAACCAAGATAGCCAGCTTGCTCCGCAGGTAGTAAGAGAATTAAAGGAAACAACGGACAAGCGAAAGGCTTTTTTTGAAAAAACCGGAATTGGCGATGCCTTGTTTAAACTTCCAAGAAGCTACGCTGCTGCCATAGTCAGCTACCAGTTCGCGGATATTCGAGCTGAAGTTGAAGCCGGCGCGAAAGTACAGGGCGCGTTTTTCAAGCGCGGAAATTATTGGACCCGCATAGCTCTTCTTTGCAGGCAAGCCGGTATGGATGACCGCCAGCCATTGCAAATAGCAACCGAGCATTTTAAAACAGCGTATTATATGTCTGATTTCCCAAAAGTGGACCTTGAATGCCAAACTATCTATACATTATTCAATCTTCACTTGTATTTTGGAAAAGCAAAAGAAGCCTATGACTACTTGGGAATTTTAGACAAAAGCCGCCAAGATTTGGAAAAATCGGAAACGCCTAATGTAGAAAGCCTTGCATCCATAAAAAAGTGGCTGGGAATGGGAAGAACACGCTGGGAAGATCGCGAAATGCCAAACTTTTGGAACACTCCGGGTCTTTAAGTGGAGAGTTGAGAATTGAGAGTTGAGAGTGATAATTTAAACTATTATTTAATAGGGTTTTGTAAAATAGAAGATTACGAATTGGAGAGCTTCAAACTTTTTGAGGCCGGAATTGTGAGCTTGGAAGAGCTTGAGGCGGAAACAGATGGTGATGTGGCATTCAAATTCTACACGAGTTCAAAAGACGAGCGAGATCGCATTGCGGCTTTATTTTCGCATTTAAACTTTGAATGCGGCGAAGAAGAGGCAAAGGATTGGGATTTGTGGTGGAGGGAAAGGCAAACTCCGGTTAAAGTGAGCGATGGTCTTTGGGTGCGGCCTCCTTGGGTAAATTTTTCTGCTCCAAACGCAGGTTGTGCGGTTTTGGCCTTGGAAGCGAAAACCGCTTTTGGCACAGGCGAGCACAGCAGCACCGCTTTGGCAGTTCAATTGATGGAAAAAACAGACCTTAAAAACAAAAGCGTTTTGGACATAGGCACAGGCACAGGAATTCTCTCGCTGTTCGCCTTAAAAAGAGGCGCAAAGCTTGCGGTTCAAACAGAAATTGACACAATGACTATCCCATGCCTTGTGGAAAACTTTGAGCAAAATGGCGAAAAACCGCCCTGCGCAGTTCTTGGTTTTTTGGATTGTTTTAACGAAAGCGCTAAATTCAACATAATTGTTTGCAATATGATTCGCACGGAAGTTTTGCCGCTCCGAACAGACATTGAGCGGCTTTTGGCACCGGGCGGAGAATTTATTTTAAGCGGCCAGCTTGAAAGCGAAAAGCATTATATTCTGGACTGGTTTTGTGAAGCCGGATTCACAGTCCGCAACGAGGCAACCAGCGAAGAGTGGTGGGCAGTAATTTCTAAATTAACCAATGAGGTAAGCCATGTCTAACAGATGGAAAGTTTTTTGGGTGGCAGCGTTGATGTTCGTTGCGTTTTTCCAAGCTTGCGGAATGCATAGCTGGGAAGAGATGATTGTCAGCACTGCGGACGAGAGGCAAATGGGGCGAGAATTTGACAGCCTTATTAGAATTGGGCACAAAGACGTTATGGAACCAGGCGAATCCATTTTAGTGCCGCAAACCGCCGAGCAAACAGCTCTTTACAATTATCTTCAAGCAAGAGCAAAAGATATTGTGAATAAGATTGACTCAAAAGATTTGGACGCTCTTTTGCCTAGCGGCAGCATATGCGGCAGCGATAACAAGCAAAAATGCACCAAAGACAATTTTTTTGAATTCAAAATAATAAACAGCAAGACTGTAAATGCCTTTGCCGTGCCGGGCGGGTATATATATTTTTACACCGCAATCTTAAAAAACTTTAAAAGCGAATCGGAGCTTTCGTCTGTTTTGGGCCACGAAATAGGACATGTGGTGTTGCATCACAGCAGAAATGGAATAGTAAAGCAGGTTGGAGCAAGTGTAATTATAGATGCTCTTTTGGGAGATGGCATGGGCGCAACCTTAGCTTCTCTGGGAACATCTTTTTGGCTTTTGGGAAACAGCAGGGAAAATGAATCGCAATCGGATTCAATGGCTTTCACATACACGAACAAAATGGGCATTTCCTCGGAAGGCTTAGGTGACTTTTTTTCCAGGGGCCTGAAAAGCTACGATTCTATCACGGGATTCTGTGAAGACCCAAGCAAGGATGAGTCCTTTTTGGATGTATTAAGCACTCATCCGCCTTCTTGCGAGAGGGTGAACAACAACAAAAAGCGTATAAAAAATAGCGGGCAAACTTTGGCAACTCATCCTAAAGATTTAAATTTGGTTAACGGCAAAAAATTTACGCAATTGGTTATCGAAGCGAAACTTTGAAACTTTATTTTGACCATAACTGCCCGGTTTGCCGTTCTTATGCCAAGTTATTGCAAAAGCATTTGAGCGGCGAAGTTGAAACCATTCCATTGCAGGATGGCGAGCAAGCCCGGGAATTCAAGCTGGAGCTTTCAAGCGGCGAGGTTTTATACGGCAAAGAGGCCATAGACGCATTGGTGAAAGAAGTTCCAAAGGTGAAGGATTTTTTTTGGATGCTCCCGGATTCTTACAGAGGAAAAGCGATTTACAAAACTTACGCTTTAGGCCGATTTATGCGGAGAGTGTTTAACTTTTTCAGCAGAAGGCAGTGCGAGGAGTGCGGTTATTCCCAGAACATCAGCCCATAAAATACGTTTCAAAATCAAAATCCCATGCGTTTTTTTCGTCTTTGAAATGCTTTTCGCAGCTTGCCCTGCGGAACTTGCTTTCAAATTCCGGCATGTATGTGTCTCCTTCAAACACGCCGTGCACTCTTGTTATGTATAATTTTTGGCAAAACGGCAACGCCTCTCTGTAAATTTCTGCGCCGCCTATTATGAAACATTCGTTGTTGCAGGCAATTTTAAATGCGTCGTTTAATGAATGTGCGATTTCTATTCCTTCTGCTGTGAAATTTGGATTCTTTGTCAGCACAATGTTTGTTCTGCCAGGCAACGCTTTGCCAATGCTTTCGAAATTTTTTCGGCCCATTATTATAGAATGGCCAAGAGTTGTTTTTTTGAAGAACTGCAAATCCGCAGGCAAATGCCAAGGCAGCTTGTTGTCTTTTCCTATTACTCCGTTCTCAGAAACGGCGGCTATCAAAGAAATTATCACACGCTAAAACTTAACAGATGAACTTATCCCAAAACCCGGATTGTTATGCCCTTCCGTTATGGCGTAGCCTAGCCAAAAAGCCAAACTCATGCCGGCAGTCGGATAGACATAGCCTGTAATGGGAATAAAAAACCAATCGTCTTTTTCTTTGCCTGGATCGTGCCATTCAAAGCCAGCGCCTAAACTGAAATATTTGTTGAACGCAAAAGAAGGTTCAACATAAACAAGCATTTCATCTGCGGCATAAGTATCATCAATTGTTATTGACTTTTCGCTTTCCGTGGAATCGGCTAGCACGGCTGCATAGTACATACCTGCTATGCTAAAGCTTTTGTAGTTAAGGCTCGGCTCAACCGCAAAAGTGTTCACATAATTTCCATGGCTTGGATGAACGCCGTAAACAAAGCGAAGCGCATAGTTCAAGTCCGTATAGCTGCGGGAATAGTTTGCGTCAATGCCAAAAGTATAGCGATGGTCGCGTCCACCGCCTTTTATAAAGTCAAGCATCGGAGCTATGGTGAACTTGTTGTTCACTTGGTTTAAGCCCGGTATTGGAAAGGCGTAGCTTGCGACTACTCTGCCGGATTTATTATTGTCATCGCTTGCGCCTATATAAACATACCCGTCATTTCCAAGCCTCGCACCCAAGCCCCGCATTCCTTGTGTGGTGAGAATGGTTGCGTAATAATCGGAATTTCTCCAGTAATAATAGTTAAAGCTGCCAAACGAGTAAAAAAGATCGCCAAAAATAAATGTCAGGCCTCTGCTAACAGTCCATTCCAAAGAGATGCCGTCAAACACAAACGGGCTCCAGCGGTCGTCAGAGCTTATGGGAGTGGCTTCATCCCTATGGCGCATCAATGAATAAGGGCTTTTAGACGCGGCTCCCAGAATCACACGCACGTTTTCGTCCATCTCCACGTTCATTTTGAGCCGCAGGTCATGGTTTGCGGCATTTTTAACCACAAAGTCCTTTTCAAGATAGTTTCCGTAATCGGCCTCCAAAGTTCCATCAAAAGAAACATCAGCCGCAAAAGCCGCATATGCAAGCAGTGCAATAAATGGTATAAAACGCATGGCATGAATATACAAAATTCTATATTACTCTTTAATGAAAACCATCATTTACGCAGCTAATGCGATTGTTGCGCTGGTCTTGGACCAAATGACCAAGCATTGGGCAGATTCGCATAATCTTGGCTGGAGCATGTCTCTTATCGGTGATTTGTTTCGCTTTACGCTTGTTTATAACGAAGGGGCCGCTTTTTCCCTGAGCCCGCAGAGCATTTTGCCCTGGCTCTCGCCAACTGTATTCTTTGGCATTTTAACCGCCATAGCTTGCATAGGGGCTATTTATTTTTTCAAAAGCTCCCACGAACAGGACTATTTTTCCAGATTGGGCATTGTTTTGATAATAGCCGGGGCATTAGGCAACTTTTGCGACCGCCTGCGCATTGGCAAGGTGGTGGACTTTATAGACGTTGCCTTTCCCAAATTTATCATTGAATCCGGGAGATGGCCAACCTTCAATTTGGCCGATTCTTGGGTTACAATGGGGATAGCGTTGATGTTTATAGGTGCATATTGCATAAAAAAGCCACAAATATCACGTTCTTAACGCATTTTTTGCATTTTTGTAACATTTTCTTAACGCTTTTCAAAAAAAAAATCTAGATTTAATAAGGATACTTTATATTAGAGGATTATGTTATGAGGCTAAAAGCCCTGTTTTTGATGGTGTTTTTTGTTTTTTTCGTGTCTTGCGGCGACGATAGCTCGCCAAATTCCGGCGATAGCAGCGATAGCAGCGGCAATGGCAACAGCAGCGGCGGCAGCAATAATAACAATAGCAGCAGCAGCGGCAATAACAATGTCAAAACCAAATGCGAGGCAATTCCTGACGATTTAAACAGAGGCCTTGACAATCTTGGCTTGGAAAATGCAATTGTAATCAAATATAACAGCGGAAGCGCCCCATCCATAGACAACCCTTACCAAAGCGCGGTTACAGTCTCGGCAAATAGCGAAAACGTGGTTGTAACCACTGCGCCCGGAACAATTACTGAATACAATTTGGTTGTAAGCGGAGCTACCTCCGGAGGCTCCCTTAAAGTTTACGGCGAATATAAAATAGCGATTTACCTGAACGGCGTTAGCATAACAAACCCAAGCGGACCCGCTATCAACATTCAAAACAACAAAAAAATATCCTTGCATCTTGTAGGGCAAACGGAAAATTACATTACAGATGGACCTAACTATGCAAGCTCCGGAACGGAAGACGCGAAAGGCACTATTTTCAGCGAAGGCCAGCTCGTTTTCTCAGGCAGCGGCTATTTGGAGATAAAGGGGAAAAACCGCCATGCGTTGGTTTCAGATGGTTATTTGTCCATTGAAGGAGGCTGCATAGCAGTAGTGGAAGCCGAGGGAGACGGCATTCACGCAAATGACGATGTTACTATTAAAAGCGGAATAATAAGCATTGCGAGCAAAGGAGATGCCATTCAAAGCGAAGGAATGGCTGTAGTAGTTACCGGCGGGCAAATAACGGCTAAAACCACTGGCATAAAATCCCACGGAATAACAAGCCTTTTCCAAACAAGCATAAAAGATAATGCGAATATTGACATAAACGTTTCCGGCAATGGCTCAAAGGGAATAAAGTCAGATAAATATACTGAGATTATGGGCGGAACAGTGAACATAGTGACAAGCGGCGGCAGAGACATAGATAACACCGTGGCTCCGCCGGATACAAGCAATGCCATTGGAATAAAGTCGCATACGGAATTATGGATTGAAGGCGGAACGCTGACCATAAAAAGCCTTGGAGACAAGGCAAAAGGCATAAGCGTGGACGAAAACATATATATGACCGCCGGCAGCATCAATATTGAAGCTGATGACGACGGCATAAAAGTCGATGGCAATTTAAACGTTACCGGTGGCAGCGGCTCTGTTACTTCAAAGAAAAAATTAGCGATAGATTGTAAAGGAGCAACTTGCAATAAGGGAAGCTTGACCACTAAAGATCCGGGGAGTTTCTGATGCTAGAGCTTTTTCAAAACAACTTGCAGCCTTTTTCGCATTCTTCGCTTGAAGAATCAAAGGCAATGTCTTTTTTAAACAGATTCGATACCAAATTCGTTTTGAAAATAGAGAACGCTCTTGACTTTTTGAAAAGCATTCAAAATGACTATTCGCTGCTTGAGATAAACGACAGTGTTATTCAAAGCTATAAAACGGTTTATTTTGATACTCCGGATTTGCTCTGCTTTAACCTGCACCACAACAAGCGTGCGAACAGGTTCAAATTCCGCACCAGGCAATATTTGAGCAATGGGAAAATTTTCAATGAAATAAAGCAAAAGCTGAACACCGGAAAAACAATTAAGTTCCGCCAGCGCAGGGATAAAATCAAGGAAGACGCTCCGAATATCCCCATACTTAAAGACTTTACCGAGTTCGATAACGCATTTTCATTTTTAGCGCATAAAAATGGGTACAATTTTGATAATCTGGTTCCGTCTCTGTTTGTTTTCTTTAACCGCATAACGCTTTTGAACAAACATTTTCCGGAAAGAATGACGCTTGACTTCGGCTTGAAATACGGTTATAATAACGAAGAATTCAAGTTGAACAACACAGCTATTGTTGAGTTGAAAAGAGAAAGAAGCCCGGATAGAACGGTTTCCCAGGAATTTTTCCGGGGAATCCACAAGAATCCGACCGGCTTTTCAAAATACGCGATTGGAGTTTCTCTTACTCATGATGAGGCAAAGAAAAACCGTTTTTTGCCCAGGATAAAAAAATTAACATATGAAAGGAGTTCAGTATGAATATGTCGATGAGTCCAGAGGAGTTGAATTTTATCACATCGCTTGGCGTTCGCTTTGTGATAAACATTGTATTTGTTTACATTTTAATATGTGGCATTTACGCAAAAGAACACCGCATAAGGGAATATTCCTTTAGCTTCATAATATCAAATATCTTGATTTTCTTGGTGACTTCAATGCTCGCCTCGGTAAAGGTGAAAACCGGCTTTGCCTTTGGCCTGTTTGCCATTCTCTCAATACTTCGCTACAGAACGGAGCAAATACAAATCAGGGAGATGACTTTCCTTTTCGGTTCCATAATCATGGGTGTTATAAATTCGCTTGCTACCGATGAGCTTTCATTGATTGCGGTTGTTTTGGCAGATGTTTTGCTGGTTTGCAGCATGTTCATTTGTGAAAGAGCGTTCATGGGCAATGCAGACACCGTTGTTTTGCTGTATGATAATACTAAACTGCTCGGAAAAGGAATGAAAAAGGAGCTTCACGAGGATATAAAAAAGCGTTTTGGCTATGATGTTGTCAAGGTAGCTCTGATAAAAATGAATTTTTTGACTGATAGCGCAGAAGTTAAGCTTGTTTACAAGAGGACTTAAGGCATGCGGCTTGGCATTTTGATTTTGGCAATGGTTCTTCCGGCCATTGCTATCGCCAAACCGGATAAATCTGATAAGCCGAAAAAAGCGGCAAAAGCGGATACTGTTTTCGTAGAGAAAGCGGATAAAGAAAAAAATGAAACCGAAGTAAAAGTAGAGGGAGTTCTGGAAGTTGGCGTTGACATAAACAACAAAATGCATAAGGATAAGACTAATTACAATAAAATAGGTTATGGAAAAATTGAGCTTTCTGCCCGTCCTGTGAAGAAAGTGAGAGCAGAATTTGGCTTTGAATACAAAGACGGAGACAGCACGCTGGTTATAGACAAGCTTTTGGGGCAATACAATTTCACAGATTTTGGCAGCATTCGTGTTGGTTATATGAAGAAGGCTTTTGGCTTGGAGGAAAAAGCGGGAGTTGCCGAGCGTTATTTTCATAAGCGCTCAGTGATAAACGATAATTTGGAAAATTTTCACCATTTAGGCCATGACTTAACTATGCAGTATCGCCACAAACTCAGCGAGAGCTGGCGTTTGATAGGCGGGTTTTCGTGGGCTGCGGATACCGTGCGGGAACTTTACCACCAAAATTATAGCATTGAGTACGAGACTCCAAGCACAACTTTGATTTTAGCCGGCATAATAGGGCATTTCACGCATTCGGACTACGATTTAACCGCATGGGCAACTTCGCTTTCTTTTAAATACACGGCAAAGCTTTTTGTGAGCGAAACGGAGTTCACTTTTGGCAACAATCCTATTATAAAATACATGGACGATAAGGATGTTTTGATTTTGGGTGCGAGAATGCAGGAATATTTTCCGATAGAGACCGGGTTTAAGGGTTTGCGGCAAGTTATTCCCATTGCGGAAGCGTCTATTTATATGGGAGATTTGGATAGCCAGGATTTTGAAGCTCAGTTAAGGGCTGGCTTTACACTGGGTTTTGCGAAAAATTCTGCGTTTCAGTGGAGAAACACCTATGGAACGCGCTTGAAAGTAGTTGATGGAGATAGCAAGCAGACTCACCGCCGTTATGACAGCGAGGTTGTGGTTATTTTCTAGTTTATTTAACAAAGGAGGTATCCTATGAGATACGGTTCACTAAAATTCACACTGGCAGCCGTGGCTTGCCTAAGCGTCATTGCAATGGCGCAGATTCCCACCATCAGAATCACCACCCAAAACGACCAAGACCCAACGGTCTCTGGCGGCGGCATGTATGGCGGCGCCCAAACAATGAAATATGTTAAAATAACGAATTTTGAGTTGAATGACCAAAAAAATTCGAGAAACAATCTCACATTAACTCCGGAGCCTGCTCCTAGCGAAAGCGATTCCATTCGTGTGCGTGGCAATTCCACTGCTGGCAACGGCAAAAAACCCTACAGAATAAAATTCGATAAACAGCAGAGCCTGTTTGGCAGAGAAAAGGCAAAGAGCTGGGTTTTGCTTGCCAATTATTATGACCAGACTTTTGCGCTTAATGCCATTGCTTTCAGGCTAGGCAAGCAAATTATGCCCGGTTTTACGCCTAGTTCCGAGTTTGTGGACTTGTATATAAATAATAACTATAAGGGAATTTACCAGTTAACAGAACAGATACAAGCTCATACGGGGCGCATTGAAATAGACAAATTGAAGGGCTGGATTGCCGAATTTGATTATCACGATTTGGAATCGGATCAAATTGGGTTTAAGCCAACAGCCTATAATACCATGTCCACACGTGTAAGATCTCCGGAAGTGGGAGGCTGCGATACCAATCCTTTGAAAAACTGCAACATTAACAACGATACGGTAAAATTTGTCCAGACCGAGGTTAATGAGATGTTCACTGCAGTTCAACAAGGCAATAGCAGTACTATTTGGGGAAAGATGGATCTTGATAGCTGGGCCAAATACGTATTGATTCAGCAGTTTATGGACAATTTCGATTTCAACAGCAAAACGCAGACCGGAGGATTGCCCGGCTCAAACTACGCACATAAAGATATGAATCAAAAAATATTTGCCGGCCCGCTTTGGGATTTTGATTTGGCCGCAGGCGTGACGATGAACGATTTCCCAAAGCATTTTTATAATTACAATGAGGCTATAAAGCCCAAACACGCTTTTTATCAGAAGCTTTGGGATGATCCTCAATTTATGTGCGCATTTAAAAACGCTTGGACTGCTAACAAAAGCAGCTTCAGCGCCATACCGACTTTCATAGATTCCATAGCGAATGCTCTTGGTTCTCGTGCGCAGGCCAACTTTACAACAAGCTCCGTAGGTTATCCTGCAGGTGGTAATACTGGCGGTTGGGGCATGATGAGCTACGATCCTGTTGTTCCGAAAACCGAAGCAGAGTATAAAACAGAGACCGGAAAGCTGAAAACCTGGTGGAACAATCGCATGACTTTCTTTGAAACCGAGGTTAATAAGCTTACCTGCAACACTACCACCAATCCAAGCTCCAGCAGCAGCGTTCCTGCGCAATCCAGCAGCAGTAGCAGCAGCGATGGGTATCAAGCTCAGCTTAGTTGCAATTTGATGAACTCAGGAACAACAGTAGTGGTAAACACGGCAATAGTTCCGCAAAATATTTTTAGCGTACGTTGCGGAGTTTCAACAACTACTGATATCACATGGCCAACAGCCAATCTCACTCCTACATCTACAGGAGACTTTAGCATTACCGTTACCAGACCAAGCACCGCCAACACTTGCGCAGGCCAATCAACTACTTGCACAGTGCCGGTTGTTGCAACCGCGCCCAGCAGCAGCAGCGCACCCAGCAGCAGCAGCATTAGCAACACAGGCTTTGTTTGCGCTTTGCAAAATGCGGATACAAAAGGAACTGTGGGTACTGCAATAGTTCCGGCAAATATCTTTACCACGTATTGCAATGGTATTTCGACTTCTAATGTCACATGGCCAACAACTAACCTAACTCCTCAATCTACTGCAGACTTCACTATTACCGTTGCAAGGCCTCAGACCGCTCAAAGTTGCCAAGGAATGAGCGCAACATGCACATTGCCCATGAATGGCGGAAACACTCCAATTCACTCTCAACTCTCAACTCTCAACTCTCAACTCAAAGTCCACGCTTACGTAGCATCTAACACAATAGTGTTGCAAAACGTGCCGCAGGGTGCTAAGGTTGAGGTTTACAATTTGCGTGGCAATCGTGTGCAAAACCATGATCTCTCAAAAGGAATGTACATTGTGAAAGTTGGCAAGCAGATTTTGAGAGTAACTGTGAGATAGCTATGATGTGCGGAGCGATAAAACTTGCAGTGACGGCTTTGGCTTTTCTGAATGTTTTTTCGCTTGCGCAAACGAATAACTCGTTTGCCACCATCAAGATAACAACCAAAAATAACCAAGAGCCTACGGTGTCTGGCTCCAGCGAACTCGCTACAATGAACTATGTTTCCATGACGAGCTTTCAGTTGACAGACCCTACCAATTCTAGAAACAATCTAGGCCCTTTAACCCCGGAACCTCAAGGCGAAACAGACTCTATTCGCATACGTGGAAACTCCACCAATAGCACGAACAAAAAACCTTACAGGATTAAGCTCGACAAAAAGCAAGGCCTCTTTGGAAAACCGGCTGCGAAAAGCTGGGTTTTGCTTGCGAATTTTTATGACAATTCCCTTATGCTGAACTCCATTGCTCTCAGGCTCGGCCAAAAATTAGGCATTGCCTATACTAACACTTTTCAATACGTAGATTTATATATAAACGATAAATACAAAGGGATTTATCTATTGACAGAGCAAATACAGGTTGGTCCAAACAGGATTGACATAGATGAAGACCTAGGATGGCTCGTTGAATTTGATTATCACAAAGCCGCCCCGGATGAAATTAAATTCAAGCCGGCTACCAATTTGACCATGTATACACGCATAAGATCGCCGGAAGTTGATTGCAGCAACAGCGTTAGCAGCCTGCCGAATTGTTTCTCCGGCAGCAATGAAAATCCTACGGTTTCTATTTCCCAAGTGAAATTTGTACAAGACGAAGTCAACGCCATGTTCAATGCTCTCTCTGCGGGCAACAACAGCCACCGCGACTTGATGGATATCGATAGCTGGGCAAAATACGTATTGATACAGCAGCTTATGGACAATTTTGATTTCAACAACAAAGCTATGGCATCCGGCACGGCGGTAAACGGCTCAACTATAGCTGAACCCGCTTCCAACTATGCGTATAAAGATTGCGGCAAGCGCATTCATGCAGGCCCTCTTTGGGATTTTGATTTAGCGGCAGGCGTTGGCACGAATATGTATGGCACCTGGCCAAATACTTTTTCCTATTACAACGAGCCTATAAAGCCAAAACATCCTTTTTACCAGAAACTTTGGGACGATCCTGTTTTCATGGCTAAATTTAAAAAAGCATGGGATAATCATCAAAGCGATTTCAATGCAATTTCTGCCTTTGTAGATTCCTTGGCCAATGTTTTAGCTGGCCGTGCCGTAGCCAATTTCAACGCATATTCTTGTGGCTCTATGTGCGGAGACAAGAGTTCGCTCACAAGCGAGCAAGCTTACAGGAACAAGCTAAACACTCTTAAAACATGGTGGACAAATCGCATGTCGTTCTTTAGCACGGAAATAAATAAACTGAACATCAACACCGGCAACGACATAACGCAAACGCAGCCCAGCGGCTGCCAAGCCCCAAGCAGCAGCAGCACAGCACCCAGCAGCAGCAGTACAACGCCTAGCAGCAGTAGCACAGTGCCCAGCAGCAGCAGCGCAGGCAGTACGCCTATTCTATCCACTAGCCACTCCCCACTCCCCACTAGCCAAACTCTGCGTTACTATTCCCTCAAAGGCACATTCCTAGGCACCGCAAAACCAACTGCGCAGGGGGTATACATTGTGAAAACGGGAAGCCAAATTTTGCGGATAGTTGTGAGGTAGGCTATGAAATCTCTTATATTTACAGCCGTTGTTTGCCTAGCTGCAAGCTCGTTTGCGCAAATTTCATTGCCAACAATTAAAATAACTTCCAACGGAGAACCGGTTACAACAACGGTTCCGCCGAACCAGGCAAACTGTTTTGTTGGGTGCGTTAAAATTATGGATTATGTTAGCATGGCGAACTTTGAGTTGAAAGACCCGAACAATTCCAGAAATGATATAACTGTGGTTCCTGAGAACAATGGCGGCGAAAGCGATTCAATTCGTGTGCGAGGAAATTCCACTGCCCTTCCTGAATACAAGAAAAAAGCCTACAGGATTAAATTCGATAAAAAACAAAGTCTCTTTGGCAGACCGGCTGCTAAAAGCTGGAATTTGCTTGCCAACTATTATGACCAAACGTTTGCATTGAACGCCATTGCTTTCAGGCTAGGCAAAAAAATTATGCCGGGCTTTACGCCTAGCTCTGAATTTGTACACTTGTATCTGAACGGTCAATATAAAGGGATTTATCAGTTAACTGAGCAAATTCAAGATGGCCTTGGGCGTGTTGATATAGACAAACAGAAAGGTTTTCTTGTTGAATTTGATTTTCGCGATTTAGAATCCGATCAAGTTGGCTTTTCTGCGCCAAGCCCTTATACGACTATGAAAAATGTGCGTGTAAGGTCGCCGGAGCTTGGCGGCTGTGATATTAGGCCTTTGACAAATTGCAGCATTAGCAATGATACGGTAAAATTTGTTCAAACGGAAATAAATGCGATGTTCAGTGCTGTGCAGACGGGTACTAACCATTGGAATTTGATGGACGTTGATAGCTGGGCCAGATACGTATTGATTCAGCAGGTTATTGACAATCTTGATTTCAACAGCGGAACGGATGCGGCGGGTGGTTATCCGCCTGGCTCAAACTATGCGTATAAAGACGCAGGCTCTAAAATATTTGCCGGCCCGCTTTGGGACTTTGATTTGGCTGCGAGCGTGTCAATGAGCAATTATCCGAAGCATTTTTATAGAACAAGCGAACCTATAAAGCCCAAGAATGTTTTTTACCAAAAACTTTGGGATGACAATCAATTCAGATGCAAATTTAAAGAAGCTTGGACTGACAACAAAAGTTTTTTTGAAACCATACCGGCATTCATAGATTCTATATCTGAAGTTCTTGCTCCTCATGCTCAGGCCAATTTTACAACCGGGCTTTATGAAACTACGTCAAGTTATAAGCCCACAATTCCGAAAACCGAAGCGGAGTACAAAACGGAAGTTGGCAAGTTGAAGACCTGGTGGAACAGCCGCATGACCTTTTTCAACACAGAGGTTAACAATCTGAGCGCCTCCAGTTGTGTTAAAAGCCCCAGCAGCAGCAGCGCTGCGCCTTCAAGCAGCAGCACAATGCCTAGCAGTAGCAGCGCAACACCTAGCAGTAGCAGCAACGTTGCATCCAGCAGCAGTTCCGCATCAACCTCGGCAATACCGATAAAAGCAGAGCCAAGTGCAATAGTATTGCAAAACGTCCCGGAAGACGCAAAGATTGAAATTTATAGCCTGCAAGGAAAACGTATTTACAGTAGAGACGCGATGCATCGCGTCTCTACAAGAGGCAAATTGCAAATCCCCGTTCAAACAAAAGGCATATACATAGTGAAAGTGTCTTTTGGCAGCGAGAAGCGAATTTTTAAGGTGTCTGTGAGGTAATCCTGTCCACCAAGGCCGCTATAATCGGGAATATGGCTATGTGCGCAAAGGCAATGCTTAGAATTCCTATAACCGTGACCACGCCCAGGCTTTGCAAGCCGGGATGCGAAGAAAAACACACGCTTGCGAATGCGGCTACCGGTATTATGTAAGAAACCAGCATGGTTATGCCGCTGCTTGCGCATACAAACTGCAATGAGCCTGTGCCCTCTTCCCAATACCTTTGCCACAAAAACAAAGAACCGTCTATGGAAATGCCTATCAAAAAAGGAAGCGCTAAAATGCTGTAAACGGTTAATGGAATGCCGAGCAAATTCAAAATTCCAAAAAACCACAAAAAGCCAAAAACCGGCGAAACAAGAATTAAAAATATGCGGTTTCTTCTGCTCTGAAAAATCAAAAGCCAAAGCAAAATAGCTATGCAGCCAAATACCGTGCAGCTCCGCAGCTTTGGCAAGCTCAAATCCAAAAGCGCAGCCCGTATTATTGGCTCGCCCGTGCTTTCAAGAGGAGTGCCCAAAAGTGAAATTTCGCTTACGCTCCTTGCGAATCTGCGGCATTCAAGCCCATTGTCAATATCAAAAGCCGGAAAAATAAAACCGAACTCGCCAATGCTTCCGTCTTTGCCCAAAAATTTCAACTGATAGCTTTCCGGCAAGTCTGCTACCGACAAAGGCTTCACATTCCAATACTCGACTATCTTGTTTGCGTTTATGGCATCGCTGCCTTTAAGAGTCTCCAAAATTTCCGGCGTTAAAGCCGAATTTATTTCCCTCAAAATTCTCAGTTTTTTATCCTGTTCCCTTGGCAAAAGGCTTGAAAGCGTAACCCATTTTATTTGAGGATAGTTGTCCACAGCGGCTTCTGCGTGTTTTGCGGTTGGGAAAAGGGCTATAACCGGCTCTGCATTGTATTCGTCTATCTCCTTTAATGTTTCATACACAGGCTCGGAAGGTTTTGGGAACTCGGTTTTTGAAAAACGGTATTCCATTTCCGGAACAACTCCATAAATTGTGATGGCAACGGTAGCCAAAAATATAGCGAAAACATACTTTTTCTTTATATTCAAAGGCTTGGGCGAAAAATCGGAAAATTTATAAGTTATTTTCGCAAATAAAGGGAACTTTCGCTTCTTCTGCAAAACTATGAGCAATGCCGGAAGCACCGTGTTAATGGCTATCCAATTGAATAAAATTCCAAATCCGCCTGCAATTCCAAGCTCCCTAAGCCCCTGCAACGGAACCGCAAGCATGCAAAAGAACATAGATGCGCTTATAAAAGCGCTTGCGGCAAAAGGCTGGCCAAGTCCAAGCATGGTGCTTTCCAGCGCAAGTTTCACGCTCAAGCCCTTTTGCATTTCTTCTGTGTATCTCGAAAGCAAATGCGCTGCGTTTCGCCCGCCCAGAGCCGGTATAATCAAGCCGAGAATTATGGTGAGGATGTTTATTCTGCCGAATAAAACAGCGACTGCGCCAAAAGTCCACAAAGCAGCCATGCACAAGCAAAGCCCGGTGATAAAAGATATTGCCGGGATTTTGAAACAGGAAGCGATGAATATCACAAGCAGCACTATAGATGAAACGAGCGCCAAAGTTCTTATTTCGGCCAGTATGGTTCTGTTGCTTGCCACAAAATCGTAAATTGCTCCTCCATAAAGCACTTCTATATTTTCCTTTAAAGGATCAACTTCTGTTCTCACCAACTTGCGCAGTTCCCTCATATCCTCAAGGTCTAAGTTGTCTTTAGCGGGGTAAATTTCCAGTACTTGCACAGTTCCGTCCGTGTTTCCTCTAAAGCTTTTGAGCCTCGGAAGATATTTTCGCTCAATGTCTTCCAATGAAAAAATGTCGCTTGCCTCGGAAGTGTCTTTTACCAGTTCAACTATAAACGGGTTTAATTTTTCCTTTTGCTTTCCTACTAGTTTTTTGATTCTATTGTTTATGGTTTCCAAGTCGGAGAGGTTTATGTACAGCAGCTTGTGCTCATTGTAAAAGTCGGATTCGGTTTGGTACTCCGCCAAGTTGACAAGCTGGCTTTGCTCCAGTTTTTTTGAGAGTTTTGCCATAAATTGCGCATTGGCCGTGCTATCCGGAGATTTTGCGAGCACAATTAAAGTTTGCCATCCGCCGAATTTTTTACGCACGGAGTCTTGAGCCGCTATTGCCGGATGGTCTTCCGGCAGCAAATCCGCTAGGCCAAGCTCCCATCTCAAATTTGAAACAGGGTGTATGCACAAAGCAGAGAGTGCCAAGGCAAGGATTATTATCAACCTGGGCGCGTTCTGCAAGAATAGCAAAAATCTTGTTATGAGCGAAAACATTTGTAAATTATTAATTTAGTAAATAATAATCTGAACACCGATACTGCTTTGACCTTGCATCTGCGGAACGATGAGGATTTATTATTGCAACTGTTTAAAAATAACCCAGCAAATAACAACGTCAAACATAGCTAGTACGGCAAGTATTGCGTATATGCAAAACTTTAGCGTGCCAAAGCTTCCCGTTTGAACATCTTCTTTAATTTCCTGGGTAAGTTTTTTGGACTCTATTTCCGGAGGCTTGTAGCCAGGTTTCTTTGGCTTGTCCCTCATTGGGTCTTGGTAATTGAAAAACTCATATGATTCGCCGTTATTGAACTTGACCGCTATGCTGCCGTTTACAGGATGGTTTACAAATTCAACTTCTGCGTTGACTTGCTTTTCCAAGGCACTGATTTTGCTCGCAAGCTTATCTATATACACCTTGTCCGGAGTGGACTGCAGGCGCAAAACAAGCTTTCTTCGAATAAACTCAGCAGACATTTTGAATAAGATAGTAATGTAAATAATGATTAACTCGGACATCATGGCTAGTGGAGAGTTGAGAGTGGAGAGTTGAGAGTGAAAAAACTTGAAAAACGTTGTTTTTAGCGAATTTAAGCGTTATATGTTAAAATTAACTCTCAACTCTCAATTTTTAACTCTCAACTAAGAAGAGTAATTCAGCATTTTCTAAATTCCCTTCATGGATTCTTTGCCTTTAAAGGACATATTTTTTTACATAACAGCCATTTTCATGGTTGCCGGAGCGTTGCTTACGGTTTGGGTAAAAAATGTTCTGCATAGCGCGATTGCTCTTATAGGCACGTTTTTTGGGTCTGCTGTTCTTTATTTTTTGCTCTCTGCGGAATTTGTGGCCGTGGCTCAAGTGATGGTTTACATAGGCGGAGTGGTTGTTTTTATTGTGTTTGCAATTCTTTTAACAAGCAAACTTGGTGAAAAAAATCTTGAAACAAGCGGTTTGCGAAAAGCGGTTGCGGCGTTTTTTGCGCTGGCTATAACTGTTTTGGCAGTAATAATCCTTAGAGGAGCAGGCTCCGAAGGGCAAACAGAGCAAAAGGATTTTGCGTCACTGGCCGCCATAGGCGAAAAATTGCTTTCTCCGGGCAACAATGGATTTTTGCTATCGTTTGAAGCTATTAGCTTGCTCCTTCTGATCTCTTTAATCGGAGCTATAACAATAGCCCGTACGCATAAAGAAGACAAAAGCACGGAGGAAAAATGACTTTGCAAGCCTGTTTGCTGCTCGCTTTTTTGCTGTTTGCGATTGGAGTTTACGGCATGTTAACCCGCCGCAACGCAATAGGCATTTTAATCAGCATGGAACTCATGCTAAACGCCGCAAACATAAATTTTATAGCGTTTGCGCATTTTAAAGCACTGGATGCGACAGCCGGCGCTATTTTCAGCCTGTTTGTAATAGCAGCCACAGCTTGCGAAATGGCGATTGCGCTGGCCATAGCCATAATTGTGTATCGCCGGCATGGACACTTGGATGTTGACAAACTAACGGAACTTCGCGACCCAGATGTCTGAGGTATGCTTATTGGGAGCTACAGGCTCTATTGGCGGCTCCACCCTTGATGTGATAAGGCAGCACAAGGAGCGTTTTTCCCTGCGCAGCGCGGCAGCGCACAGCAATGTGCGCAGAATGACGGAAATTTCAAAAGAATACCCAAACGCCAAACTCGCTCTTTTTGATGAAAAAGCTGCTTTGGAACTGAAGAAAATAACCGGCAAAAACGTTTTAGCCGGCATGGCAGGCTTGCTGGAACTTGTTTCCGATTGCGATTTGGTGCTCAACGGCTTAACCGGCTCTGTTGGTTGCGAACCAACGTTAAAGGCAATAGAATGCGGAAAAAAAATAGCCCTTGCGAACAAAGAAACGCTTGTAATGGCAGGCACAGTGATAAAAGACGCTCTTAAAAGAAACCCACAGTCGCAAATCACTCCCGTGGACAGCGAGCACAACGCTATTTTCCAATGCCTTGCCGGGCGAGGCTCCTCAGAGGTTGAAACCCTGCACATCACCGCAAGCGGCGGACCTTTCAGAGAATGGCCCACAGAAAAATTTTCGCAAATAACGCTAAAAGACGCGCTCAATCACCCGGTGTGGAGCATGGGCAAAAAAATCACAATAGATTCCGCTTCAATGATGAACAAGGGTTTGGAAGTGATAGAAGCGCATTTTCTTTTTGACATTCCTTACGAGCGGATAAAGGTTGCGGTGCATCCGCAGAGCATTGTCCATTCCCTTGCGCAGTTCCGAGACGGGAGCCTTATGGCGCAGCTTGGCGCGCCAGACATGAGAATTCCAATTCTTTGTGCGATGGCATTTCCTGAGCGGCTCCCTTTGGAAACAAAGCGAATAGACCTGACACAAATTCAAAACCTGGCTTTTTTTGAGCCGGATTTGAAAAAGTTCCCATGCCTCTCCCTGGCTTACGAAGCCGGAATGGCCGGCGGCACAAGGGCGGCGGTTCTGAATGCGGCAAACGAGGTTTTGGCAAACGCTTTTATAAAAGAGAAAATCAAATTTTTGGACATACCGCGCGGCATTGAGCACTGTTTGGCAAAAATTGAAGAGCAGAGCGGAGAGATGAATTTGGAGAAAATTCTTTTTGTAGATTCCTCTGCTAGAGAAGAAGCTGAAAAATTTGTGGAAAAAATATGCTGGAATACCTGAAAGAAATTGATTGGGTTAATATTGCCCGCATGGCAGGACTGTCGATTGCTGTTGTGATTGGGCAAATTATAATTTATAAGCTGATTATAAGATTATTCAAAAAACATATAAATCCGTTTATATTAAAAAAGAGCAAAGATAGTTTCAAGGGATTGAAGTTCCGCAATTACACATTGATAACTCCGGCGTGGCTTGTGCATACGGGTTTCTTTTTTTCCAAGCTGGTGATGTATGCTGCTTTGCTGTTTTCCCTTTATGCATCCATAACTTTGCTGTTCGGAATTTACCCTGGAACCAGAAATTTTGCCATGACTCTTTTTTATGGCTTGGCTAATCCTTTTTTGTCCATTTTAGATAGCTTTGTCTCATACATTCCAAATTTGCTGCGTATAATAGTGCTTGTTTTCATAGCGCGCTATTTGATAAAATTTGTAAAATTTTTGATGAAGGAAATTGAAACGGGCAGGCTTGTTATAAAGGGTTTTTATCCGGACTGGGCATCGGCGACTTTTAATCTGTTCAGGCTTTTGACCTATACTTTTATGGCGGTTTTGATATTTCCGCTTTTGCCGCAATCGGAAACGGACATATTCAGAGGCATTTCGGTATTTTTGGGAGTTTTGCTTTCGCTTGGGTCAACGACCATTATATCCAATGCGGTAGCTGGGCTTGTGTTAACTTATATGCGTTCTTTTAAGCTTGGGGACCGGGTTAAGATTGGCGAAGTTGTTGGCGATGTTGTGGAAAAAACTCCTTTTGCAGTTCGCATTCAAACAAACAAGAAAGAAGTTGTAACAGTTCCGAACAGCACGTTGCTTTCGTCCAATGTTGTGAATTACAGTACCTCCGGAAACGAAAAAGCCGGAGTTATAATTTCTTTGCCTATCACGGTTGGCTATGATGTTCCAAGGCAGAGGGCGATTGGATTTTTAACCGACGCCGCCAAAAAAACAGAAAATGTTTTGCATGACCCAGCGCCTTTTGTTCTGGTGAAAAATCTTGGCAACGATGCTTCTGAAATGGAGCTTTGCGTTTATACGCACAAGCCTGAAAACCAGGCTATAATATTTTCCGAGCTGAATAACAACATAAGGGATTTGTTCGAAGCAAACGGCGTAGAGATGGCGGTGCCGAGAATTGTGAACGTACAGTCGTAGACCATTAAAATCCAAAAATCTGCGAATATAATTCCGGGCAAAACATTATTTCTGGGCAAGGCACGCCATTGCCCCTACGATTCAAAATAACATTTCATTAATATATGCGAAATAACAATGGTGTTCACCAACGTTTTGTAGGGGCAATGCGTGCATTGCCCTTTGTGAAATGATTTATTGCATATTGCAAACATTGTGAATTTTGCA
>Ga0181987_10666_pt1 | contig 22459 bp, 13 predicted proteins | sample TergutCo191P1_FD_120224 | JGI IMG/M metagenome (GOLD analysis project Ga0181987, IMG submission 120224)
CAAACATCCCTTGCGCTGGATATGAATTTTGGGACGGAATTTTACTATACCGGTCACGAAATAGAAAATATCATGATTCCCAAATGGAAGGATGTTTTGAAAAACCTATTTGTCTTTAGCGAAAATGGCATTAACACTGCTACCATTAAAAATCCGGTATATGTATCCAAATTGCAAGCAGACCATCCGAATTTCGGAACGCGAAACGATGATAGTACTGTTTGGGGCAGTGCCGCAAGCAGCAGTTTGGAAAATGGACCGAGTTATAAGATGATATTGCCGGACACATTGAAGAAAAAAATGCAGACTGGATGGAAAATTGTTGCGAGTCCAACAAAAGAGACTTTAGAGATTACCGATTCCGTTATGCATTTAAACCAGAAAATCAACCAATGGGAAAAAATTTTAGCAGACAATGAAAAACGAAAAGCCAATGCTATAAGCAAAAACTTATACAAGCCAGGCGATAACATCAGTTTTGGTTCCGGAGTTGTTATTGAAAAGGGCCAGTCGTTGGAAACATCAGTTGGCAAGCAAACCGGTTGGGAGCAAGAGTGGAATGTATTAATTTTTACAGAGGTTGAGTTTAGTATTTTTGGAGCTGGCATGGAGTTTAAAGGCGAAGCTGGGCACGCAGGCGAGCATAGCAACTTAACAACGACAGATTCTTTAAAGTCTAACGCTGTGGGTTTTGTTCTATCCACAAATGGAGATGCGGATCAAATAACAGTTGACTACACTCTAGACACTGCCAGCTCGCCTTCAACTTATATGTTCCGCACTCGTGGAGGCCGCACAAGCTGCCCTTACGAAACAGAAGTAAAAACCAAATACTTTGAGCCGGGCAACCATATACTTAACGAAGGCACAATGCAAATTGAAGTTCCCAAAATTGCCGTTTCCGGCGGAACTTACCGCTTGCAGGTGCCGGCAACACGTGCCGCCTCATTCACGCTGGACATCACCAACGAATCCGAAACCAATGGCACAGGCTGGTTCAAGCTCACAGTTGACGAATCCACAAACCCGCACGGCGCAGTGCTGAAAATAGACGGAATGCCAATCGCCAACGGACGTTATTTTTCGGTTCCATCCGGACAAGTGCTGAAAAAAACGCTCACGGTTGAAAAAGGTCCAAGCGAAGACATCTATGAGAACATACGCCTAATTCTCGCATCTGACTGCGACCCGGATTTAGCAGACGAAATCAGAATATCAGCGGAGTTCATGCCCTCTTGCACAGATATAGCGATAAAATCGCCCTCTGACAACTGGATTATGAACACCTCCACAGGCGACAGCGTTATTGTGGAATTGGAAAACTATGACATCAACTTTGCCAACTTTGGTTATGCGGAATTACTGTACCGCTCAAAGTCATCTTCGCAATGGTCAAGCGAAATGAAGTTCTATTCCGATGTCACTCGCTACAATGCGGCACAAGGGGCAAAAACACTTCTGGGAAGCGAACCGACTATTAAATACTGGTGGCACAAAGACCAAAAAAGCGATGGCGAGTACGAATTCGCCGCTCGCACGGTTTGCGAAACTTCTGGCAATACTTTCATAGCAGACTACACAACGCCGGCTGTTAACGGCGCAATGGACATGAGCATGCCACGCTCGCTCGGCCTTGCCTCGCCTGCCAGCGGCATCTTTGGCATAGGCGACGAACTCTCAATCACCTTCAACGAAGACATTCAGACAGGCATGCTCACGGAGAACAATTTCAGCATAACCGGCGTATTAAATGCGCAGGAAATGGCTGAGCCAAGCGCAGGCATTGCATTCACCGGAACGCAATCTGCCAAAACCGAGCTTCCCATTTACACAGGCGGCTCATTCTCCATAGAAACGTGGTTCAAGCACAACGTGGGCAACGCAGGCACCCTGTTCTCTTATGGCAGCGCCAGCGGCAACAGCATATCGCTTGGCTTTGACGCCTCAGGCAAAGCCGTGCTAAAAATAGGCGAAGAAGCCTTCACCTCCACCGCTTCCATCGCAAACGACGAGACATGGAAATACATTGCTATGGCATACAACGGCGAAAGCAACAGCGTCTCTGTCTATGAATTTGAAGGCGCAACCGACAAAGTGCTGTTTGCCGACAAGGCATTGAACTTCGCTCCTCCAACACAAGGACTGCTCACTGCGGGCAACAACTTGGCAGCCAATAGCGGTTTCACCGGCGCAATCTCGCAATTGCATTTCTACAGCACGAAACGCACACAGGCAGATGTATCTGCTAGCAAAAGCCTCAGCAAATCCGGCAGAGAGCTTGGGCTTGTGGGCTACTGGGCTTTGGACGAAGCCGAAGGAACGATTGCTGTGGATAAAGCCCGTGCCAGAAACCTAATGTTGAACAACGCAGACTGGTATGTTTATCCGTCGGGATACGCAAAGCAAACCGGCAGCAATTACTTCTCCGTTTACACGGCAACTTATCCCTTGCACGCATTCAGCGACTTCACGCTTGAATTCTGGTTCCGCAGCGAAAACGCAAGCCAGCGCAACCAAACGCTGTTCAGCAGCGACAACGGCTACATCGCTATCAATGCGAACGGCGGATTAACGCTTTACAAAAACGACGGAACTGAAATCCGCACGCTTGCTTCCGCAAATATCATTGACACCAAATGGCACCACATAGCCATGTCTGTTCGCAGAGGCGGCAACGTAAATGTTTATGTCAACGGCATAGCCACGGCTTCATTCTCCGAAACCTTGCTTGGCACATTTGCGAGCGGCTACTATTACTTTGGCGCAAAGCGCACTCCGCCAAACACATTCAGCGATTATTTCGCAGGCAGCTTCGATGAAATCAGAATTTGGAACAGCGCGCTTGCAAAAGAAAGCATTGTTTTGAACAAGAATAGCAAATTGCGTGGCAACGAAGCCGGGTTGCTAGCATACTATCCGTTTGAAACATATACGAAGCAGTCAAACGGTCTGATTACGGTAACGCAAACAACCAACAACATTGTTGATAATGGCTCCACAAAAGCGGAAGGCGCGACCGTCTCTGCCGTTGCTGCGTCAATGAAGGATGCCCGCCCGGTTGAGAACGTGCCGTTTGGCTACGTGGCCTCGAACAATAAAATCGTTTTCACTATCGATCCCTTGTATTTCTCCCGTGTTGAAGGCTCAATACTTACAATTGCGGTCAAAGACGTGCGCGATATGCGAGACAACAAGAGCAATACTGAGCAATGGACTGCCTTTGTCCGCAGAAACGCATTGCTGTGGGATAGCGACCCTGTAAGCATAGTCATGGAAGAAGGCGAAAGCCGCTCTTTCACGGCTAGAATCACCAACACAGGCGGCGCGACCGTGAGCTACAGCATTGAGAACCTGCCCTCGTGGCTGAATGTTGTTAGCGGCGTTGGCAACCTAGCTCCGATGGCGAGCAGGGACTTGACATTCACTGTGGCACCGGGAGTAAACATAGGCAATTACGAAGCGTCTGTTGGCCTTGCGAGCGGCAACGGCATTTCCGAGGCATTGGGAGTCCAGCTCAAAATATCCGGCAAGCGCCCCGGCTGGGTTGTGAACCCGAACGAGTTTGACGGCTCCATGAGCATAACAGGGCAAATCAAAATCAACGGCGTGTTCAGCGAGAACACAGAAGACGTGCTGGCAGCATTCATAGGCGACAAGTGCGTAGGCACGGCTTCGCTAACTTATATCAGCCCAAGCAACGCATACTTTGTGTTCTCCAACATTCACGGCAACGAGGAATACAACAACCAGCCTGTGACATTCAAGCTCTGGGAAGCCTCCACCGGGCGCATTTACCCGAAAGTCGAGACTTCCGTAAGCGATATTCGCTTTGCCTCGTCCAGCGTTTTGGGCACTCCGCTGAACCCGGTCGTGTTCAATGCATTGGATGCGTATGAGCAAGTCATTGCGCTTCGCAAAGGTTGGAACTGGATTTCCTCAAGCGTGCTTAGCGACAACCCCTCCATTCTGGAGCAGGCAAAATCCTCTCTTGGCAGCGCAGGCGTTATGATCAAAGGGCAGGAGAGCTACATTCAGCGGAAAACAGGCTGGATTGGAACGCTTGAAGGCATTTCCGAGAAGAGCATGTATCTTGTGAACGTGAGCAGCGATGTTTCGCTATCGCTTCAGGGGAGCAATGCCAACCCTGCCACGCAAATTGGAATTAACAAAGGCTGGAACTGGATAGGCTACATTCCGCAGTTCTCGCTTCCTGTGAAAAACGCCCTTGCCGGAATCAACGCGCAGCCGGGTGATATAATAAAAGGGCAGAGCAGCTACGCCGTTTATCTTGGCGCAGGCGGCTGGGCCGGAACGCTTGACTATATGCAGGCAGGCAAAGGCTATATGTACCATTCCGTCAGCGAGCAGGCGCAGTCTTTGGTTTATCCTTCGCAGGCTTCCCAGGCAAATGTTCAGCAATTCGCCATGTCTGCTCCTCCTGTCCAGTCTCACTGGACGGCAGACCCAAGCGCTTTCTCAAGCTCCATGACTGTTACATCCGTTGTAGTGCTGGATGGCGAGGAGGTTCGCAGTTCGCAGATTGAGATAGGAGCGTTCAGTGGCGAAGAATGCCGAGGCTCAACTTTCCTGCAATATGTGCCGGGCGAGGACAAGTACATTGGCTTCCTTGTGGTTTACGGGGAAGGCAGCGAGAAAATAACGCTAAAGGCCTATGATCATGAGGAAGGAAAGGAATACGCCGCAAGCAACGCCGCTATAAGTTTCAGCGCGAACGCCATTCATGGAACGCCTGATTTCTACATAGTTGAGATTGGCGATCCTGATAATTCGCCTATAAATAATGTGCCGCAAATTGCGCAGCTTAACATCCGTGCTTACACAATAGGCAACACAATAGTGCTGCAAAACGTGCCAAAAGACGCAAAAATAGAGGTGTACAATTTGCAAGGAAAACGTGTGCACAGTAGAGACGCGATGCATCGCGTCTCTACAATAGGCGAATTGCAAATCCCAGTTCCGGCAAAAGGAATGTATATTGTGAAAGCAGGCAAACAAATTTTGCGAATAACAGTGAGGTGATTGCATAAGTTTTTCTATATTTACGTTGTTAAAATAAGGAGATTCCTATGAACAAAACCATTCTAATGGCCGGGCTTGCGCTCGCCATGGCATTTATCCTTTCCTGCTCTTCGGATGATTCCGAGGGGGGAGGCAGCGGTTCGGGCGGTATAGGAGACGTTTCAGGGGGCTTCCAAATATGGACATACGATGGCAATGATAATTTGGTCAAATATAAAGGGGGTGGAGTTATTAGGCTTGAACTTTATAATGATAATGGTGAAAAATATAATAACGTTGGAGAAGTGAAAGGCGGTACAGGGAAAATTAATCTTCCTGCCAGCATTCCCGATGAATATCTTCATGATATCTGGAAAGTGCTTTCAACTAATATATCCGCTTCTCAGCCAGATGTGAAAATAGCAGATGCGCAGTTTTATGTGATAAGCGGCTCCAGAGCTTATTGTTTGTCGGCTGAAAACGAAAATGGCGATGAAATGGGTTATGAATATTTTTCCAAGGCGGCTCATGTTGGCGGCAATTCCAGTGAATTAGGTTTTTCCATGAATTTTGACATAAATGCAAGCAAAGGATGGAACGCCATATATATAAGTTACAGCATTCAAACCGGATCTTTCAACTTTAGCACATCATCAAAATCAGTCAATAAAAGCGGAATGAAATGGGTTATAGATGATTGCGGCCCCGCAACCTATTATGGCGGCAACGAAACCAGCGGAACCCCAAGCTCCAGCAGCGGCGGCAACACAAACCCCAGCAGCTCCAGCGGTGGTGGCAGCACCACAGGTTCTTGGTGTGTAGATCATGATTATGAAATGTGTACTAACGAGCCTTATTACATAGCAAGCGCCTCAAGGTGTGCTGAATGGGAAGGCGTACTTGCAAATTCCTGCCCAGCGGGTTATGATAAAGAAGATTATAACAATAACGAATATGTAAACTGCGTATATATGAGCATATGCACGCAGATGCCGGCAAATTATTGCTATGCGTATAGCGGTGAAGTGGTGGATACTTGCCCTGAAACGAGCCAAGACAGTGTAAATTGCGAATGGCTTGGCGGATGTAGCGAAGATATTACAACAGATACGTGTAATATGTTAGGCGGCACAGTAGTAGAAACTTGTTCCGAAACCAGCACAGACAATGTAAGTTGTAATATTTACGGCTCTTGCATAGAAACCATAACGAATTTGTGCAATTTGGCAGGTGGCACAGTGGTAGAGTCTTGCCCGGAGGAATAATTTCTATATTCACCCCATGACCACGCAAATTCCTCTGTGGATTATACCGTTTTTCCCTTTGCTGGGAGCTATGACGCTTGGGGCGATAGCTCTCGCTCGCACAAATAGCAGCCAGCCTGCACCTGAAGGTTACATAGGCGCGCTTGCGGTTTTCTTTCCGTTTCTCTCTTTTATAGCAACGGTGATATTCGCGGCGGATATGCCTGAGAACGTTGCATATGCTTATTGTAACTTGGGCAACTGGATTGCAATAGGCGATTTCCAAGTAACTTTTGGCTTTTTGTTCGACTCTCTCGCAAAAATAATGCTACTCTTCGTAACAGGCATAACAACTCTGATAGTTCTCTATTCCGTTGGCTACATGAAAAACGACATAGGCTACGTTAGGTTTTTAAGCTATTTGAACCTGTTCCTGTTTTCGATGATAATTCTTGTGCTCTCGGATTCCATGCCGTTCACATTTCTTGGCTGGGAAGGCGTGGGGCTTTGCTCTTACCTGCTTGTGGGTTTTTGGAACAAGGACAACCTCAACTGCAAAGCCGCAAACAAAGCTTTTTTGGTGAACAGAGTCGGAGACATAGGCTTTTTGCTAGGTATGTTTGTTCTTATAGCTTTGGGCGGAACAGCGCTTTTGAATTACGAGACATTGAATGAGACTTTGAAGAACATAAGCCCGTTTTCTGTGGGATTGTTTGCGCTGGCGGCTCTTCTTTTGTTCTTTGCCTGCACAGCCAAAAGCGCGCAAATGCCCTTGCTGACCTGGCTTCCGGACGCAATGGCCGGCCCAACCCCGGTTTCTGCCCTTATACACGCCGCTACAATGGTGACAGCGGGCGTTTATTTAATGGCAAGGCTCAAAATGCTCTTTTTGGCAGTTCCTTATGTGCTGGGCATTGTGCTTTTAATAGCCTTGGCAACAGCTCTTTGGGCTGCGATTACCGGCTTGCTGCAACACGATATTAAAAAAGTTTTGGCTTATTCCACTGTTTCACAGCTTGGCTTTATGTTTATGGCTGCCGGCGTTGGCGCGTTTGAAGTGGCTATTTTCCATGTGTTCACCCATGCGTTCACAAAAGCCGCCCTGTTCCTTGGGGCAGGCTCGGTTATACATGCCTTGAGCGGAGAGCAAGATATTCGCAAGATGGGAGGCTTGGCCTTAAAGCTCCCTTCAACATTCTTTATTATGCTTATTGCGTGGGCAAGCTTAATAGGGCTTCCGGGCCTTGCTTGTTTTTGGAGCAAGGATTTGATTTTGGAGAAGCTTGCCGGTGAAGGTCTTGTTTTCTATTACATTGCGCTTTTCACGGCTCTGCTAACCGCTATTTACATGACCCGTTTGATGGTGCTGGTATTCTTTGGCAAGTTCAGAGGCTCTGGGCACGTAGCGGAACATATGCATGAATCTCCGTTCGTTATGCAGCTTCCAATGTGGATTTTAGCGCTGGGTTGCATTTTTGCGGGATTTGCGCCGCTAACTGGCGGGCACTCGGATATGTTTTTCGCAATATCGGGCACGGCTGCCGCATTGCTTGGGCTTGGGTTTGCGTGGGTTTATTTCAGCAAGAAAATTCCGAGATACAACGGCAGCGGCGAGCTTGCGGGCTTTGCCAAAAACTGGACTTTGCTATTTGACTATTTGCATTTTGCCTGCGGAGTTTTGCCTGTTCGCATTGCCATATTTATTTTGAATTTGGTGAATAGATTTTTGCGGCGCACAATGCTCATAATAGGCGCGATTCCCGTTGTTTGCGCTGAGGGACTCAGATCTATGCAGGTGAGCAGATTAAGGGCGCAACTTGCTATTTCTGTTGCGTGTTCTGTTATTTTGGTTTATTGTATGGTGTTTTTTGTTAGGTGAAATCCATGTTAGTATCGCTTTTGCTTATTTTGCCTTTTGTCTGTTCCTGCTTGATGCTGGCTTCGTCTTCAAGGGATGTTAATTCAGCTTTTCGCATGGGGCTTTTTTGCACGGCAATACCCCTTGTTTTGGCATCTGCGCTGGTTTTAACCGGCGGCCAGCAAACGGATGGCCGTTTTTGGTTTTCTTTTCTGGGCGTGGGAATAGGATTTTCGCTATATGGCCACGGGCTTTCTCTATGGATGGCTTGGCTTGCTTCTTTGCTGTGCTTTTTGGCTTTTGCCTATGCCCAGACGGCAATGAGCTTTGGCGTGAAAAAATTCGCAGTGGGCTTGCTCGCTTTGGAAGGCACTATAATAGGAGCGTTTTTATCTGCGCAAAATCTGGTGCAGTTTCTGTTTTTCTTTGAAGCAATGATTTTGCCGGCGGCTATTTTGATTGCCTTGTATGGAGGCCTTAAGAGGCAGCGCGCTACAATAACATTTTCCCTTTATACCCTGGCTGGCTCAATTCCATTGCTTTTTGGCGCATGGTATTTGATGCTAAAAACAGGCAGCGATGATATCTCCGCTTTGGCAGAAACTTTGAAAACCTTGCCGCTTTCCACTCAAGTCACTTTATTCATAGCGTTTTCAATAGCGTTTGCCGTGAAAACTCCTATGTTTCCTCTTCACAGTTGGCAAAGCATAAGTTATTCGGAAGCTCCTTATCCGCTCTCGGCTATTCTTTCCGGGGCAATGGCGAAGGTTGGTGTTTTTGGCTTTGCCGCATGGACTATTCCCGTGTTTTACGGACAGGTTACGGAATACAGTTTCTATTTAATATCTTTAGCGCTTTTCTCAGCGATTTACGGAGCGGTTCTTGCGCTTAGGCAAATTAACATAAAAAGGCTTTTGGCGCTCAGTTCCATGTCTCATTTGGGGCTTGCGCTGGCAGGTTTGTTCTGCCTGAATGAGGTTGTGAATGCAGGTGTTGCCGTTATGCTTGTGGGTCACGGCTTAACGGCCGGAGGGCTTTTCTTTTTCGGCGGCATCGCAGAGAAATGGACGGGCAGCACAAACATAAAATCCTTTGGGGCTTTTGCTTCCACAAATCCGATTTTCGCTGCGATTTTCGGATTTTTGGGCATTGCGGCGGTGGCAGTTCCCTGTACTGTCGGCTTTGTCGGCGAGTTTTTGATTTTGCAAGGTTTGTTCAATTCAGGCTTTCCGTTTTTTGCCTTGCTTGGCGGTATATGCATAATATGCTCTGCCGCTTATATGCTGAGGCTTATAAAAAGCATGCTGTTCGGGCCTGTCCCGGAAAATTCTGGCAGGGCTAGCGTTTCGCTTTCCAAGTATGAAGGCGCTGCTGCGATTCCTATTATAATTTTGATTCTTTATTTTGGCTTGCATCCCGCTCCTATTTTGAATTCGTTTGAAACAGAGGACAAAAACACATATTTAACAGAATTGGAAATGCAGGAAATTTTGGATTATTTGTTGAATATGGAGAGCATGGAGTTTGTAACGGAAAAAGACAGTTTGGAGGAAAGCAACGATGAACGGTGAAACATCTCTTTTTTATGATTTGAAAATTCTTTTGCCGGTTATCGCAGTTGTTTTTGGCGGAATATTTGCGTTGGTCGCTGAGTCTTTTTTAAGCCAGGACGGAAGGCACAAGGCCCTGCCTTGGATTAACGTTTTATTTTTAGCTTTTGCCGCTTGCTTTGCCAGAGCAATTTCAGGGGATTTCAGCGATCCTTGGAATTTATTTTCGCTAAATCTTGTAAAGGAAATTTTTCTTTATGCGATTATTTTGTGCGCCGCAATTGGAACCGGTGCTTTGCAAAACACTTTAAAGAACAGAAACACCGAGTGCGGAGAGGCTTATTCTTTGCTTATGCTTTCAGCTGCAGGCATTATGCTAATGGTTCTTTCTACGGATTTAATGGCTTTGTTTTTGGGAATGGAGCTTGCCTCTTTTCCCATTTACGTTCTTGTAGCCATGAATCGCCGTTCAAAAGAGAGCAACGAGGCTGCGTTTAAATATTTTGTGAGCGGATCTGCCATGAGCGCAGTATTTTTGTATGGAGTGGCCATGTTTTACGGCGCTACAGGCAGCACATTGATTAGCGGCAATGTTATAGCCGGCAGAGAAATAATTTACCAGATAGCTATTTTTATGCTCTCTTTGGGATTGCTGTTTAAGGTTGGCGCTTTTCCTTTGCATTTTTGGGTTGCAGACGTTTACACAGGTGCTCTCGCCGCAGTTACCGGTTATATGGCGGCTGTTGTGAAGATTGGCGCATTTTTGGCGCTTGGCGCAATATGGCTTGGTTTGTACAACAGTTCTGCTCCAGTAGTTATTAAGCGAGAAGCTGTTTTGTTTTTGTGCTTGGGCGTGGCTTCCATTGCTATTGGCGCGCTCACAGGTCTTGCGCAAATTTCGATAAGGAGAATTTTGGCGTTTAGCGCAGTTGCCAATGCCGGTTTTATTTTGCTGGGTTTTTGCTATCCGTATTTTGCGAATATGTCTGAGCTGGATTTAAGTTCTGCGTATTATTTTCTGTTAACTTATGCTATGGGTTCAATTGGAGCGTTGGCTGGCATTTCTGCGTTTATGAGCGGCGACTGGGACAGCTTTGATGATTTGCGCGCTGCTGCGCGCAAGAGACCTTTTCTTGGCGTTTGCATAAGTGTATGTTTGGCATCGCTTGCCGGTTTGCCTGTAGCGGCGGGTTTTTTGGCGAAGTTCAGAATTTTCGCAAGTCTTGTGAAAGCGTCTTTTGAGACGCCTGTAGTTTGGGGCATAGCGATAGCGGCTTTTGTTTTGGCCATTATTTCTGCTGCGTATTACATTCGCATTATTTACTTTTTGTGGAGTTATTCCAGCGAGGCAGTGCAGCGAAGCAGCGGCAAAATTTCGCATTTGCTAAGTGTGACTGTGGGCATGGCCGCCGCCGCCCTGCTAGCGCTCTCGGTGTGGATGGTGGTGTAGAAATTTAAATGCAAAGCTACATCGCTAAACGACTTCTCTTGATGCTGCCGACTATGCTGGGAATTTCGTTTGTTTGTTTTTTGATTATTCAAATGGTGCCCGGAGGGCCTGTTGAAGAGATGATTTCCAAAGCGCAAAGCGCTGCCAATATGAAAGGCGGGCATAATTTGAGCCCGGAGCAAATTGAGCAGATAAAAGCTTACTTTGGATTTGACAAGCCCCTGATGGAACGATATTTTATTTGGCTTTCCAAAGTCGCGCGGCTGGATTTTGGAGTTAGCTATGCCTATGGGCAGTCCGCTTGGAGCGTTATTTCTTCCAAGTTTCCAGTCTCGCTGTTTTTCGGATTGACATCGTTTTTTATCTCTTATCTGGTTTGCATTCCGCTGGGGCTTGCAAAGGCTGTGAAAAACGGCTCCAAGTTTGATTCCATAACAAGCGCTCTCATGTTCTCAGGTTATGTTGTGCCTGGCTATGCGCTTGGCATTTTGCTGATTGTGCTTTTGGCAGGCGGCTCGTTTTTGGATCTGTTTCCGCTGGGCGGCCTCATATCCGATGATTTTTATGAACTGTCTTTTTTCGGCAAACTGCTAGATTTGGCTCACCATTTGTTTTTGCCGTTTCTTTGCTACATTCTTGCGGAGTTTGCGTTTTTAACGCTTTTGATGAAAAATTCCGTTTTGGAAGAAATTGGCAAAGACTATATGCGCACTGCGCTCGCCAAAGGGCTTTCCTTTAAAGAAGCGTTGTTCAAGCACGCTTTGAGAAATGCGCTGTTGCCTTTGGCAACGCGAATGAGCGAAATATTTACGCTTATGTTTGCCGGTGCGTTGCTGATAGAAAAAGTTTTTGACATAGACGGCATGGGACTTTTGTATTACAATGCGATGGTGCACAGAGATTACAACGTTGTGCTGGGCATAATAGTGCTGTCTTGTTTTATGGCGATGCTAGGGCGGTTGTTCAGCGACTTGCTTTACGGATTCATTGACCCTAGGATTAAGCTGGGGTAGCACGGCCGCTCGTAGCATAGCCATCAGCTCGCTCTTAATGTCAATTTCCCTGCCATTATCTTTTTCCCACTGGGTAATATCAAAAGGTTCCAAAATTTGCGATGTTGCTATTTGAACGGTCTTTGAGCTTGCTCTCCTTTCCCAGGCATCAACGGTTCCCTTTAAAACAATTGGCAAAATAGTAGCTTTGAGTTCTGCGGCTATTCTGAACGCACCGCTTTTCCAAGGGCCAATTTCCCCGGTTTTGCTCCTGGTTCCTTCAGGGAAAATAACAATTTGCGGCGGTCTTTCCTCGGAAATTTTGCTTACCATCTCTTTGAATTTCTGCGCTGCTCCAGCAGTACTGCGCCTGATAAAAATACAACCGATTTTTTTCATCCAATAAGATAAAACCGGAATGCGTGATAGTTCTATTTTTGCCAAAAATCCCAGCATCCTTTGCACAGATACCAGAACAGCCGGAATGTCCGCAAATGAATTGTGATTGGCAATGACAATAACCGGGCGGCTCCAATCCACCTTTGCAAGGTTTTGCTGGCCGCTTACGCTTAAATCAATTCGCAACGACTTCAAACAATATTTTGCCCAACGCAAAAGCGTTTCGTGTAGCCACGCTTCTGCCGTATGGCTTTTGAAAATTTTTCTGAAAAAATAAACAGGAATATTCAAAAACATAAAGCATATGATTTTAACCGTGGCAAAAATCTTGAACATAAAAACCGGCATTCCAATTCCTCCTTTTAATGGCTTTTCCTTGCAGTATTTTAAAAAACGGGACTCCTTGAAATTCTGGAGCTTGCCTTTGAAATGCCGCCGCCTACAATATAAAAAATATAAATGCGCCTCTGCTCTAGTAACGCCCACGTAAAAAAGCCGTTTTTCCTCGTCTAGCTGAGCATCCAGGCCAGGGCTCAAATTTTCCGCAAGCCCGCAGTAAAAGACAACCGGATATTGCAACCCCTTTGACGCATGCAGGGTCTCAATAACAACCTCGCTAATTCCGTACTCCTTGAGCGCAAGCTCGTAATACTCGCACTGCCGATTGTAGCGGCAAAGCAGGGCAAAATCGCTCCACCTCATGGAATATTCCTCTTTTAAAAGCTTAATCTCATAAACAAGTTTTAAAATTTCCTCTTCCGCCGTTTGGCAAATCCAAACTTCGGGTTTTCTGTTTTCCTTGAAAAGAGGGTAAGGGCGCATAGCTCCGGGTCTTAAATTTTTTCTGAAAACCAAAGGCTTGTCTGTGAAAATTCTGTTTGCGGTTTCCAGTATGCTTGCAGTGCTGCGATAGTTCCATTCCAATTTCAAAACTTTGCAATTTGGAAAATCCTTTTTGAATCTCAAAATATTGCCTATATCTGCGCCGCGAAATCCGTAAATAGCTTGGTCGTCGTCTCCAACCGCAAAGAGGTTCTGGCTTTTTCTAAGGAGCGCGCGCACAAGCTTGTACTGCGAAGGGTTAATGTCCTGATATTCATCGATTAAAATTTCTGTCCAGCCTGTTTGAATGTTGAATTCAGACAGCAAGCGTATTGCGAGCCAAATCAAATCTTCAAAAACAACTTCTCCGCTTTTGAGAACTTTTGCTTGCAGCTTGGCTAGCTTGTCGTTGCAAAAAAGATTTTCCCTGCTGGCGGAACCGGCTTTAAGCCCAATTTCCATCAACCAGTCTTGCCATTCAAAATCCGATTGTTCTTTTGGAACAGGTGCTTTCGCAAACCCCAGCTTTTCCCAATTTGCCCTCAAAATTCTAAGCGCAAGCGAATGGAAAGTGCAGAGCAGAGCTTTGGAGTCCGGCGCAAGTTCTTTTACTCTTTCGTCCATTTCTGCCGCAGCTTTTGCCGTAAAAGTGAGCGCTAAAATTTTTGAAGAGTCCAGGCCTTGCTCAATCCGGTATAAAATTCTTTTTGTCAAAACCGAAGTTTTCCCGGAGCCGGCTCCAGCCAAAATAAGCAATGGCCCGTCGCTTTCGTGCGAATGCAAAACGGCCTCTTTTTGCTGTGTATTCAATCCTTTCAAAAGCAAAAAACTAACCTCCCTGCGGCAATAACCGCCAAAAAAACCTTGCTATGTCATATAATAAAACGAGGAAGAAAAGCCTCAAGGATAAGATAGAAAAAATTCCAATATAGGCACCGCAATATCCACGTGGTCGCAGTTGATTTCGCCTAGCCCATCCATCTCAAAAACAAGTTGCTTAACGCCGCTTAAAGGCACGTCCAGCAAAAATTCCCCACCATGAACAAGTTTGCCCGTATCTGAGAGCAAATTCCCATCGCCCAAAACCCTCACCTGAGCGCCGTTGCTGCAAAATTCATCTTCGTCCAAGCCTATAACCGCAGTAAGCCTTTGGTATTTGCCTTCCAAATTATAACGCAACACCCCGTTTGCGTGAGAACCCAGCCCTTTTTTGTAACGCTTTTTCGCTATTGTAAAAGGCTTGCCCGTAACAGACCTGTCCATTTGCAAATTGCCCCATTCCTGGCTGTGCTCAAAAGGCATGCCAAGCCACTCTGCATTCTCCGGTAATTCAACACTCACTTCTTGCGGAGCAAAAAGCTGGGAAGCCGCACCCTGTTCTTTTAGCTTTGCGACAACAAGCCGGTAATTGTTTGTGATAACCGTATTGAAAACTATGTCCATAGGGTAATTTTGCTCAAAGCGGTCGCACACTGTGGCTATGCGATGCTCAACGGCTTTTTTATGAAAAGTCTGGCTGTCCCAGCAATCCAAGCCCTTTACATAATAAACCTCGCCATTGTATTTTTGCAAAAGAGATTGCAGCCTTTGCGGATTCAATGAACTATAATGAATAGCGCTTATTCCGTAGCCTATAAAATGCCACGGCCTCGCATACACAAATATGCGGTTTTTCTCCGGCTCCTTTTTCAGCCATTTATGAATTTCCGCTTCTTCTGTTGTTAAATGATTTCTGTTGTACATTATGTTTTTTTCAAAGCTTTCGCTATATCTCAAAGTGTTTCCCCACAAAACAGCCGCACTCGCAAGCACAAAAAACAGCCGATTCTCCTTGGGCAAAAGCATACTCGCCTTGTCTATGAAAAATGCGCAGAAAAACGCCATAGCCGGAAACGCGATAAGCGTGTATCTCTGGTTTATCTCAATGGTCATATCTCCCGAAACGTTTTCCAAAACCATAAATATTTGCAAAAAATAAAACAGGAAGAACCATAATATATTGCGATGCTGCCCTTTTATCGCAAAAACTATCAGTAAAATTATTCCGCAAGCGGTTAAAATGCTGAACGAACTCAAAAACGGATTTCTAAGCAACCCCTTATCCAGATCAGTGCTAACACTTGTTTTCCACGCTTGCATCACATTATTAAAAAAATGCCCATGCGCCGCAAACTCGCCACCCTGAAAATTATAGCCTTGATAGTAGCTTATGGTCAAAAGCACCGGAATGCAGAAAAAAGAAATAACGAATAAAAAAACCGGAAACGGAGAAAGAAGAACTTTTTTTAGTTGAGAGTTGAGAGTTGAGAGTTGAGAGTTATACATTTTAAAAAAGGAGATAACTACGAATGCGCCTAGGCAAAATACCGTTTCTTGCCTTGTTTGCGCAAAAAATGCCAAAACAAGCCCCAGCAAAACCCAGTGTTTTACGGTGTTCCTGTCCCATGCCCACTTCCATAAAAAAATGCTCAGGGCAAAAAGAAATGTGTAAAGAGGCTCAACCGATGTGGAGCGAAACTGGAAAAGCGTTGTGGGCTGGGCGGCGAAAATCGCAGCGGTCAAGAATGCCAAACCATCGTTGGAAGTCCATGCGCGCACAGCAAAGAACAGCAAAAAAATAGTTGCCAAAAGCAAAAATATGTGAAGCGGAAAAGCCCATCTTAAATCATGCCCCAAAATAGGAATGCCCATTGCGTATAAAAAAGATTCGCCTTTTGTTTTGAAATTATGCACGCTTTTTTGGCAATCCAAATGCCCGTTCTCGGCAAACTCTCCCTCATCGCAAGAACCGGCTACTTGGCCAGCATACATATTTTGCGCAATGGATAAAAAAATACTCTCGTCGCTCTGAACTCTGTGCCTTGGCTCAACCCAGGCCAGGCAAACGAAAAGAGCCAGCGCGGCAACCACGCCTACCGGAGCAATGGACTTGATGCTTGGGGCATGGGGTTTCACCCACGCTTTAAAATCTTTTGCAAGGTTAATCGCAAGCCCAAGCCCAAGGGCAAATTGGAGCAGGTAAAGCCAAAACGGTAGGCGCAAATCCAAATTCGCGATCAATTCTTTTTGGCCTAGATGCGGTGCGGCGTAAATCAAAAGCGGAATTGCGAGCGTGAAAAAAAGTCCTAAAATGCCACTTGCTATAGCCATGATTATCCTCTCTTTGTTTCCTTTACAACTATGCGTTCCTTTTCAATAAGATTTTTCAATTTGCTGGTTAGTTTCGCAAAGTCGAACACATCCACAGCAAAAGGCAATCCCGATTCCGAGAGCGAGCGTTCTATGGTAATCATGCGTTCCAAAGATATTGCGTGCCCGCCCACAATCGCCAAATCCAAGTCAGCTTCAGGGCTTGGCTCGGATTCCGCAGTGCGAGACCCAAAAGCAAAAACACCGGCATCGGGCAGTTCCCGGTCAAAAACCTGGAGTATAGTCTCCAAATCCGTAGCATTTACATGAAGAGGCATAGTAGGAATATAGAATTTTAATTTTTCTAAATTTCTTAAATGCACCGTTTATTCCTGATTGATTCCTCTGCGCTTGCTTTTCGAATGTTTTACGCTTATGCCAGAAACCCTTTGAGAAACGGGCAGGGGCAGTTGGTTTCGCTTTTGCACGGATATTGGGGAGCTATTTTGAGGATAATCAAAACGCACAAACCGGAATATTTTGCCATTGTTAAAGATGTTGCCAAAAAAAATTTCAGGCACGAGATTTATACGCAGTACAAAGCTACCCGAAGCCCAATGCCGCCGGAAATGGCAGAACAAATGCCTTCCCTCAACGAAAGCCTGGAAAAAAGCGGAATTCCAATTCTCGCTTGCGAAGGTTTTGAAGCAGACGATATAATGGCCGCTGTAGCAAAACTCGCTGCCGAAAAAAATTGTTCAGTGTTTTTGGTCACAAAAGACAAAGACATGGCGCAAATTGTGGATGACAAAATTCGCATTTACCAAATTGAAAAAGGCGCAAAAGGAATAGAGGTAGGAACAGAGCAGGTAAAGGAAAAATTTGGCGTTAACCCGGAGCAAATGAGGGATTACCTCTCTTTAGTAGGCGACGATTCCGACAACATTCCGGGCGTAGCTAAAATAGGGCCTAAAGGCGCGGTGGAGCTTTTATCAAAATACGGCACTCTGGAAAATATTTATAAAAACCTGGCGCTCTTGCCGAGAGCAAAACAAGCTATTTTGGAAGCGGGCAAAGAAAGCGCTTTTTTAAGCAGAAAACTGGTAACTCTGCGAAGCGATTATGATTTTGGCTACACGCTGGAAAATTTGAAATACGAAGGACTGAAAAGAGACGAACTGTTCAAACTGTTTAAAGAATACGAAATTCCGAGCTTGATTCCGCTTTTGCCGAACATAGAAGAAGTTCCATCGCTTTTTTCAATGCTCCCAGAGCCGGCTGCGCAAGAGATAAAAATTCCTGTTGATACGGCAGAAGCTGTGCAAAAAATGGAAGCAGACTTAAAAGACGCAAAAATTCTGGCTTTTATGATTTTTGAAAACGGTGCGATTTCCATTGGGAAAAATGAAAAAGAATATTATGAAATAGCTCAAGATATTGCGTTTCACAAGGAAATTTTTGAAAATGAAAATCTGGAATTGATTTTCTGCAACGCAAAAGATGTTTTTCATAAACTGAATATTTTTCCGAAAGGAAAATTTTGGGATGCCTTGCTAGCCAAGTGGCTTTTAAGACCAAGCACTCATAACAAAAATTTGCCGGACAACGCCGCCGAGCTTTTCGCAAAGTGGAACGTTATAAAAGAAGAATTGAAAAAGAAAAACCTGTTTGATTTTTTTGAAAACAAGGAAACGCCTTTTATAAAAGTTCTCTACAAAATGGAACTGGAAGGCATTGCGATAGATACGGCGGCTCTTGCCAGCCTCAATTCCGAGCTTCAGAGAAAAACAGCGGATTTTGAATCGCAAATATTTGAAATAGCGCAGGAAAATTTTAATTTGGCTTCTCCCAAGCAGCTTTCGCAAATTTTATACGAAAAATTGAAACTGCCGGTGCTAAAAAAGAATGCTAGCGGTCCAAGCACAGACGCAGAAACCTTGGAAATGCTTTTGGAGCAAAACGAGCATCCTATTTTGGAGCCTATAAAAAATTGGAGAGAGTTTCAAAAACTGCAAACAACTTACACAGAAGCATTGCCAAAACTGCTCTCGCCAAAAACCAATTGCCTTCACACAACGTTTTTGCCTTGGGGCACAGCAACCGGCAGGCTTTCCAGCGTGAATCCTAATTTGCAAAACATTCCTGTGCGCAGCGAAGAAGGCCGGAGAATCAGAACGGCTTTTGTGCCAAGCCGGGAAAACTGGAAAATAATTTCTGTTGATTATTCGCAAATAGAACTCAGAATGCTTGCGCATCTGAGCGCAGACCCGGTGCTTTCAAACGCATTTTTGCAGGGAATGGATATTCACGGTGCGACCGCAGAGAAAATCGGCTGCCCTAGGGCTGCCGCAAAAATCGTGAATTTCGGAGTTATTTATGGAATGAGCGCATTCAGGCTTGCAAGGGATTTGCGCATATCGCGCTCCAAAGCGATTGAATTTATAAACGGGTATTTTAATTTATACAGCAAAGTTAAAACATATTTTGAAGAAGTGGTTAACGATGCGAGGAAAAACGGCTATGTGGAAACTATAGCAAAGCGGCGGCGTTATTTGCCGGAGTTGCAAGCGAGCGACCATCAGGAGCGAGCGATGGCGGAACGCATGGCTATGAACAGCCCCATTCAAGGCAGTGCGGCAGACTTGATTATGGAAGCGATGCTCAGGCTGCACGCAAAAATTGAAACGGAGAGCCTGCCGCTAAAAATGCTTTTGCAAGTTCACGACGAACTTGTTTTTGAATGCCCCGAAGAAAGCGCAGAAGAATTTTCGCAAATGATCAAACACGAAATGGAAAACGCATGGCCGCTTTCCGTTCCTATTGTAGCGAATGTGGGCATTGGAGGCAACTGGCTGGAAGCGCATTAGCCCTTAGCGCTTTCTACAGTCTGCTGAATTAACGTTGCGATTGTCATGGGGCCAACGCCGCCCGGCACAGGTGTGTAAGCCGAGCAGACGGCTTCCAAGCCTTCCTTTTCAATATCGCCAACTGCGCCGTTTGGCGTGTTGTGGTAGCCGGCGTCAATTGCCACTACTCCGGTTTTCAGCCACTTTGTTTTTATGAATTCGGGAATGCCAACCGCTCCAACAACAATGTCTGCCTGACCCACTATGCGTGGCAAATCTTTTGTTTTGCTGTGGCAAATTGTCACTGTGCAGTTTTTGTTCAGCAACATTGCCGCCATAGGTTTTCCAAGAATCGCGCTGCGGCCAACTACAACGGCATGCTTGCCTTCCAATGGGATTTTGTAATGCTCCAAAAGAGTGATTATGCCTTTTGGCGTTGCGGAACCATAGGCTCTCTCGCCCATGCTCATAAGCCCAAAGCCCAAAGAAGTTACGCCGTCAACATCTTTTTCTATTGCAATTGCGTCAAAGCACTTGCGCTCGTCTATATGTTTTGGAACTGGGTGCTGCAACAAAATTCCCTTCACTTTGGGATTCTCGTTTAATTCTTTTATTTTTGCTAAAAGCTGTTCTGTGGTAGTTGAAGCAGGCAGCAAAACAGGCAGGCTTTCAAGGCCAACCCTTTTGCATGCGTTGCCTTTCATTTTTACGTAAGTTGCGCTGGAAGGGTCATCGCCTACCAATATCGTCGCGAGGGTCGGTTGGGGCTGAATATTTTCAGCCCTTACGATCATCTCCTTAAGGTCCTGCTCAATTTGAGCGGCTAAACTTTTGCCGTCTAAAATCATTTGCCTTTTTCAAAGCGAATAAATTGTACGACTTCCAGTTTTGAAACGCCAAGCTTCTTTTTCTCTTCGGCAAGCACGTCGCGCACAACTTTCTTAGGATCAATGTAAAATTCCTGATCCAAAAGACAGAATTGCTTCAGAGCTTTTTTGACACGGCCTTCAACGGCACGGTCAAGAAATTCTGGCTTCGTTTTGCCTTCGTTAACAACCTGCTCTTTAGCTATTTCCCTTTCTTTCGCGATAAGCTCCGGGGCAAGGCTGCTCTCGTCAAGAGCCATGGGATTAGAGGCCGTTACATGCAAAGCGATTATTTTCGCAGATGCCTGAACTGCTTCTTTGCCGCCGTTTGGGTTGCCTTCGTAAACGAGTTTTGCGATTGCGCCTATTTTGCCGCCCATGTGCGAATAAGAAGCGACCGCTTCGCCAGCTCCAATAGAAGTGACAGCGAATCTGCGAATTTCAATTTTTTCGCCTATTTTTGCCAAGACCTCATCTATGCGGCTGGCAACAGTCAAGGAACCAACGGGAAGTTTAAGCACTTCGTCCACGGATGCCGCATTGCTCGCTTTTATCGCTTCCACAATGTCTGAACCGAGTTTTCCGAAATCGTCGCTTTTTGCCACAAAGTCTGTTTCGCTGGTAAGCTCAAAAGCAAAAGCTTTGCCGTCCGTTGATCCAACAAACACTGCGCCTTCTTTTGCCTCTTTGTCTGCGCGTTTCGCAGCGACAGCCGCGCCTTGCTTGCGCAGGTATTCCACGGCTTTTTCAATATCGCCTTCGCAGGCAACCAGAGCTTCTTTGCATTTCATCATGCCCACGCCGGTTTTTTCGCGCAGGCTATTTACCATTTGTGCGGTTATCGCTGCCATTATGCTTTCTCCTCTGCCGGTTTTTCGGCATTTTTGTTTTGGCGGGCAACCACGTTTGCCGCCAGGCAATCCACAATCAGCGAAACGGAGCGCAAGGCATCGTCGTTTGCCGGGATTGGGTATTGAACGAGTTCAGGGTTTACATTTGTGTCGCAAATTCCGATTATGGGAATGCGCAAGCGGCGAGCCTCGGCAACAGCGATGTGCTCGTGGTTCAAGTCCGTGATTACAACAACCCCTGGGAGCTGGCTCATCTCTCTTATGCCGCCGAATACGTTTAGCAGTTTAGCACGCTCGCGATTTTTGTCCAAAACCTCTTTTTTGCTCATCTGCTTGAAAATGCCTTGATTTTCCATATCGTCTATTTTGTCAATCTGCTTGATTGACTTGCGCACGGTTTGGAAATTGGTGAGCATTCCGCCGAGCCAGCGGTTGGTTACATAAAAATGCCCGCATTTCGCGGCAGCGTCTTCCACTGCTTTGCGGGCGGTGGCTTTGGTGCCTACGAAAAGAACGGTGCGGTTATTGCCGGAAATTCTGGCTATAGCTTGGCACGCAACCTCTAGAAGGGAGAGGGTTTTCTCCAAGTTCAGCACGTGAATGCTGTTCTTTTCGGTTAAGATGTAGGGTTTCATTTTGGGGTTCCAGCGACGGGTCTGGTGTCCAAAGTGGCTACCTGCGGCCAGCAGGTCTTCGATTGAAGGCAATTCTGACATATCATTCTCCTATTTGGTTGTTCTACCCGACTGTTTATACATCCGAACCATTTTTCATGGCCACCTAGGATGCTGAAACGCAATCGGTGATTGTTTATGGGTTATAAAATATAGAAAATTTTTGCGGATTTGTCAATGTTTTTGTCACTCTGTGGGACAGCCGCCTGTGCAAATCTGCAATCAAGCGGCTTTACGCCATTGACTCCACCACGATAACGCTGTTTGGCACGATACTGAAAGGCACAGGGAAGCCTTGCTACGCAGACGGCAGGCGGAAAGGCGGCATAAAAGCGTACACGGTGATAAATGATTACAATAAACATGAAAAGACTGCCAATAGCAAAAGAGACAGATTTAATATGGCTATTTTGCCAAGCGAACAAGGTGATTTAAAAGCGTATTTATTTTATAGTAAGGTATTTTAGGAAGCTCCATGCGCAACGCTTGTGTTGAGCGTACTTTGGACATCGCTTGTGGCGGCTGGGATTTTGGTCGTTTTTATGAAGAGGTAATTTTCTATTTTACCCCTATGCTCCTCTATCACGGAACAAATTAAATGCCATTATCCCCCGATTGGTGGAAACACGCCGTTATATATCACATTTACCCCAAGAGCTTCAAAGACGGCAACAACGATGGCTTTGGCGACATCCCCGGCGTAATAGCAAAATTAGACTACCTGGCAAACCTCGGCGTTGATGCAATCTGGCTATCACC